>ENA-OSET01000252-OSET01000252.1-sediment-metagenome-genome-assembly--contig:-NODE-252-length-61674-cov-6.141614_pt1 | contig 61674 bp, 48 predicted proteins | sample MGYA00237882_ERZ534229 | MGnify/ENA primary metagenome ERZ534229 (study PRJEB26408, sample SAMN06266212) | sediment metagenome | isolation source: Hudson Canyon methane seep mesocosm | place: USA:Hudson... | reverse complement strand
ATTAATTAGTGAGGGCGGTGTTGATATCATAACCGGTAATCAAATTGATAAACTTGCCCTTTCACTTCCACTCTATGGCTATACAGAATATAAAACTGTTACTCCTTTGACGTCATTACTAACTTTTTTTGAGAGCCGAATTAACCTAAATCTAGCTCTAGGCATCGATAACTCTATAGATCTATCTAATACAGATCCTGAAGCAATGAAGAACGATGCTCCTATTTACTCTTATCTTTATGAAAAAGGCAATCAAGTTGCCATACTAGCACTAGGTCTACAGGTATTTATTGATGAACAATCAGGAGATAATAAAAAAAGCGAAGGAGCATTTAACTCAATTGCTTCAATCTTAGAGGAAAAATACCTCTCTTTGAATCAGCAAGTAAATATAGAATCCTCTGACTTTATTGAAAAAGTTGTTGATCATTTTATTAACCTCAATATTACCGAGAACATTAACTTTATAAAACCAACTGAAAATTCAGTTGCCAACCTAAAAAATATCTTATCTTCGACTCTTCCTGTAATAGAGTTGAAATCAAATGAAGATATAACATCTAAATATTTTATAGATAAGAAACAAAAGGCAAGAGCGTCTTTTTCAACCGAAGAAAATATAGTGCTAGCTGGCAATAATATTGTTTTAGATATCTTTAAAAAGTATTGTAAAAATTTTAAATTACGAAACTATACCAACCAGCCCATATTAGTACACTTCCTATGACAGTAAGTGTTAAATTATGAGCTCCACCTTCAACTAAAGATTTTGATTATTTTCTTTTATGTAAGTATAAAGAAATGACTAGAGCTCCTACTCCAGCTGAAGCGACAGTGGCATATAAATGGCAAATATATGAATTCTAGGTGGTGGAATTTCATTAGTTTAAACTTACAAGAAGAAGTAGCTAATAATAAATTTAAGGTTTATGTATTTAATCACTTCAATTCAGTTCAAGCTGAATGGTTAATTGAAAAAGAAATATCTGACGATTATTGTTTAATATTAAATAATACAGAAATGTGTGGCTATAAATTAGATGAATGTCGTTCAAAAGCAAGAGAAAATAAAACCTATTGTAAAATAGCCCAACAATAATTTGATTAACTATGTCCATATTTTGATGGTCATCAAGGTGAGTTAATCGTAATAAGTGTGCCGTTTGAAGAATGTTCGTTTAGGTATATTAGTTATCTCTGGATAATGGATATCTACACCTTATGAATGTTCTGAAAGCTAATATTAAACGCTTAATCTGGCTCTTAACTCATCATCAATACTAACTAGAACTTCTACATTATCTAACGTCAAAGCCGCCTCATTGTCTATAATTTTAATCCGTTCTCGCATAGGCACTCCTTTTTTAGAACTAATAATTTCATATCCCACGGACTCTAGATGTTCGGTAAATTGAGTAATAGTAAATCTAGGTTCAAGCGATTTTTTCCACCAAAATATCATTTTTTGTTCTACGTTCTTTTTCAATTTAAAATAATATTCAGATCTTGTTAAAGGTGATAAAATAAGATTATCAATGGTGAGTTGTCATTTTTGAGTGAGAAATATTTTCTCTTAAGATCAAGGTTATCTCGAATTATTTGATAAATTTCATCAACGCTAACGACTACTGGTTGGTTAAATCGACATAATGTTGCATGAAGTACCACAGCTTGGACTTTAGCTTATAAGTACTATATTCATCCGCAGATAAGCTTAGGCTGTTACTCAAGGTGATTGGTTGTGCTTTATCAATAATGACAACCTTACCAATAGGGTTCTCAGCATAGACTGAAAATAACGGTTCTAATTGTTCTAGTGACAATTCACACTGCAACCCTGATCTTAACCACCTAGATCGAATTTGAGCGGCTCTGGTTCTGATGTTCATATACTTAGAGTCTGCCGCATAATATAATTATTTAAGTATAGGGTTAACTATTAACACTACCAATACAAACTTATATAAAACTAAAATTCGGACGGGGATTCGACTCCCTAATGAGGACTAGAATCAAGTTTAAGGTGCTATTTTCAATATTTATTCATACTAAATAGCTATATAAACCGCCAGAAACATACCTAAATCACATATATTTAGCCCAAACCTTTAACTACACCAGCAACTACACCAACAAAAACAAAAAACAAACAAACACTTAAATAACAATAACTTGAACATCAAGTTCAAACGCCCCCGCGCAATCGAACTGACTATGAATCATAAATAAGTACCACAATTAGTACCACACACCTTTAACAAATACAGATAAAAACTAACACCACATAACAGTAACCAATATTTTTAATTTATCAGTAAGTTAAATTTAAATAGCCTGTTAACTTTTTATCAATGCCGTAATAAAAAATGCAAAAGCTAGAGAGGTGGAATTTAATATTGTTGAGGGCAAAAGTTTATCATTAAGGCTAACTTTACTTTCTAGTGTAAAATACTTGATGAAAAGCACCCAAAAAATTTAAATTTATTTATCAGTGCAACCTTCTTCAACCACTAATTTGGCATATTCTGGTTTTGTCTCGGACTGATAATAACTTTTAGCTTTTGAATCATTTGGCTACTTTTAAGGTTTTGCTGATTTCAAGCTATAAACCTTTCCAGTATCGTTAGACTATTACACTAATGATTAAAGGCATTTATAATGTGTTTTATTATTTTTTATCTTCTTTGTTAGTAAAATCAATACCTGCTTTCTTTGTTTTAGCTATTAGATCGAGTGCATCAGCATTCATCGCTATAATATCGCTTGTAAATTTTTCCTTTACATCTTCTTCAACATTTGGCTGCTGAGGAACCTCTTCAATAAAATTATCAGAATCTTTACCCATATCCATTTATCCTTATGTGATATAAAAACGAGAACAGTGCCACTAGCACATATTTCATTTGCGCAAAATATTGGTAGTTTACTTGTTTTTGTAGCAGTAAAACTACATTTATATTCAAAGTATATCAAGGATTCTTTGCATTCAACTTAAGAGGTAAGAGGAGTAAAGTGTCACATTTTTCAAGGCTTTCACTCCTTTATAGAGTACACATAATTTTACTAGTTATTACCTTTAGGTTTTATCGATGGCTTTTACAGAAAACATTTATCAATTCAAATGATTCATTAGTCATAAATAGCGTGCATTATAAGCAATCCAATGAATAGTTTTTTCGCTAACATGAGTACTATAAGTAAATGGCTTAATACAATAAAAACTGGAAAATAGCTCATGTAGCATCTTATTTAGCGAAGACGGTGTGAACTGAGGTCTTAAAAAATATAGAATGAGTTCAGTAAACGATACTCGAAAACACCACTAACTTGACATAATAGTTAATAATTGTCCGGTAAGATCATTTATTTGCTGCTGAAATAATTTGATTTGTTCTTTTGATGTTTCATCTTCTTGATCTTGCAACTTATGCAATTCTTCTGCAATCTGTTTAATTCTATCCTTTATATCGTCAATCGCTTTTTGTTTAAACTCTGCAGCAATCTCCATTATAGATTTATTTTTAGGCTCGTATGAAGCTTCAATTCATCTTCAAACTTTTCATTTGCTTCAAGCGAGTTAGACAATGTATCTTCAGCCCAATCTTTAAGAAAAGTGCTTTTCTTAGAATTATTACTTTCCTCAATACTTGCTGAAACGTCATTATCAGTATTTAATACTTCGATACTTTTTAAATTAACATTTTGTTGTATTGAGTGTAGAGCTGAAAGTGAATTCATAGAGATAAATTTTTGAGACTGATAACTTTATATCGACAGATGCATAGCGTTCTTTAATGGTGATTTAATTCATTAAACCCTTATTTTACAACAACGTACTATTTTAGTAGAACCAAGCTAACTTATCTATTTCTTTTTTCCTCAAAAATCACATTTTATAATAGGTTTCCATTCACGTATTTTCCAAGCTTAGCAAACATTCACACCCCATTTTAATGATTCATAATAGCAGTTCAAAAGCGTCGATTCGGGAATGTTATGCGTATTAACTAAATGTTCTGCATTTACATTATCAGATACTTCATAATACTTAGCCATATCTAAAAGTTCAGATAATGCTCCTTGCTGCTTAAATAATGCAACCTTAATATCTTGCGAAAAAATATAATCCATAACAAATTTTTGCATGGGTAAGTTTAAAATTGCATCTAGGTTACTGAGTATCCCCGTTAAAAATGCCTTTTCTTTGAGGTGATTAAAAGGGGCCTCCTCAGCAATAAGCTCCATCATTTTAGCGCGAATTAATGACTCAACAAAAAGCTCTGGCGGGCTGTCTGATGATAACGTTGACATAGATATTATTGCTACATATTGCTTTATTTTATTTGTGCCTAAATAAGTAATAGCCTGCTTAATAGAAGTGATTTCAATATTGCCACACTCTCCTGCACTATTAACTAACTTTAAGATCCCACTCACTAAAGTGACATCACGACTAATAATTTGAGTCAATTGATCAAAGTCTAAATGAGGTTTATAGGCTTCAAGGAAGAGTTGAATTAAATTTACCTTCAGCGGTGATACACATGTCCCAGACTTTATCTCAGGTTTATGAAAAAAGTACCCTTGATAGTAATCTACATTAATCAGTTTGAATTTTTGAAATTGATCATTATTTTCGATACGTTCAGCAACAATTTTAACGTGACTCTTAGTTGATAATAGTTGCTCTTTGAGCCTTTCTATTTGCAAATAAGATACTTGTTCAATATCAACCTTAATAATAGAAATATAGGGGAAAAATACATCCCACTTACTTGTAAAATCATAATCATCTAACGCGATCTTATAGCCTTTTTTATGAAGTTGAGAAACATTAAAAATAAGTTCATCTGAAATATTAATTGTTTCTATTATTTCAACAACGATATCTTGTGGGTTAAATAGCAAAGGTGAGTTTTGTAATAATGTGAATTCATCAAAATTAATAAAGGCTAATTTACCACAACAAACATCAACTAAATTACCTAAAATATGATTCTGAAGTATCACTCTCGACGTTGCTTTTTCAGGTGAAGACTCTCTAAATACATTTTCCAGACTGTCTCTAAATAGCAGTTCGTAACCAATAGTTTTAAGGTTTATATCTAAAATTGCTTGTCTTGCTATGAATGTATCCGAAATTATTTCCATCAAGTAAACCTTTTTATTCTAATTATTAAAGAGTAGTTCCTATGCAAAGAAAGTCTACTTTTTGTAATCATTAAGCCGAATCAAACCAATAGGTATCCAAACAGAGTTTTGCATTTTTTAAATTATTAACGATAATATAATATTAGCCAGAAATTCTTTTATTTATTAATACTTAATGTTAATTATTTAAACTGATGAAGGTAACAAGTTTAGCTACAACTGATGAAGTATATATGTGCGATATAAAATTAACGGTTAAGAATGAAGAAAAAGATTTATTGATGACCATTACCTCTGTAGAAGGTCAACCCAAAGCTGACTTAAAAAAACTAGAATCGGCATTTAAATTATCTGATTATGCTGCTTTTTTACTGATTGAAGGCGCGATGGAATTGCTGCTAGAAGAAGTAGCTAAAGCTAATGAAAATTTCAAAACCAATAACAATGATGAAGAAAGTGAGGCTAAAAAGCCTGCGGCTAGCTCTGCAATTATTGCTAATGCTGTTGATGCTACCATTGAGATTACTTTGGATGCTGAAAACATGTCAGCCACGTTAGAACTTAAAGCTGGTTATGGTGGTAATCATATTAAAAACTCGGATATTGTCGAGGCGCTAAAAGAAAAAAATATAGTAAAAGGTATTATTAAAGAGAACTTGATCAGCATAGTAAAAGAAGGCCTGCAATTACAGGGGGGGAAAAGTATATCCACTGAAATAGCTAAAGGTAAGATGAGTATAAATGGTAAAGATGGTCATATAAAATATTTAGTTGATGACCCAGCGGATAGAGTAATGCGCCCTAAAAAACTCGATAATGGCAATGTTGATATGCGTGAATTAGGTGATTTGATTTTCGTAAAAGCCGGTCACAAATTAGCGAAGGTAATTCCCCCCACTTATGGTGTTAAAGGTTTTAATGTTATTGGAAGTATTCTGGACGCTGTACCCGGTGAAAGATTTTCTTTAGTTGAATCTGAAGGCTCCTCTTTTTTGGATGAAAACAAGAGTATTCTCATTGCAAACATTGATGGCATGCCGCAGCATTCAGATAACAGTGTTGCAGTAAACAAGCTGCTAGAAATTGAAAATATTGATGTAGGCTCTGGAAATATTCGCTTTGATGGTTCTATTTATGTCAAAGGCAATGTTTGCGAAGGTATGGAGTTATTTGCGAGTGAAGACATAGTCATTGGTGGTGTCGTTGAGTCTGCAATGATCTCTTCTGGTGGCAGTATATCTATTGCGTTAGGTATTATTGGTCGTCAAATATCTGAAAATGATGAACTTGAGAATAGTACGGTGCTTCGAGCGAATGGTGACATTAGTGCACAGTTTGCGCAATATGCCGATATATTGTCTAAGAACGATATTAAGGTTGCGCAGTATATTTCTCATTGCCAAATAATTGTTGAAGGTGATTTATGGGTAGGTAATCTTACAAGTGAAAAAGCTGATGGAAAAATATTTGGCGCTTTCATACAGTCAGGAGGTTCAGTTTATACGGGTACTTTAGGCTCACCTTGTGGAGCGATGACAAACCTGAATTTCAATTATTGGGCAGATAGTGCAGAAGAATTGCGAATGACTACCGATGAGAAAACGCAAAAAATAATCAGACGCTTGCCTCGAATTTATAAATTATTGCAAAAAGCTATCAACCTAGGTAAAGAAAACGAAAAACAATTAGAGCGCATTACAAAGGCATTAAAACAGCATTTAGGATGGTTAGGCATACTCAATAAAGGATGGCTGGACAAAGAAACTAAGATAAAAAATCATTTGGAAGAAATGGAACTTGCAGCCTATCAATCAATATTGTCAGGCGTAAATATTGAAATATCGAGTAAGGCTTGCGCGTTTAAGCGTGACTACGAGGCAACTAAAGTTCAATGGCTGGAACATGAAATTAATGTAGAACCCATCGTTAGTTAATTTTCGACATGAAATCAAAAGTCAGATATTAAAAAACCTGCATTAAATTGAACATTTAAGCAGGTTTTATATAAATTATAAACGTCTAAAGTTCGCTTATAATTTTTTGATAACCTTAACAGAGTCATCAACTTTACTGGCGTCAATATAACCAATGGCATTAGGTGTTGATGACACCCAATTCAATACTTCACTGTCTGATGCACCTTCTTTCAATGGTTTGGCTTTACCAGAAAAAATTAATTTAGACCAATAGGCTTTTACCTGAGAACTTGATTTACCTAAAACTTCTTTTTCAAAATTTTTACGTATCGCATTGCCAGATTTTAAATTGATTGCCTTAACAGATTCACCATTAGAGAAAGTTTTATTTTTTCCTAAAAACATACGCTTAATATCGTTGTCTGAAATTTCACTACTGTTTCCTGAATTCACAATAATAGCGACTTCTGCAAAGGCCAAAGGGCTAAGTGAAAATAAAACAAAAAATACACTTCTTTTAAATAATTTCATCATAAGCCCCTTTAAAATACAGTAACAAGCGCTACGCGAAATAACCCAGCGTCACTTGCACTATTATTATCATTAGAGAAGTCGGTATATTCAACTTTTACAGCAGCTGAATCATGGAATTCATAACGAGCACCAATAGTTATGTAGTCTTCTTCTACATTTTGACTCTCAAGCAAACCTTGCGTCCCAGCTTTTAAAATGTCTAAGCCTGGCGCAAGACCAAAAGGCACATCAGACGTATAATTACTGATAACTTCCTTATCAGTACCGTAAGTAACATGCACGAGAACTTTATCAAATTGATAACCTCCCATGATATAAAATGATTCTTGATCTCCAAATGGTGCATCATCGAATGTAAGTTCAGTGTATTCAGCCACTACAATAATTTCATCAATGTTAATTTGAAATCCAAGTTCTAAAAACGAAATCGAGTCATCATCAACGAGTGTATTGTTTGCTATATCTTGAAATCCAGCTTGTTGCCATCCAGCGCCTAGTGCTTCTAAATCGGTAAGAGGCATTGTCATATCTGTAACAAAATAACCTGTTCTTAACGTTAACCAATCATACGTAAAAGTTGCTGATAAGCCCATAAGGCCATTAAATTCAGGCACCAACTGCTCACCAAACACGCTTACTTCATCAGTATTCCTGCCATATATCGCATGAAAAGTTGCGTCTACATCATCGAAATTGGTGGTGTAAATGGCACCTAACCCGTCGAATGTATCAAATAATAGGTCATAAACTCCTTTGGGTGGATCTATCCATGAATATGCATATGATACATCAAGAAAATCTGAGTACATAAAAAAGGGAGCCCGTTGTCTGCCAGCCAGCACACGTAATTCGTCAGAGGCGTCATAGCTCACATAAGCCCACTTAAATTCAGGATCCCAATCATCGCCCCCTTTAGCCGTTAATTGCACCGTAACACCTAGGCCATCACCTAAATCACTTGAAGCCTGTAAAGCAACTAATGATCCTTGTTTGAAATCAAATTCATCTTTGTAGTTATATAGTTGTTCTTTGCTTGATGTTGTTGTACCTCCAACAATTGAAGCAAAGCCACTTAAATGAATTTCTGCATGCAGCGAGCCAGAGACAAAAGCACTTGCTAACGCTATAGAAATGAGATGTTTTTTCATATAATTCCCTTACCTATTATCATGTTTGAGAGTAAATTTTATACTTTAAATTGTAATGCAATCGCTTCTAATTTTGAGGCTAATTCAGTTAACTCATTGCTCGCATCGGCAATTTCACTTGAAGCATTAGAAGCTTCATCTGCACACCGTTGAATATCTTCTACATTGTTGACCATAACGCCAGAGACTTCAGTTTGCTGTTCGGTAGACCTAGCAATTGCATCGTTCATTTCTGAGATCACCTCGATGGCAGACGTTATCTCTAATAAACTTTCTCCTGCTTGGTTAGCACTTTCAACACTCGCCTCAACCCCTGCTTTTGAACCTTCCATTGTTGCAACAGCTTTACCGGCTGCACCTTGTAATTGAGCCAATATGTTATTAATTTCTTGGGTTGACTCTTGGGTTCTTGATGCCAAATTCCTCACCTCGTCGGCGACTACGGCAAAACCACGTCCTTGCTCACCAGCTCGAGCAGCTTCTATAGCCGCATTTAGCGCGAGTAAATTAGTTTGCTCTGCAATACCTCGTATTACTTCTAATACTACATTCACTTTATTGGTATCTTCTTGAAGTTGATTCACTATCTCAGATGATTCATTAACTACATTGGCCAGCAGGCGAATTTCAGCAACCGTTTTATCTACAACGTCTTTACCATTACTTGCTTCATTATTCGCATTTCTTGCTGACGAAACGGCATCAGCGGCATTACTGGTAATATCAGCAACACTATGGCTCATTTCTTCCACCGAATGTCTTGATGATAAGACACTGTCACTTTGTCGTTTAAATGAATCTATGGTGTGCCCAGATAGTGTTTGTATTTTATTTGCAGTTTGCGCCAAAGGCATTGCAGTATTTACAACATCTTTAATAACTCCTTGCAGTTTTTCAATAAAACTATTGAACCAAAAAACAAGGTCTCCAATTTCGTCTTTATATTTAGTCGTTAACCTCACCGTTAAATCACCGTTATCTTGAGCAATATTTTTCAAAGAAGAAATTACATTTTGTAAGCTATTACAAATTGAACTAGCGATAGGCAGCGCAACAGCGAAAAGTAATAAAATGGTTATCGTACCGATAATGATCCCTACGGTAGACGTTGACTGAACGTCTGCCCTTACAGACTCAAATGCATCATTAAAGCCTTTATTCCTTTCACTTTGAAAGTTATTCAATTTCAGTTGAACGCCATCAAGCTCTTTTGTCATTTGTTCACTACGATCACCAAGTGTTTCAAAATCAATAGTGCCATCAACCATTTCTTTTGACAGCGTAGACGCATGTAAATAATAACTATTAAAATCGCTTAATAACTGCTTGAGGAAAGAGACATTATCTTTATCGATTCGATATGATTCAGTTAACTTATTACGAAAGGCATCAGCATATTTGTCAGAGGTTTCAATTAAATCGGCCTCCCCCATTGTTGCTGCATTTCCTAGGGTTTCTTTGATTTTATCTAAATGGACTAAGCCAAATTCAGAGACTTGTAAAAATTCATATTCAACCGCATAAGCATGGTCAAGATCCTTAACAATTTGCGACATTGTTAACAAACTCGTAAACAAATAAATGGCAAACCCAACAGAGCCTACGATAGGGATTAATAATATTTTTAATCGTATGGATAAGGAATTAAATGATGACATATAAGAAAGTTTCCACTCGTAATGAAAGATAAACACTTAATTGATTATAGACGATTTTTTGAAAAAGCAAGTATCAACGTTTGTTTTCGAGGAGTGAGTAAAAGAGAGTGATTGAAATTCAATTTAGCATCCAAATTTATCTATTTTTTTGTGTATTTATTTACTTAAATATTTTTAACGGTAATGCCTAAGTTTAATGCAAGCTCATTACTGTCTTTGGCAGCTACAACCTGAAACTGTGAAATGAAAGCCCTTTGACTACTTTACGTACTTTGGCCCCATTATTTTACTTAAGTACTTTAAGTTTCTTTGTATAGAATCGAAAGTTAAGTAAATTCATCTTTGTTTTTTTTGAGAGTTCAGTAAAATAGTTAATCTTTAACGATTCTATAAAGGTTTGTGATGACACGCGTTGTTTTATATATTTTAGATAAATGCCCCCATTGCCGTGAAGCTCAAAAATACTTGGATGATAATGGCATTAAATACCGATTAACAAATGCGAAAATGCAGCGCGGTAGAAAAGAGCTTGACGCTATAGGCGCTAGCTCTGTGCCAGCCCTTAAAGTTGGTAATAAAGTCATGATTGGCTGGAATCTAAAAAACTTTAAGAAGCTCTATGGCGCAGATTAATAAGCAGAATTACCGAATTTGATCATTGAGCAAACAATGGGAATAGAGTTCTAGATTACTCTATTTTAATTGAATTAAGATATATAGAAGAGCAATTTATCATATAACTACCTCTTTACTTCTGTACTTCATCTATGGTTCAACTCAGATTTGGTTTTAATAAAAATAAATTATCAACGCATTATCACCATTTAGCCAGAAGCTTATTCACGTTACTTTTTGTCGTTTTTGATAACCTTTGTATTAATTCAAAAGGTACAAACTCATGGTCAATAGTTTCTTCCATGTCATCAAGCATGGCTAACCATAATTTAGCGGTCATCTCGGCATCAAACAATGCCCGGTGAAATGCTCCGTCTGATGGAATATTTTTATAACTAATGAGCGTACCTAATTTGTGATTAGGCGCGTCTATGTTAATTCTGCGCGAGACCAATAATGAGCAAATAAATTGCCCTGAGTACTTTCTGCCAATACGACTTAATTCTGCATCAAGAAATTTTTTATCGAACGATGCATTATGAGCAAGTAGATTATCGTCCCCAATAAAGTTAGCAAATTGTTCCATAACTTCATCACAAGAATCCGCCTTAGCAAGCATCTGATTAGTGATCCCCGTATATTGTTCAATAAAACTACTGACACGAAAACCAGGGTTCATCAACGCTTGGAATTTATCGGTAACTTGACCATTTTCAATTCTGACCGCGCCTATTTCTATTGCTCTATCGCCTTGGGTTGGTGATAGTCCTGTGGTTTCAAAATCAAGTACGACTAACGAGTTCGCATTTTCATGCATGTAAGTTAACCCTGTAAATTATAATTAGGCTGATTTTAACGGCTCTATTGCAAAATGAAAGTAATCATTAATACTAAGACTTTTAATATACGGCCAAAAAACTATTAGCAACTATGCTTTTTGCCTTTAGTTAAACCAACTAGCGTTATTTGTTCAATCTCAGTGGCATTATGTTGGCAAGCTAAACGATAACCTTGTTGTAATTGTTCGTCGGTGAAATGAACTTGCTCTGCTGACGTCACCTTCGTCTTTTTATCAAACAGTATTTTACACAGCCCACATACTCCACCACCGCCACATATAGAAGGCAAAACAATATCATGTTCAATTAGCCCATCAAGTAAGTTAGATTTGCTCGTTACTTCAAACTCACCCATCGGTTGCTGATTCATATCAAACAATGCCAATTTTCGTTTATTTCTGCCCAAACTGATTTTGTATTGGCCATTAAAGCCAAGTTCAATTGTCCAAATAAAACCGGTTAGGGCAAAGAAAAGTGTAAAAAGCGCAAAAATAATAATTTGAACATTGTTAAAGCTTCCTTCAGTCCCATAATCCATGAAATGCAGCATAAAAAAGAGGTCAGCAAATCGCTTATCATCATTACTATGTTTAACAATACGTCCTGAACCTGCATCGATATAAACACTGGTATTAACGGTATCAGCATAATTAATTTGCCAAACCTTATTTTGTTCACGAGGAATATCGTCATAAGGTGGAGATAATTTAACAATGCTGATAATTTTATCTTGCCCCTTATAAGAAGCTTGAGCAATTTCGCCTGCCATGACTTCATCAATAATGACTTGCTTACCCGAATAAGCATCGACTAAGGAATAGCTATTATGCTGGTGACTATAAAGACCTTTATTATGGGTCAACAGATAATAGGGTTTTTCAAGTAATGATATTTGTTTAAGTGACACTGTAGGCTTTGATTCAAGCAAGACTACTTGAGGTTCAACTAGCTGATTTTTATTTACTTTCGCTATAGCGGGGCTTTGTCGAAATTGATTCCCTGAAGCCTTTTGATGATCCATCAAATTAAAAAACAAGCCAGTACTTAGCCAAATAAATAGTTGTAACCCAACCAATAAAGACAACCATTTGTGCAGTTTTTTAAGAAGAAACATGATTAATTCCTTTCTCATCATCATTTGTGTCTGAACGTTTTAATTTATCTGTTTTGGCTTTAGTTTTATTAAAAATAACAAAGTAACTTAAAATGGCTCCAAAGATTGAGGCAATAATTGAAAAAAGAGTAAACCAAAATAACAATTGATTACTGGGATCTTCCTCCTCGTAATCCATTACATGAAAACTAAACATCCAATCAAAAATCCGCCAAAACTCATGACGTTTACCTACTAATTTTCCTGTTTGAGCAGAAACATAAAGAGAAGGATTTCCAAAATCATCAAAATTAACTCGCCAAGCAGGTAATGCGCGACGACTTAATTCTATTGGCGGGTTTTTAGTAATCAGCTCTGTATCGGCAACCTCCCCCCTTCCACTGTAGTAATGTTTTGCAACATTAATAGCCTCGTTCACACTCAATGGGGAGAGCTTATGACCATTACTTGCATTAAGGAGAATTTTTTCATTAAGCTGAGTGAAGCGATAAACTTCTTGGTCAATAAAAAGTCCTACTTCTATATTTTCAGCTCCAGAATACCGTTTCTTTAACTCAGACATAGGATAAGTAATTCTACTGGCATCAATTTTAGTTTGATGATTTACAACCAAACTATCGCCATGAATATAGTCGATATCAAATATCACCATATATGCGCCAGATACTGACCAAATTAAAAACTGAATACCCAAGAATAGCATTAACCATTTATGAAACTTTCGGCTAGTGTTTAATAACTTCATGAAACTATACCTTTGACTCTGCTATTTTTATTGATGATGAGCGCCATAAATAAAACAAGGCTGGCAAAACAAGTAACGTCAAAATAACTGCACTAAACACGCCACCAATCATAGGTGCTGCAATACGACTCATTACTTCTGCCCCTGTACCTGTGCCATATAAAATAGGTAACAATCCAATAAAAATAGTTGCCGATGTCATCATCACAGGACGAACACGCATTCCTGCGCCATGAAGAACTGCCTGAAGTATATCTTCTTTGGTGGTAGTAATATCTTTTACCCTATGTTCACTAAGCATTTCTTGGTAAGCCTGATTCAAATAAACCAGCATAATAACACCAATTTCTACGGCAACACCTGCGAGCGCTATAAAACCAACGCCAACTGCTACTGAGAAGTTATAACCTTCTATATACATCAACCATATGCTCCCCACCATGGCTAAGGGTAAAGTCCCCATAATCATTGCAACTTCAACCATGTTACGAAAATTAAGATAGAGTAAAATAACGATGATAAATAAAGTTAATGGTACAACAAAAGTTAATTTTTCTTTTGCGCGTTCCATATATTCATATTGCCCTGCCCATGCGATAGAGTAACCAGCTGGTAGCTTCAATTTATCATCAACCACTTGCTGCGCGGCCTCAACATAACTGCCAACATCAACCCCCTCAATATCAACAAACGCCCAGCCATTTAATCGTGCATTTTCAGATTTAATCCCCGGAGGTCCATCTTCAATAAAGACATGAGCGACATCACCCAATGAAATCCGTTGACCATTTGGCGTAACAATTGGCAGTAAAGACAACTGTTCTGGGGAGTCACGATAATCTTGTGGATAACGTAAACTCACAGGATACCGCTCTAAACCTTCAACGGTTTTAGTGACGTTCATTCCGCCAATAGCCGTAGTCACCACTTGTTGTATCTCAGCGATATTCAAACCATATCGCGCGGCTTTTGCCCGTTGAATATCAACTTTTATATATCGACCACCGGCAACACGCTCAGAATAAACAGACGCAGTGCCAGGTACATCAGCTAAAATTCCTTCTATTTGTTTACCTATTTCCTGAATAACTTCCAATTTTGGACCCGCTATTTTAATTCCCACAGGGGTCTTAATGCCTGTTGCTAACATATCAATACGAGTTTTAATGGGCATAACCCAAGCGTTAGTTACTCCGGGTAGTTTAACTAATGCATCTAACTCTTTTTTCAAGCTTTCAGTCGTTACACCTTCTCGCCATTGGTCATGTGGTTTTAACTGGATAAAACTTTCTATCATGGTTAGAGGTGCAGGATCCGTTGCAGTTTCAGCGCGCCCGACTTTACCAAACACGCTTTGAACTTCAGGAACTGTTTTGATCAGTTTGTCTGTTTGTTGAAGAAGTTGGCGAGCCTGACCAATAGAAATACCCGGATAGGTCGTTGGCATATACATGAGGTCACCTTCATCAAGAGGGGGAATAAACTCACTACCTATTTTATCCAAAGGGTATGCCCCAAGAGCAAGAACAGCTAATGCTGCAACTAACGTCATTTTTGGAAAGCGTAATACTGTTTTTAACGCAGGCATATAGATATAGGTCAGAAATCTATTTACTGGATTTTTCTGCTCAGGTAGCACTTTACCTCGAATAAAATACCCCATCAGTACGGGTACTAAAGTAATAGCTAACGCAGCAGAAGCAGCCATCGCATAGGTTTTTGTAAAAGCGAGAGGGGCGAACATTCGACCTTCTTGTGCTTCTAACGTAAATACGGGTACAAAGCTCACCGTAATAATGAGTAAACTAAAAAATAGTGCAGGACCTACTTCACTCACAGATTCAGTTACTATTTGCCAACGGTTTTCTTTCGTTAGCGCTTTTCCTTGAAGTGCAAGCCGTTCCATGTGCTTGTGCATATTTTCAACCATCACAATAGCACCATCTACCATGGCACCAATCGCTATAGCAATCCCTCCTAATGACATGATATTAGCGTTCAACCCTTGCCAATGCATGACAATAAAAGCAGTTAAAATACCAACGGGAATACTCACAATGACCACGAGGGAAGAACGCACATGGAATAAGAATAAAATACAAACTAAAGCGACTACGCCAAATTCTTCAAGCAACTTATAGGCTACGTTTTCAACAGCACGCTCAATCAAAGCTGAACGGTCATAAACAGGCACAATTTCTACGCCTGCTGGCAGTCCCTTTTTAAGTTGTTCCAGCTTTTCTTTAACACGAATAATCACTTGTTGGGCGTTTTCACCAAAACGCATCACCACTATGCCACCAACAACTTCACCTTCACCATTAAGCTCTGCAATACCACGACGCATTTGCGGCCCAGTACCAATATCAGCAACATCTTTTAAGAGTAATGGTGTGCCATTTTCATTAACCCCCAATGGGATATTCTCTAAATCTTCAACACTTTTTATATACCCCGTGGCTCTGACCATGTACTCAGCTTCAGCCATCTCTACAACAGATGCACCAATTTCTTGATTACCTTGTTTAATCGCCATTTGAATATGAGAAATAGGAATACCAAAAGCGCGCAATTTATCTGGATCAATTCTCACTTGATATTGCTTTACCATACCGCCAAGCGTACTGACTTCAGATACACCCGGTAACGTTTGTAGCTCAAACTTTAAGAACCAATCTTGCAAACTACGTAATTGGCTTAAATCATGTTGACCTGTTTTATCGGTAAGTGCATACAAGTATACCCAGCCAACACCCGTTGCATCAGGGCCTAGTTGTGGACGAGCTTCACTTGGTAGATTTGGAGAAACTTGGCTTAAATACTCAAGTACCCTTGAACGCGCCCAGTAAAGGTCAGTATCTTCATCGAAAATGACGTAAACATATGAGTCGCCAAAAAATGAATAACCGCGCACAGTCACAGCTCCCGGCACTGACAACATGGCTGTAGTCATGGGATAAGTGACCTGATCTTCTACCACTTGTGGTGCTTGACCTGGATAACTTGTTTTTATGATAACTTGCACATCTGATAGATCAGGTAGTGCATCAATAGGTGTTTGCTTGACGGAATATAATCCAACAACCACAAGTAATAATGTCGCGAGTAAGACGAAAAATCGATTACTAACAGACCAACGAATAATAGAGGTAATCATCACTATTCTCCTTTGTCGGTAGTAACATCATTGTGTACAGAGTCAGTGTTAGACATTGCCATTGCACTGACAATAATAAAATTACCTTCTCGAACTTCAAAGGTGAACATCACATAAGCATCAATTGTAAATAAGCTCATATCAACATTTTCGTTAACAATAAAATCAACTCGGTCTGCTTCGCGTCCCCACTCTTCTATGGCTTCTCTATCGATAGTGACCATTCTATGGTCAACCATTGCAGAAACGACTGTACCGTTAACTGTTGCAGTGGAAACTCTGTCATTGTTATCACTCATGTCCATCTCTGTTGATTCGTTTAGAGCTGAATCCTCTTGGTCAGCATCATAGTGCATCCGTTTAAAATCAGATGATTTGCTTGACTCAGAATCAAGTAAAAATTGCGCTGAACTGACCACTCGTTCTCCTGCACTGAGCCCTTCAAGTATTTCAACACTTTCACCGCCATAACGGCCCACCTTAACCTCAACAGATTTAAAACTTCCCTCACCTAATGCAAGTACAACTCTGTCTTGATTACCGGTTCTAATGAGAGATTCTTTAGGAATAAGCAACGCTTGCTCATCACCCGTTGTATGAATAGCAATTTGTGCAAACATATTAGGCTTGAAATAACCTTCTTCATTCTTGAAACGCAAACGTACCTTTACCGTACGTGTTTTAGCATCAAGTGTTGGGTAGATATAATCCACATGACCTTCCCATGTTTTACCGGGTAAATAATCAAGTGTCATCGTGACAGGTGTTGCAGATTTAACTTGCCCTACTTGTCTTTCGAACACTTCAGCTTTAACCCACACTTCAGAGAGATCGCCAATTGACATCAACGTTGAACCCGGCTTAACAAAGAACCCTTCTCGTATTTTAAGGTTTTCAACAACACCGTTTTGTGGAGAGAAGAAAGTAATTGTTTGTTGTACTGTCTTCGTTTCCTTCAATTTTTCAATAGCCGACTTAGGCAATTGGAGTGCTGATAATCTATTTTCAGCAGCGTTAATTAATCGTTTATTTTTACGATCTAATGCCAGTAACAGCTCTTCTTGCGCATTCACTAGTTCAGGGGAATAAATGTCGTATAACGGTTGGTTCTTTTTAACCTGATCGCCAACAGTTTTAACATAGAGTTTTTCTATCCACCCTTGCACGCGCGGGTGAATATGAACGAGTTTATCTTCATTGTAAGCAACATAACCCACGGTATTGATTTCAGTATGCAATGACTTATATTTTGCTATTGTCGTGCGTACACCTAAGTTATTCACTACATCGGGTGATATGCGGATAGTTCCAGGACCTTCATCGGGCCCTTTTCCGCCATCATCATAAACAGGTACTAAATCCATACCCATAGGTGATTTACCCGCTTTATCTCGCTTATAATTTGCATCCATGGGTGCAACCCAATAAATCGGTTTTTTCTCATCGGGTGCCGCTTCTTTAGCTTGTTCTGTGCCTGAAGGAGTAATAAAGTATGTTCCTCCCAAAGTGAGAATACCACCGATAATCATGCCTATAATTATCGGTTTAATCTGTTTTCCCAAGTTATCTGTGCTCATTGTTTTTCTCCCGAAACAGCAGCATATTGGCGACTATTTGATAAATTAATTTTGTTTTGTGTATTTGTTGTCAATGTAGTCATGATATTGCCAACAAAAAGGTAGTTAAGCTCTAGCCGTATTTTTTGTTCTTCAACGTTTAGTGCCAATTCGTCTATTTCAGCATTCAGTACAGAAATACGAGAACGAACAACTTCTGAAAAATCGCCATCATCATTTGTATAAGCGGTTAAGGAGGCTTCTGCTTGATCATGTATTTGCGGTAATAATTTCGTTTTATACAAATCTTGTCTAGCGATTAAGCGTAATAACCTTCCTTTTGCACTCGAATAAGAACCGAGTAATTGCCTAAGTAAGAGTAACTTTTCTGTTTTAACCGCTTCCGTTTGAGATATCGCTGACTGCACTTCTTTGTCTTGTCTTTTTTCAGTAAAAAGTGGTAAATCAAAGGTAACACCAACAGAAAACATATCAGCTCGACTTCTCCCCATAGGGTCGTCTGCGCGATAACCATAACTTGCGTTTACACCCCATTCAGCTTTGTACTTTTGTTTTGCCAAGTTAATGCCAGTTTTAGTCGCATGTACTTTTTTGTCGATTGCAATCACTGAAGGATGCTTCAAAAAATACGGGATCAATTCCTTTGGTTTAAACCAGTTTTTTTTGAAAACCAAATCATGGCTTACCAAGCTTATTTTAGGAAGTTCTTTGCTAAGTAATATATTGTGCAAATAAAAGTTTGTCTCCAATGACGCTTCATCTATAGCGCTATTTCCTGTGGAAAACGTGGTTAGCCATTGTGAAAGCATCCCTTCATAGTGATTTTTTTGTTGCACTAATTTGTCTAACCTATCCTCTAAACGTGTTAACTCTAACTGCGCTCTAACTATGTCTTGCTGGCGGGTTTTACCTAGAGCAGATGTGTAGCTTGCTGTCGCTACATCAGCTAACTGCTCAAACATTGATCTATTCTTTTCAATTAGGGCAATACTTTGCTGAACACGATAGACATCTAACCATAAGCTACCCACAATAACGGCGACTTTTGATTCTCTATCTTTTCTTTGAAAGGGATACGCTTCACTCTGAATTTTTAGCTGTTGGCTTTTTATCGCTAAGGTATCTCCGCGAGGAAACATCTGTGAAATCCCTACTTTGGCCTGTGTCATGCCTTCTTGTCCAAAATCAAAGCCATTGGTCGGAAAATTTGCAAGCCCAATTGACATTTTCGGATCAGGCAACGTATTAACCGCAGTGCTCATTAATTCTATAGCCCTTTGCTTATGAACATTCCCCGTTAACCAAGGGTCATTTTGTTGAGCTGCCTTAATGGCCTTTGTAAAAGATAAAGGTGCATTACCTTTTATCACTGAAAAATCAGCCGCACTCGCAGATAAAAAGGTAAAAGCTATAATGCCTGCACCGCATTTGATGCGAAACTTGCGATTAAGATTTAGCTTATTCATTAGAGTTTTTCCTCATAAGGTTGAACATTGGCATAGTAAAAACGGCAACAAAGGTAGCTATAATTTTTAAAGTAAACTTATTTGGAAACATAACTCCCCCAAAGGGATAAAAATTAATATTCTAAATTAATTAGGTTATTTTTGAGGGTGTTAGAAAGTGTTTCTAAAATATGAGTTCAAAAAAGCCTAATACAGAAAATAGTTGTATAAATGAACCAAAATTTGGGTACACTTATTCTGTATTTAGCTAGATATTGGGGGGCGATATAATGATGTAGGTTGCTGACTTAAAGCCAAATTAGAAGAAGAAAGTATTCTAGGTGATAAGTCAACGAGTGCTTCGTTACTTACTATGTCTTTCGAAAATGCAGCAAGACTTGAGCAACCACCAGTAAAACAGTTACATGTTTCAGTGCAACAATCTTCCATCGAATTTTCTGAATTATCAGAAGAGTCACTGACCATATTATGATTACTATGATCCATCATTGCCATATTATGTGATTGCTCTTGCCCACTCATTCCCTTCATACTCATCATCTGATAAGACATAATAGTAGACGCCATTGTCTGACCAGCAAAGGCCACACATATTAGCAATACCATTAATGTTTTAGAGAAGTTAAAAGTCACAAGCAACCTACAAAATATTATACTTACGCTAAATGATGTCATAACTCATATTTTTATTCAATGGATAAAAAACGAACTGGCTGCTCTAGCCAACAAAATCAGTATATTGGGACGTTAAGCTCAGACGAATATGAACCTATTCTGAAAAAATTATTGCTACAGTTATTACATATTACTATTGCCAAAGTAGTAATCATTATTACTCATCCCAATGCCAACAAGCTTTATTCTTACTAATAGATATTTAAAAGGCCTATACGATTTTGTATAAAATATTTAAATTATCCTTTTCAAATTTAAACTTAAAACCTATACTGTATTTTTATACAGTATAGGTTTTAAGTAATGAAAGTTATTCCTATTTACATTGAAGCAGGTATTTCAGGATTTGAATCACCCGCGGCCGAATATAAAGAGCTGGGTTTGTCGTTAGATAAACTGCTTATTAGGCACCCCAATGCTACATTTATTGGGCAAGCATCAGGTGAGTCTATGCAAGGAGTTGGCATTTTTGATGGCGACTTACTGATTGTTGATAGATCGCTAACCGCCAGAAATGGTGATGTTGTCGTGGCAAATTACAACGGCTGTTTTGTGTGCAAGTTGATTGATAAAAAACAAGCTCGCTTACTATCAGCGTCTAAAGATTTTGCCCCCGTAAGCATTAAACCTGAAGATGATTTTCAATTAGAAGGTATCGTCACTCGGTCAATTCGACTACACCATCAAGCGCCTGAATTAACCGCATGTATGCACTAGTTGATGCAGTATCTTTTTATGCGAGTGCCGAGAAAGTATTCGACCCAAGCATAAGAAATAAACCGGTCGTTGTTTTAACCAATAACGATGGCTGCATTTGTGCTGTTTGCCCTATTGCTCGCAGGCTTGGCATTCCAAAGTTTAAACCCTACTTTCAAATAAAGGCATTACTGCAAAAACATGGCGTAGTGGTTCGATCTTCCAACTATGAGTTGTACGCCGACTTAAGTGAAAGAATGATGAACGTTATTTCAAGATATTGTGATAACCAGTATATCTACTCGATTGACGAGTCATTTTTACATTTCAAAAACTACACTGGCATTATTAAAGACTGGCATCAATACGGACACGAAATTAGACGTGCCATTTGGAAAGAAACTCGCTTACCCGTTGGTGTAGGCTTTGGGACAACCTCAACCTTAGCGAAAGCGGCCAACCACGCAGCTAAAAAACTAGCAGGCTACAATGGCGTTGCGATTATAAATGAGATGCAAAGTGCCAGAGACATATTAGAAAAAATGGACGTGAATGAGGTTTGGGGAATAGGCTCTAAAATATCTCAACGACTAAAACAGCAAAATATCAATACCGCTCATCAATTATCAATGCAGTGCCCTAAAGTTATGCGCAAAAATTTTAGCGTAATAACGGAACGAACTGTTAATGAACTTAATGGTGTAAGTTGTTTAACATGGGATGATGTCAAAGAACCTAAACGAGAAATTTTTTCTACCCGTAGCTTTGGACAACGTATTGTAGATATTCATTCTTTGCATGCGGCTTTAACCACGCATAGCGCTATCGTTGCGAAAAAAGTGAGGCGACAATCTTCGCTCATCAAGAAGTTACTAATATTTGCGTCAAGCTCACCTCATGATGAAAATCATTACAAACAAGCGATAGTATATAGGTTCCCTGTAGCAACAGATAATAGCTGCGATATTGCTAAGGCGGTGAGCTTGGTACTTGCTGATATATTTGTCCAAGGTGTGCTCTTTTACCGTTGTGGTGTCGGTGCGATAGAATTAGAAAGTAGGCGTTACCAGCAACCCGATTTGTTTTTACCTGACAATTCCAACCCAATATTAATGAATTGCCTCGATACCATCAACAACCGTTACGGACAAGGCACACTAACATTAGGCGCTGAAGGGAAGTCAAATTCATGGAAAATGAAGCGCCATTTTTTAAGTCCACAGTACACAAGTAATTGGCGAGATATACCTAAAATTCGCTGCTAAATTAATTAGTCAGTTAAAGTTAACCTTTATCTAAGATATAGAAGTAACATTTCTTATTATAGTTATTGAGGGAAATGCCTATATTGCCTACAATAGCGCAATATTTATTTACTACTAGGTCATGAACATGAACGACACTGAATCAAAGCCAGAATTACCAGATCGCCTTTCGGGTAACCCACGTAGCCCACATCATGTAGAAGCTATCTTCGAGCACAACATTGGTATTCGTTTTAACGGCAAAGAGCGTACAGATGTTGAAGAATATTGCATCAGTGAAGGCTGGATAAAAGTAGCTATGCACAAAGCATTAGACCGTCGTGGGCAACCACTTTTAATGACGAAAAAAGGAACGGTTGAAGCGTTTTATCTTTAAACGTATCAATGAAATATTTTAATAAGGTCAGATATATTTATGCTGATCTTATTGAATATTACAAAACATAAAAAATATCTTAATAAGCATCATCGATTAGTCAACTTTAACCATTGTTCAATAGCACTTGTTGTCCCCTTAACTGAAAGTACTTCATCAATAATTAAGTCACTATTACCTTTAACTTGTTCAACTGTTAATTTATAAATATCTCTCAAATACTGCTCATACTTATCTAAAAAACTGGCGATATGATTTAATGAATTAGTCTGCGGTTTATTAACATGCCTTTTTATAATACGTGTTAAGCAAAGTTCCGGAGGTTGGTCTAACAACACAACATAATCAATTAAAGCTGACATAGAATCACGTTCTTTACCAAACGGCTCTTCGATGAAAACATAACGACTGTTATCACTAGAAATTAATGCTGATAAAGAGATTACAAAATCAGGTGTAGATATTAGAGAAACGTTAGCCCCATCGTCATACCAATCTTTCATGTTTTGTGGATAAGTATCTTTATTTGTATGCTCGTCAAACAGTAAAAAGGGGCAATTAAATACCTTTGCTAATTGTTTAACAATGGTCGTTTTTCCTGAACCAGAGGCCCCACTAATTGCTATAACTTTAGGATAATTCATAGTACTTAGAAATGATTAGACTTTATTACAGACAGTATGCCTGATTTGTGAATCTGCTTATAGCCTTCTATAAAGTCATGTTTTGGATTACTGAGTAACTGTTGGTTTTAAAACGATAGTTCATATGGCTTAGCTTGTATAAAACTTCATAACTACCACGAGGCAACCAATTATTAGCTGTTCATGTAAAAAACATAGCAGGGTTGATTAAACGAGGGTTGATGAGATGGTATAAATTTGGATACGAGTTAAATAACAGTAAGCTTAATCAAAATGTATAGTGACTAAAATTAATAACCGTAAGAACATTCCCTCAGCTAATTATTGTTTAGTTGAGGGACTAGCGTTTCTACTAATTAAGCTTGGTATACCCACTCTAAAAAACATTTAGAATCGGTTACATTGCAAAATTTAATTAACTTTGAACCATTTTGGTCGTTAACAACAACATTATGTTTGTTAACTGAAATGGAATTAATAGGTGATTTAATTGAATAAATCGTTCCTTTATATGTATAAGACATAATAAAACTCTTTAATTTGCGCTTGAGCGCATGAATAATAAAAGCCATATTACTGTGTGAAAACGTTGAGATATTTAAAATATATCTTATCAAGTGGATCAAAAAAACTTGATAAACTCAGACAACAATTTGGGCTTAATAATTTGAGTGATGACTGACTGTGAAAGGGAAAGACAAAACAGTGATTATTACAAAGATAATCGGTTAAATAAACGAGAGGAGAATAAATAACAGATGCACTATAAACAGGAAAAATAAAAAAGTAAACTCTTTTATGAAAAAATCCTGACTAATTCGTCAAGTTCTGATATTTCACTTCAAATTAAAAGAAAACATCAATTATTTAATGTTTTCTTTTAAACAATGTAATGACCTATAGAATAAAATTAAGCCGTTAGATTTACTTAACTGCGCTCAGTTGATCATATAACTCAACAAACTTTACGCGCTTGCGGTAACCTTTAAAGAAATATTTATGATCAATCTTTCCGTCTGGATTAATAACTACAACGCCAGGATAAGGAATACCGTAGTTGTCATCACCCATTGCATAATCTTTGTTAAGCACTCCGTAAGCTTTTACCGTCGCTGCTAATTGGTCTGATAACAATGGATATGAGAGGTTATGCTCTTCAGTGAAACTTTTCAAAATTTCGGTATCATCATAAGATACTGCTGCTACACCATAACCAAGTGCTTTAAATTTATCAGCATATCCTTGTAATTCAACAAGGTGTTTTTTACAAAATGGACACCAGTCAGCCGAGCGGAAAAACAGTATAATCAAACCTTTATCTGCGGTTAGATCATCTATATTCACGGTTTTTCTGTTTTTATCTATAACCGTTATTGACGGCGCCTTATCCCCAACCATTGGACCTACGTCAATTGAGACAGACTTTGCAAATGAATGAAGACTAAAAAGCGTCAGTGATATTGCAATAATTGATGTTACGAACATTGATTTTGTTACATGGATCATATAATTATTAACTCTTATTAAAATGAAATGAGATACATGGATGTTAGAGACCGTACTATAACGATATTTCATTCATCTAGTTCAAATAAAATTTAACAAAATAAGTTTTCATGCAGATCTTTGTTGGTGTAATAATTAAACTCTATATAACTTAGATAATATGACTAAATCGAAAAGGGTAAAAAAGATAGCTAGTCTCATCACTTATCTTTTTTACCTTTATTGATAATTCTTCTTAATGGTCGCACGTAAGTTAGGTTTTCGAATGCTCCTGCACTTTCGTCCAAGCAAGCGCAGAAATAGCTAGCGCTACAGCACTTATTTGAAAAACTAAGCTTTTATCTGCAACTTTACTAATGAATAAGCCAATAGCTAAACTTACTAACAACTGTGGTAAAACCACCGACAAATTGAATAACCCCATATATAAACCCATGCGCGATTGCTCTACCTTTTCAGACATAATCGCAAACGGTAAACTAATGATGGCAGACCAGCCAATACCGAGTAACGCCATAAGTAAATACAGTACTTCTTTTACATCACCAAATGCCGAAACTAATCCATAACCAACAGCCATACTGGCGATACAATAAGTATGGGTTTTTACGCGGCCAATTTTTTTAGCGATAGGTTCAAGTACAAATGCAGGCAGTAAAGCTGAAACCGCGCTGAGAATTAAAAAACTCATCGCGATAACTTTACCTAAATCATCGTCTGATAAGCTTGGCATTTTGTCTTGCAGAAAAGCAATAATGAAAACAAACATCGTCTGCACACCAATCCAGCTGAAAGAATGCGCCGCTAATACTTTTCTAAAGCCAATACTGTTATCTGTGCTGCTTTCTTTCGCAAACAAAGTAACAATAACGAAGTAAAAAGTAATGAGTACCGCAATGATTTCTGCCCAATAATGATCGGTTTTTATACCCGAAATTTGTAACCCCATTGCATAAATATCGTAAGCAATAAACCCCCATAATGGCTTAATATTCATCAACACCATTTTGAATGAAACTTTCTCTTGAGTAGTATCGGTTTGGCTAACCATCAATTTTTTGGGTTCAGTGATAAAGAAAGGCGCAAATATTGATAGAAAAAAGACAAGTCCTGCACCTAAGTAGATAAGCACAAAATTTCCCCAAGTGGCGCCAACAGCATAAGCTAAAACACCAAAAGACCCTGAAATTGTTTGCATCCAAGTATAACCTTTAGTACGAGCATCGCCTTCAGGGGTTACATCAGCAATAATCGCACGTGTAGGGTTAAAACTGATATTAATAGATAAATCTAAGGTCAACGCAACAGCAATAGCAACACCAAGTAATCCTGATATGCCTAAGGCGGAAGAAACAATATCTATGTTAGGTAGCGCCAACAGCATCATACCGGCTAACACGCCACCAATGAGAATGAACGGACGACGACGGCCATTCCAAAACCAAACATTGTCACTAATAATACCGACAATCACTTGCCCTAAAATCCCAGCTATAGGACCTGCAGCCCAAACGAGGCCTACCTCATGAATATCTAATCCGTATTGTGTGGTTAAAATCCAGCTAAGGGCGGAAATTTGTACCGATAAAGCAAAACCCATCGCGGTTGCGGGCAAGCTCAAAAGCATATAAAAAGATTTACTAAGGTTTTTTTGAATAGCTAACATAACGTCATTGACTCTTTATAAAATAGGCACTTGTAAGGAAGCTTAATCGGCCTAATAATCTTTCACGTTACTTGTTTACTGGATGTACAACAAGCATTTGCATACGTATTCAAAACGATAAAGCATCACAACAAAACATTGCTCTCTGAACAAAAAAAAACACCCTACTTAAACTAAGTAGGGTGTTTAAATTACCAAACGCTCAAATGATTAAACGCTCGAAAAACTAAATATAAGAAGTTGTTCTATATTTTATTAATAGAACATTTCAGAACCACATCATATTTACGGTTTTTTACTCACAGTAATTGTAGGTGTATTAGGGTTAGGTCCTGCAACTGTAATAATATAATCCCCTGCTTCAGTAATTGTTAAGCTTAAATTATCTTGCGAGTCTTGCACTAATACCAATGGTGAATCTAGCGTAACCATATTCGTATCTGTCGGAGCTCCTAAATTGACAGTTGACCAGTCACCCGAAGCAACTTTAAAACCGTAATCACCTGCGGCTAAATTTATTTCCACTGAATAACTACTCGCGCCATCGTAATTAAGTAGATCAACTTCACCCCAACCATTCATGTCACCACGAATATAGACTGATGTTTCACCAAACATTTCAGCTGCATAAATACTTAATGTAGGCTCAGCTAAGTTGGATGCATCAAACACAAACGTGTAATCTCCGTCTTCAGCAAAGACCATATTGAAGTTATCATTACTACCTGATAACAGTAATTGCATTTCACCTTCAAATATTTCCATATCATCAGCTGGTGCGCCCATATTAATTGTAGACCAATCAGCAGAAGCTATTTTAAAGTTTGGTGTTGAAGCAGTCATGCTAATAGTGGCTTGATACTTACCGTTACCCACATAGACTAATGGATTATCTTCACTCCAACCATTCATGTCTCCACGAATAAACACAGCAGTTCCAACAAAAGGCTCTTCGTTTTCTACCAATAAAGTTGGTGCGCTTGTATCAGAAGCATCAAGAGTAAAGAAGTAAGTACCATCAACAGCAATAGTAATACTTAAATTGTCATTACTACCTGGTAACAAACTAAAGCTTTCATCTTCTAATACTTCACCACCAGATCCTGGTGCACCTAGGTTAATTGTGGACCAATCTCCTGAAGCAATTTTAAAACCGTAAGTTCCCGCAGCAAGCGTAATCTTTGTTTGGTATATACCGTCAGTTTGGTAGCTTAAACTGTCAACTTCACCCCAGCCATTCATGTCACCACGAATAAATGGAACCGTATCTCCGTAAGGAACAACATCAGGAGCGCCTGCCGTTGCATAAGCTGATAAACCTGAGCCTTGTGTTTCGCCTTGTAGTTTCACAAAGACAGCGGTTGTTAATGCAGGAACCGTAAAGCTACCTTCGTCAGTACCTTGTTCAAAGCTAGCACTAGCAACAGTACCATCAACAGAGTCAATTAATAACGGGTGTAGACTAAACTCACTTGCAGAAGCAATTGTATGTGTTTGTTCATTTTCACTACCATTTACTATTACAACCATTGCATCATAATTAGCATCAACGTCAGCTAAGTCGGTGCCATCATCAATACTCATAACAATCAAACCTTGAGTTTGATTTTTACCAATATTATGAAAACCTACACGGTTAATAATGTCTTCAGCAGTAGTTAGTCTAAACAAAGGGCTCGTTGTACGTATTTTTAAGAACTCATTAAATACGTTTGAAGCAAACATCATATCTGTCATTGAAACTGTACTTGATGAGCTAGACGCTAGTGTAATTAATTCATTGTCACTTCGGCCACCTTTGTCTAAAGGTAAACCTTTGTTCCAGTTATTAATTTCAAAAGTGAAATCAACAAGGTTATACCAGTCGCCAGCATCATAAGTATTTCTATCAAGTGACTTAGAGCGAAGGAAGTCACCACCCATTTGTAAAAACGGAATACCTTGTGACAACAACACAATTGATTGAGAAATGTTTTGTGCTCGAACACGTTCGCTATTATCCATTTCAGGGCTTAACTTAAACTGTAAGTTATCCCATAACGTTTCATTGTCATGCTTAGAAATATAGTTAATCACATCTGCTGGGTCTTTCGCATACATACCAAAAGCACTACCGGCTGCATCTGTTCCGTTAAAGTTTTTCAATACATAGTCAGTTAACGTGCCTGCCATACCTAATTTAACAATATCTTGTTGCTCAAATGGATAATCTGAATCACTTTCGTTGTTAAATAAAGTCGCATTGCGAATGCCGTCACGAAGTCGATCGTTATAAGTCGCGATTTCTGTGCCTGCCATATTTTCTTGGTCAGCGCGTTCGAATCCACGTGAATCTTTGTACCAGCCTTCACCATAAAAATGATTATCAGGGTCAATTGCTTTAACAGCATCACGAGCTTCTAGCATTTGCGTTTTAGAAGCTTGGCTCATAATGTCAAAACGGAATCCGTCAAACTGGTATTGCTCTGTCCACTGCTTTAACGAGTCGACCATCAATTTTTCCATCATACGATGTTCAATAGCGGTATCACTACAACAAGTGCTATTTAGAACGGCGCCTGTAGTAACGTCACGGCTGTGGTAATAACCCGGTACAAATTTATCAAGTACTGAGTTATCCCATAAGCCAGCAGAGTTTGTATGATTATAAACAACATCTAAAACTACGCGTAAACCAATGTCGTGCAATGATTTGATCATCGCTCGCATTTCTTTGATGCGTGTTACGCCTTCAGGATTTGAAGCATAAATACCGTCTGGTACATTGAAATGCTTAGGATCGTAACCCCAGTTGAAGCTGTCAGTATTTCGCATAGCTTCTGTCAGTAATGCGGCATCGTTTGAAAAAGGGGAATAACTTTCAAAAACTGCACGCAAGGTTTGATCGTCAACACCTTTATAACAAGGCGGTGCTTTCGAATCTATGTTACATAGCTCTAATACCGTACTATCTAAATCAATAATTTTAGATGCATCTTCGTCAATGGTAGCGATATCGTTAGCAGGTAACATATGAAAAGTGTTCAAACCATTAGCAACTAGCTTTTGTAGATGCAACATAGGCGCAGAGTCAATTTCGGTGAAGGCTAAAAACTTACCTCTATTCTCAACAGAAGTGCTTTCATCTTGTGCACTGAAGTCACGAATATGACCTTCGTAAATGACCGCGTCTTCATAGTTTTCCATGGTTGATACTGAATGACCTTCCCAACCTTCAGGCTGTAAGTCTTCGTCAGATAAATTAACAAACTGAGAGTATTCACCATTCGTTGATAAACTTACCGAATAAGGGTCAGTGCTTTCGATTTCTTCAATCGCTTTATTTTGTGGATGATAAAGCGTTAATGCTAAACGATAATATTGACGGTCAAGACTTGCATCACCCGTATAGCTCCATATACCTGTCATGGAATCTTCAGTCATATCATGGCTTGAAACCATGTCTTTGTTTGCATCATAAATATTAAGTTTAAGATCTTGAGCGGTTGGAGACCACACAGAAACTTTAATGCTATCGTTTTCATAAACAACACCTAGTGTTGCTTCATCGGCATCCATTTCACCTTTGGTATAAAGGTCATCAAGTATTAAGTCCGCTTGAACATAAGTTGCCGCAACAGCAATACCTGTAGCGTCATAGCCAACTAAAACCAATTGATTTTTAGCGATAGCTTTGGCTTCTTCAACAGACCAATCGCCTGAGAATGCAGCCCAATCAGCTACTAAAGGTGCTGCTGCTTTTTGCTCGTCGGTTAAGCTAACTTCCATTAACTCAACAACCGTTCCAGTAATAAGGTCTTGGTTCGCTTCATCTCCACCAATACCAGCAGCTGCTGAATGATGTAATTTAACCGATGTTACTAGTTCAAAATTAGCATTCCATGTAAAAGTGTTGCTATCAATCCAATGCGCTGCAAAATCGCTTATTGCTAATGCTTGCTTACCCAATGATACAACAGGGTATTCAAAAATAGAGGCTACACCTGAAAAGGTGAAATTCATGCGTTGGTATTTTTCGTCATCTTGAGACAGTGGCATTTTAAAGTCACCGCCACCAAATTCTTTTCCGGCGTCATCTGTACCTTTATGAATAATCATATGACCACATTCATTGTGATCTTCTTTAAGGTTTAATAACCAATACGCGCCGTATACAGGATCAACTCCGGTATGTGATAAACCATCACTCCAGCCAGCAGCTAAAGAGTCTTCGGCATAAGCGTCACACTCTGCACTATTCCAATTATGCAGTTTGTAGTCATTGTATTCACCGTCTGCACGGTTATAAAACAACAACGCTTGATTATCACCAGGGAAAATCACTGGGTCTGGTGCATTTGGATCAATACCCACCACACAACTTTCATTTAATGCATCTGGCACTGTTGGTGCAGGACAAACAATAGGTTCTGGTGCTACACAACTTGTACCGGCAGCATCGGAAACCATGGGTACATCACAACTAAGTAGTACTTTACCTGGCTCGGCAGAACCTGAACCACCGCAAGCGGAAAGTACGATTGATAAAAATGCTAAGACTATAATTCTTAACACCGATTTTTGACTAAACATAACATTTACTCCAAAGAAATAATTGGCGAGTTATTACCTAAATGAATACGAAAATTATTAGTTTATTTAAAAATATAATTTCATTCAGTTTAATAACTCATGACTAACAACTTAAATTAACGGGTTCTATAACCCGTAAGTCATACCTAAAAAGACCTGACGACCAAAGTACTGAATTGTGCCTGTTTGGCTTTGCACACCAAAGTAACTTTGAGTGGGTTCATCAGTGAGATTATTCACCTGAAAAACAACACCTAAGTTCTCAGTAACTTGATAAGAAGCCTGATAATCAATAACCAACTCATCATCGTAATTAACGGTTTGTGCTTCTACCGCGACCTGTTCTGAAACAAACTCATCTCTATAACGTGCACTCAAACGCGTTTCGAAACCTTCATGAGACCAAAATAACGTGCTTTGGAAAACATTTTCAGATAGACCCGGTAAAGAAATAGGTAAATCTTGCTGTCCTAACGTTGAAATTTGTTGAATTTCACTTTTAGTATGCGAGTAACTTGTACTAAGTCCTAAGCCTGACCAAAAACCAGGTAAGAATGAAAAAATTTGGGTATAAGTCATTTCAAGTCCTTTTATATACCCTCCTTTATCATCATTAAATGCTGTTTCAAAATTCCCATTTCGAATTTCTAATGGCACACCGCTTAATGGATCAATATATTCGTCAGGTATGATCAAACCGTTACCAGCAAAGTCATATTCGCTAATGGTTTGTGTAACAATACCTGCCGATTTTATGTCTTTGTAAAAAAGTGCAAAAACAAAGTTACCATCGGATTCTGTGAAGTATTTTTCATATGAAATATCATATTGGTTTGCGTAAAAAGGCTTTAAATGAGGGCTATTTTTAGCGTTACCACTTATTTCAGCATAGGTGCCGCTTTCTGTTGTAACGGTATTAATATTCACACTACTATTTGAAGCTAGTCGGTCAATATTAGGTCGGCTCATTACTTTTGCCGCAGCAAAGCGGATTTGATCAGCATCAGTTAAATGCAGATTTAAATTCATTTGAGGGAGATAATCTGTGTAGGTATTACTGATAATACTTGGTGCATATTTTTGGTTGATAAGCCCAGCGTCATCCATAATAAATTGTGCGCCTAATTCAGCATTAGGATACACAATAGGATTACCATCGGCATCAAGAACATCTTCCCCATAGGCATCTTTTTCAGTAAGTAAACCCACATCTTGTAATGAAGTAGATGCTTGTTTCGTTCTAACAACTCGAACACCAAAGTTACCCGTTACTGGCATGCCGCCAATTTCGGTATCAATGTTTGCCATGATATAAGCCGCGAAAACATCTTCAAATACTTGGCCACTTTCTTTCATTGTCCAATCTGAGCTTTTTCCTAACGGGTCACCGTTAATAACACCATTTGCAGCACTACCCCACGTTTGCACAGGTTGAGGTACACCTTCAGGAAACCATGCATTCAATACGGCATCTTGATCAAGTGCTAAATAACTCGGAAAATAAGAAAAATCGCCCTGCCAGTCAACCACTGAAACCATGTCTTGCGTTAGCTGTAAAGGTGCTTCTGTTGAATTAAAACCACTGTCGCTACCAAATTCAAATACTGAACGGTCGTTGCTGTATTCTCTTTCTGAGTAACGAGCGCCAAATTCAACAGATGAAATGAAATCTGTGTCAAGGGAGTATTCAAAATCAAGACGAGCAGCGGTAACTTCATCAGAATTTACATAAGGGTAAATGCCGTATTTTGTGACCATAACACGGTTTATATCTGTTAATGCATCCGCTTGATTTAAGCTAACATCGGGTAAATCTAAACCATTTAATAAATAGTTTATCGAAACATTATTATCAAATGTAGGTACTGCGGCATTAGCGTCATCTGACACGAGTGACCAAAGTAATCCATTTCTAAAATCACTTGTTGCTGACGAATAAGATAAATCTAACGCTATTTCTAAATTGTCGTTAATTTGCCAATCAGCATTGATACCGAAGCTTTTTACTTCATCAGAATCGCTATTGTCATCATTAACAACCTCAACACGCGTTGAACTATTAGAGGTTCTATTAAACGTACCGCCAATTACAGAGTTATCATAAACGGTTGCATTACCTATAGATGATTGACCTCCATCTAATTTTACACGGTAACCTCGGGCAAATTCTTCTGAGTCAAACTTAGAATAAAAACCATCAACTTTCAGTGTGAAATTATCTACGGGCTGCCATTCAATAGTAGCAACATAACCGTCACGAGTTTCTTCACCACCTTTGTGCTGTAGCTCAAAACCTTCACTTACATATTCTTTCGCAAGATGAGCACCGTCTTCTTTTGTAGGGCCATTAGTATCGTTTTCTAAGCCGTCTACATCTCTTAACTTACTGTAATTAAGGCCAACAAATTGCGTTGTTGCACTTGGTTGAAATAGACGAGCGTAACCAAGAGCGACACCTAAAGTGTCATCAGCAAATTTACCTTGATAAGAAACACTAAAGCGATGACCTGTTGATGAAGCATCAGGAACATCATCGGCTAAGTCGTTATACATACCACGAGCATTCACATTAAAAGAATGTTCTTTTTCGTTTTTAAGTGGACTCGCCGTTTTTAATTCAACCGTACCTGCAACGCCACCTTCGATAAGGGAAACTTTAGGGGATTTGAAAACAGAGGCTTGAGAAATAAGTTCTGAAGGATATTGGTCAAATTCAACACTACGTTGACCGCTGGTTGATACTTGCTCGCGACCATTTAACGTTGTGGATACAAAGCCACCTGACATACCACGAATATTTATTTCTGCAGCTTGTCCACCTGTTCTTACCGCAGAAATGCCCGGTAAACGAGTTAAAGCGTCTGCCATTGAAACATCTGGGAGAGATCCTAGGTCATCAGAGGTTAATTGCTCTGATACGGTATCTGCAAAACGTTTCTGATTAATCGAGCCTATAAGTGAACCTCTAAACCCAGTAACTTGAATAACTTCAATTTTTTCTTCATCAATGTCTTTTACACCAACTTTTTCTGGTTCTGCGATGGTTTTCACCGTTTCTTGAGCATAAAGCGCCCCAGAAGACATCATAAAACCACAGGAGAGTAGCGCTATTGAAAGCTTACTCGGTTTGAATGTACGCATCATTATTTCCCCTCAGATTCATCCTTGAAACATTTTATTGTCAGTTTTCTAACTAACTTTCATTGTTTATAATTTACGCTCTTAATATAAAGGTCGAACTTTTCTTTAGATATGCCTTGCATACGTATTCAATAAGGCTGGATACCAAACTTTTGTACAAAAAAACAAGATTCAGTCTCGATGAATTACCATAAATAAGCTGCTAGGCTATTAATATCGAAGATCAGATGTATTTTTTATATTGTTAAATTCCTATAAAACCCATAAAAATAGAGCAAGGTGATTACATTTGAATACGTATGCAAAATAGCGTCTCAACTTTTTATTGTGCTGCATAAGGCGTAAATTAAGGCATACCAAAAGGTAACCAGAAAATTACCTAAATAAAATTACCGTATCAAAGGAAATAATTGTGCGCATACTAATTCCCTATATCAGCCTATTGCTGATAGCTTGTCAGCCTCAACAGTCATTAAAAACACAACAAGACGTGACTCAAAAATCAGCTGAAATAAGTGAATTCTCCGCACATTGGGTAACGCCAGAGACCATCATGGTTGCACAAAAATATTCAACTGACGAAATGCTATTAACCACTTCAAAAGGGACTACAACCCAACAAGCAAAAACAAAGGCATATCAGTTAACACCTAAAAGTAACCCTCCTTGGCTTAATAAAAGCTACCCACATTTATCAAGCTTTAATGCTTACTCTGTCGATATTGATCAACAAGAGATTAAAAAACTGCTGAAGAGTCCCCTCATTGTCATTTCACATGATACAGAGCTTTTACCACCCAAAGGAACTTACCTACAAACTGCTGCAGTAATAGATACACTTTATACCTTGGGTGAAGCAGACGCTAACGAAGTAACAGATTTAGGCGCAGTTATTACCGAAAAAAATGTTCAATTTAAGTTATGGGCACCAACGGCAAAAACTGTATCTGTATTGTTATTTGAACAAGATAAAACGCCTATGGTACCGCATAAGTTATTAATGGTTGAAGATACAGAAACAGGTGTTTGGTTTGTAAAAACAGATAAATCGTTTGCTAATAAATATTACCAATATCAAATAAATATTTACCATCCTGCGAGTAAACAGATTGAAACTCTTATAACAACAGACCCATATTCTTTAAGCCTTTCAACGAATAGTGAGTATTCTCATGTTATCGACTTAGATGATTCAAAAAACAAACCTAATGGATGGAATTCACAACAAGATGTTTTGGTCGAAAATCCTGAAGACAATATTTTCTACGAAACGCACATCCGTGATTTTAGTGCTCACGATCCGCAACTGTCATCTCCTAAGGTTCGCGGTAAATATGCCGCTTTCAGCGAAAAAAATAGCGCTGGCATAAAACACTTAAAAGACTTGCAAAAAGCAGGTATTAACAACATTCATTTACTACCAACTTTTGACATTGGTACAGCGAACGAAAACGACGATCAAGTTATTGATCTTAATGATCCTATCAGTAAGCTTTGCAAGCTAGTGCCTGAGCATCAACTTTGCGGTCAGAGTAATCGTGAAACAACGATACGAGACTATTTAGAAAACTTGCCCGCTGAAACAGAACAGCGTCAGGCAGTAGTTAGCTCGATTAGAGAAATTGATAATTACAATTGGGGGTATGACCCTTTCCATTATACAGTGCCCGAGGGGAGTTACGCACAAAGCCCTGATGGTTCATCACGTATTATTGAATTTCGCCAGATGGTACAAAGTATTCATAACTTAGGCTTCCGCGTAATAATGGACGTAGTCTATAACCACACTCACCAGGCAGGTTTAGAGCCAACCGCTGTACTTGATAAAATTGTGCCTAACTATTACCACCGTCTTGACCCTTTCTCCGGAGAAATTGCGCAATCAACCTGTTGTGATAACACCGCGACAGAAAACGTCATGATGGAAAAATTAATGACTGATTCATTAATTGTCTGGGCAAGAGACTACAAGATTGATGGCTTCCGCTTTGATCTTATGGCACATCAGCCAAAGTCATCCATGTTAAAAGCCAGAAAAGCCGTTCAAATAGTTGATAGCGACACTTACTTTTATGGCGAAGGCTGGAATTTTGGCGAAGTTGCTAATAATCAACGCTTTACACAAGCGAGTCAATTAGAGCTTAGCGGCACACAAATAGGTACTTTTACTGACAGGTTGCGCGATGCTGTTCGCGGTGGTGCTTTTAGCGCCAGCGGTGACGACATACGAAAAAGCCAAGGTATTGGTAGTGGTTTAGGCACTTTACCGAATGAGTTAGTTAACAATGAAAAATCAAGAAATAATTACCTGCTTTCAGCAGATCAACTACGTATTGGTCTAGCCGGTAACTTAGCCCACTTTCCCTTGAAAAATGCTCAAAATGATAACGTAACAGGTAAAGATATTCCATATGGCGACCAACCAACAGGTTATGCATTAGATCCTGCTGATACCATTAATTATGTATCGAAACATGATAATCAAACGTTGTGGGACAACAACCAATATCGCTTACCTTACGATACATCAACCAAAGATCGTGTACGTATTCATCTACAATCTCTTGCCTTTCCAATTTTTGCCCAAGGCATACCATTTTTACACATGGGTTCAGAATTTTTAAGATCGAAATCATTTTTACGTGACAGTTATGATTACGGTGACTGGTTTAATAAAGTCGATTTTACTAAACAATCCAATAACTACAATGTCGGTTTACCGCCAGCCGATAAAGATCAAGCAAACTGGCCATTAATCAAGAAACTATTATCAAAGAACGAAGGCCGAGATATTGTTGGTTCAAGTGATATTGGATTTAGTACTGAAGTCTTTAAAGAATTTATTAGCTTACGAATGAGTTCACCGCTATTTAGACTTACTAGCAGTGAAGAAATTATTAATCGAGTGAAATTCCATAATACGGGCAAAGAGCAACAAATTGGTTTAATTGTTATGAGCATTGATGATTCAGAACCATCTGAACAATTAGATACGGATATATCAAGTATGGTCGTTATTTTTAATACCAGTACAGAAGCTAAAATGATCAACTTCAACAATGCTGCGAAATATCAATTGCACCCGACTCAAAAAAACGGCATTGACACTATTGTTAAGCAAAGTACGAGTAATGAAAACAATTTTTCTGTTCCTGCTTTAACAACCAGTGTTTTCATAAAAAAACGATAGCGCTAATTTGAAATTTTAAGTATGCATTAAAAATTAAAGAGCTTAATTTTCAATTCCCTTGTGGGTTAGGCTCACTTTTTTAAACATATGGATTACTTAGAATAGTTAAAGTTACCGAACAATGATATGTTAATGATATGTTAATGATAGAGAAAGTAGGACTAGATGAGTATCTTCACATGAAATTGCAACGAATAAAAAGAACAATTACCTCATAGTACCCATTTAATTTAATCATGAGCTATATTATAGATATACAAAATTCCACAAGGATATAAATGCCTAAAGTTGAAGAGCTATATCACAACTATTTCAGTTTGGGCTTGATCGGCATGGCCGTAACTTCAATTGAAAAAGGTTGGATTGACGTCAACGACAAGCTATGTGAAATTCTCGGTTACACACGAGATGAGCTCATGAACCTTTCTTGGGCCGATATTACCTACCCCGATGATTTGGAAGCAGACGTAGCTGAATTTGAACGAGTGCTTGCAGGGGAAATTGAAGGGTACTCGATGGACAAGCGCTTCCAACGTAAAAATGGCATCGTCATTTACGCCAGTATTTCTGCTAATTGTATTCGAAAAGAAGATGGAAGCATCGATCACTTTGTAGCTTTTGTCCAAGATATTACTGATCGCAAGTCAGCTGAACTTAAACTTCATCAACTGAATACCGAACTTGAATCACTAGTAATAAAACGCACGAAAGAACTAGAAGAATTAAATAAACAATTAAGAATAAGTTGTGACACTGATTTTTTAACGAAATTGTCGAACCGTTGTTTTTATGAGAGACGCCTCGGAGAAAACATATCAACAGCTAAGCGCAATAACACTTCTCTATCACTGTTAATGATCGACATAGACAACTTTAAAACATACAACGATTACTATGGCCACGATTGTGGTGATATTGCACTCTGCAAGGTGGCTAAATCAATAGAAAAATCACTCCAGAGAGAAACAGACCTAGTATCCAGGTTTGGAGGTGAAGAATTCGTTGTGTTATTGCCTTCAACCGACGCAGAAAACGCTTTTACCATTGCAGAGACAATTCGAGTGAATATTCAGGCATTAGATATTAAGCATACTAAATCTAACATAGGTGTTGTTACTGTCAGTATTGGAATTGAAGTAATGGCGGCAGATAAACTTAATAGAAAAGACTTATTTAAACATTCGGACATTGCCCTTTATCTCGCTAAAAAGAATGGAAGAAATTGTTGCTATTTATATGCCTAATAACGTTGAATATGGATATGATTTCAGTGTTTTATCGTAAAATTATTACTCAGATAAACAATGCAGAGGTGAATTTCAATAATGACATATCAATGATATGTTTTTCCTAAAAGAAAGGTCTTCTTCGGAACTTTAAAAAAATGTACATTTCCGCTTTTTCGCAGAAGAACACCTAAAGAACCATCGTATTCATTTATAATCTTTTGATTGACTAATTGTTTTAAGGCTTGTGCTTGGAGAAGACCATCTTGATTCAAATCTTCGACGTTTGAAATTTCACATTTAGCCTCTAATGAAGAGCATGAAGCATCTTCAACCTCAAAAACAATATCCTCTTCTTTTGTGTATAATCGTATTTTAAGTTCACCTCCTTTTTGTGATCGCATTACGGCATCGTGAGTTAATTGATTTATTATTTGACCAATGGACTCTGGAACGCATAAGTATTTAATGTCATCATCAAGCGACTTGCTCACGACTATATTGCGTAATTTATCACGGCTTGATTCTAAATAAAGTTGCGTTGCTATCATGGATTGCAAGGAGCAGGAATTGACGAGTGAGCTTTGCATATAACTAGAAACAGCAAAGTAATTTAATAAACTATCAAAGGTATGGGTTAACCGTTCCTTACACTGTAAGCTCAGCGTTTTAAGTTTGTTATGTTGAGTTTCACTGGTTTTTCCATCTAGCAAACAATCATTAACCGTTGTTAAAACGTAAATAGGATCAGAAATTTCTTTAGTGATATTATCTACAATCTTTTTATAATCATTCAAAGTACGTGTGTCTTTGTTAGTTTTATGCACATTAAAAATCAGTTTTCTCAATGTTAGTGTGAAGAGTTCATGATCAAATGGCTTAATAAAAACATCATCTGCCCCCTTAGTTAGAAATTTAATAGCACCATTTCTACTGCCTGTTAAACCAATAAAAATAAAAGAACGTTTCAAAAAAGTTTCTTTGATTGCTTGCATGAGATCACAGCCATTTTTAAATGGCATTTCATAATCAAGTATTATTATATTTATAGAGGGCGTTAACATTAAACGAGAAATTACTTTCTCACTGTAGAGCTCAATTTCATTTTGAATAAACTCATTACATAATATATTCGCTACAATCCGGCTATCAACTCTAGAGTCATCAACAATTAACGCGTGCTGATAACGATAAATATCATGCTGCCTAATGAAACCGTAAACAAGAGAGGTTAACTCGCTATCATTTTCACCCACAATCATATTAATATAATGTTCTTTAGCTGTTCTTTCCATTTCAAAATTAAAAGTACTGGTTATTAGTAGTGTTGGTACATCATGCTTTAACTCGAACCTAGAAATACTCTCTTCATCGATTTTTTCAACATAAAAAATGATATAATCAGTGTTCGTAATAGTCATATTTAGCGGCTGACTTATATCACCAGAAGTTACTGATTGAACATTACCTAAATGTTCACCCTCTAGAACAGGGAGTAAAACGCTAGTAACGCTTTGCGGTAAGTTCAATAAGAATATATTTGAATTCATCATAACTAATCCCTGTCATATATATATATCTTCAAAAATTTGAAAAAACAATGAGGCTTATTAACTATAGCCTACATTTCTATTTTTGACAGATAGGATGTTTCATAACAACTTTATCCACGAAAACACTGACTCTATTTCCTTAACTGAATAGACTAATCAATTATCTAGCACCCGATTTTCAAAAAATAAAAATATTAGAGCAGCTGACTTTCAGGCTGATTATTTTGGCTCTGTTGTCATTCAATCATAAGCGCCAATCTATGTTTGAGGTGCTTTTTTCTGCTTAACAAACTAAATAAACAGTACAAATATGCTATTATTTAAAATTATCCCATTTTTTATGTAACATCATTATGCCTATAAAAAATCTCCTCATTCGTGAAAAAACAATCTTTGACGGTATTTTCAGTAAATACATTCTAAAGTTTCTTTTTAGCCTTTGGTTTAAAATTGCAGGCTGGAAATTATGCAAAGTAACCCCAGAAGGTGCTGGTATTACCATAGCAGCACCGCACACCTCAAATTGGGATTTTGTTTATGCACTTGGCGCCGCCATATTACAAGATGTAAAAATATACTTTTCTATTAAAGACAGTATGTGCCGAGTACCAATCTTGGGCCGTTGGCTGATGTACCTTGGCGCTATGCCTATCGACAGATCCGAAGCAGGCTCAGGTCAGGTTGATCAAATTAAGCAGTTTATTGAAACACAAAAAGGTAAAAGGGTATTTTTCTTATTTACCCCTGAAGGCACACGAGGCGGAGTGGCAAAATGGAAAACAGGCTTTTACCATGTTGCTCAAGGAAGTGGATTACCTATTTTCTTAGCCAAAGTCGATTACCTCAGTAAAGAAACTGGCGTTTTTCATATCTTTAAATTGACCGAGAGCAAAGACGATGATATTCAAGCGATGCAGGCTTCTTATAAAAGTGTTTACGGCAAATATCCCGCGAAACAATTTCCACCATACCAAGGTCGCATGCCCAGAATAGGTGATAAAGAAGCTGCAATTATTCGTGCACTTTATGCCATTAATTCTATTAAAGGTGTTGCCACAAAAATGGAAATAAGCGCAAAAGCTAAAATGGGTGAAATATCAAATACTATGTTCGATTTTTTAATCGAAAAAGGTCTTGTTGAGCAAGGCTTTTTAGAAAGAGCGGAAACCACATACCGATTAACCTTAGCAGGGAAAGGCTGTTATCTACATTTGTATTCAAAAGGTAATTCGTTTGCCTTACCAAATGGATAAAGTGTTGGTAAAAATATTATTCACGCGCTCTTGGTATAAGAACTGATCAATAGCGCTTCACACCACCCTCAAACTTTGCATAACAACCCACGGTTTTTTTTATTAATAAAAGCAAAAAAAACCTCCAGCAATTACCCCCACTTATTCAACAAACACAAGTTCTGTTATTTTATCTTTTATTGCTTGTTCTTTATAAGGTCAACACACTATTTTTTTATAAGTAAAGCTTGTTTATTTATAATAAAATGGATGAATACGTATGTAGGTTAACGGTAAATTTGCGCAAGTCCTTTATGCTTGATGTAATAAAAAACATCGGGAATATTCATGAAAAAGATAATACTAAGCCTTAGCGTACTGTTGTTTTCAAACAGTATATTTGCACAAACTGTTGAGTTAAGTTCTCCAGACGGAAAAATTGTTCTCAGCGTTAATGATGAGGGTAAACCAAGTTATAAAATTAGCTTTTCAGGTGAACGTATTATCAAGCCTTCCCGCTTAGGCTTGGCGTTTAAAAACACGATGCCCTTTAGTGACGGATTTACCATCTCCTCCAGCCAAGAAAAATCGGCCAAATCAGTATGGCAATTACCTTGGGGTGAACGTAAAAATGTTACGGATCATCACAATGAGTTATTAGTCACATTTGCAAATAGTAGTAATTCCGAGGCCAAAAAATTCAACGTACGTTTCCGTTTATTTAATGACGGTATTGGTTTTCGTTACGAAGTGCCAAAACAAAAAGATTTAGACCAAGTCGAAATCATTAATGAATTTACCGAGTTTGCGATAAATGACGAGCAAAAAGCAACTGCATGGTGGATACCTGCACGTGGTTGGAATCGTTATGAATATATTTATAACACCACTGATGTAGCATCGGTTGACCGTGCTCATACACCTTTTACCTTTAAACTAGACTCTGGTACTCACATCAGTATTCACGAAGCCGCATTAGTTGATTATGCTGCAATGACCATTAATCAAAAGCGCCCAGGTATTTTAAAAGCAGATTTAACGCCTTGGTCTGATGGCATATTAGTTAAAACAAACACTGACTTTAAAAGCCCATGGCGCACTATTCAAATCAGTAAAAATGCCGTTGGTTTACTCAATTCAGACTTAATATTAAACCTTAACGAACCGAATAAATTGGGTGACGTATCTTGGGTTGAACCGGCTAAATACGTAGGGATTTGGTGGGGAATGCATATAAATGCTAACACTTGGGGAAGCGGCGAAAAGCACGGCGCAACGACAAGTGAAACAATGCGTTACATTGACTTTGCCGCAGAACATGGCTTTGCAGGTGTATTGGTTGAAGGTTGGAATGTGGGTTGGGATGGCGATTGGTTTTTCAACGGAGACGTATTCAATTTCAGTAAATCTTATGATGATTTTGATATCTCAGCCGTATCTGCATACGGTAAGAAAAAAGGTGTCCGGTTAATTGGCCATCATGAAACTTCAGGTAATGTCACTAACTATCGTGATCAAATGAGTGATGCTTACGCGCTTTATGAAAAGCATGGCGTAAGACAAGTTAAAACCGGTTATGTTGCTGACGGTGGTGATATTAAACGCATTGATGAAAATGGCATTGTTCGTAAAGAGTGGCATGACAGTCAGTTCATGATAAGTGAGTACCTACATAGTGTAACGGAAGCCGCCAAGTATAAAATCAGTATTAATACCCATGAACCGATTAAAGATACGGGTTTACGCAGAACTTATCCTAATTGGATTTCAAGAGAAGGCGCTCGCGGCCAAGAATTTAATGCGTGGGGCACTCCGCCTAATCCACCAGAACACACGACTATTTTACCCTTCACAAGAATGTTATCGGGACCTATGGATTTTACACCGGGTATTTTCGACATGAGTTTCAATGATTTAGGTGATAAAAGTAATCGTCCGCAAACTACACTAGCAAAGCAACTAGCCTTGTATGTAGTACTTTATAGCCCTATTCAAATGGCGGCTGATTTGCCTAAAAACTATCAAGCAAATTTAGCTGCTTTTCAGTTTATTAAAGACGTGCCTACAAACTGGGAAGAGAGTAAGGCCATTGCTGGTGAGGTTGGAGAATATGTTGCTTTTGCTCGCCAAGAAAGAGATGGTGAGGATTGGTTTGTTGGTGCATTAACAGATGAGATGGCGCGTACATTAACGTTGAAGTTAGACTTTCTTGATAAGAACAAACGCTATCAAGCGCAAATTTATCGCGACGGTAAAAATGCAGAATGGATTAACAATCCATATGAAATGATTATTGAAAATAAACAAGTCACGGCTAACGACGAATTAGTGTTACCGCTAGCAACAAGTGGTGGCGCTGCCATTCGTTTTAAGGCTTTATAGCTAAGACTGTAAAATATAAATAGACGTAAAGTAGATGAGGGGTACTTCATCTACTTACTTTCTAACAAATCAAAGACCGAAAACAACCGAATATAAGAAATAAGCAAAAACGCCAGCATTAATAATAACTCCTAACCACAGCACAAAAATAAAGGGCCGCTTTGGGGTCTTATGCCTAAAAGCTTGTTGGGCTAATAACGCTCCAGGCCAACCTCCAAGCAAAGAAGATATTTGTAGTGTTTTTTCAGAAACACGCCACCTCCCTTTAATCGCATTTCTTTTATCAATGGCATAAAGTACAAATGTTAATAAACTTAACGTGAAATAACCGAACAAAATTAATCTATGAAGCCCTTTGTTGAAAGAAAGAAAGGTTATTACCAACAAGAATAAAATGGCGATGATTTTTGAAAACATATTAATATACTTTGTAAGCGATTCAGCAGTTGCTATATTACCTGCGCTTTCCTAATCAAACAAAAGATAAAAATAATGATAAGAAATAAATTCACACTCGCCCTTTTATTCATTTCATCCATTACCGCAAATACTAGCTTTTTAGTACACGCTGATGAAACAAACAATCCCTCGTCACAAAAATTTGAACAACTCTTAAATGATCATTGGAAGAATGCCAACAAAGAACAAGTGTTTTTTCGTAAAGACCCCGACGCTTTTAGAATGAATGGTAAGCTTCCGTCGTTTTCAAAAAAATCAGAAAAAAGACGTGAGCTCTTTAATCAGTCTTTACTTGGCAGACTCGATAAAATTGAACTATCGAAACTTTCTGCTAAAGAACAAGTCACTTATCGTTTATTTAAATATGAGCGTCAAACAGAAGCCAAAAGTTATAAGCAGCTAGACCAGTTTTACCCGATGAACATCTATTCAGGATTTCACAGTTACTTTGCTGGTGCGCCGGCCAACATGTCTTTCTTAACGGTTAAAGATTACGACAATTACCTAATCAGCCTTGCCGATTTTCCACGTTACAATCAGGAGCATATCGACAATCTAACTGAAGCGATTGCTCAAGGTCATACGCATTATTGTGAAAGTTTTAAAAACTTTGATAAAAGCATAAGTAAGCACATTGTTGAGGACGTAAATAAAAGTCTTTTTTATCAACCACTACTGAATATGCCGAGTAAAATATCCAGAAATGATAAAGCAAAATATCAAAGTAAAGCCGCTGAACTCATCACTCGACAAGTTATTCCTGAATACAAAAAGTTTTATACATTTTTCACACAAGAATACATGACTAATTGTCGTAAAACGGTTGGTATCAGTCCTTTAAAAAATGGTGAAGCGTATTATCAATACCTTATTGAATTTTACACCACTACATCTATGTCAGCTGATGAAATTCATAACTTAGGCTTAAAAGAAGTGGCGCGTATTCGTCAAGAAATGGATGTGATTATTAAAGAGGTAAAATTCAAAGGCGACTTTACTGATTTTATCAAATTCCTACGGACTGACCCACAGTTTTATACCGATGAACCTCGCGACTTAATTGAAAAAGCCAGCTACATTACACGTAAAATGGCCGCACAATTACCGAAATGGTTTTCAGTACTACCAAGATCAACCTTCGATATAAAAGCATCTCCAAATGGTGGTGCGTATTACGTAGCATCTGATGGTAGCGGTACAACGTCAGGCACTTATTTTATTGATACTAAAGACTTAACAAGCCAACCTTTATATACGCTAGAAGCATTAACGTTTCATGAAGCTGAACCTGGGCATCACATGCAAAGTGCAATTGCTCAAGAAGTTGATATGCCTGAGTTTAGAAAAACACTTTACCACGCAGCGTTTGGTGAAGGATGGGGTTTATATTCAGAACGTTTAGGCAAAGAAATTGGTTTCTATCAAGACCCATATAGTGACTTTGGCCGTTTAACCTATGAAGCTTGGCGCGCTTGTCGTTTAGTCGTAGACACAGGTATGCATGCTAAAGGTTGGTCTCGCCAGCAAGCAGTCGATTACTTAGCAGATAACACAGCTTTAAGCATGGCAGATGTTATTGCGCAGATTGACCGCTACATTAGCTGGCCAGCTCAAGCACTTTCATACAAAATTGGTGAGATAAAAATTCGTCAGTTACGTGCAATGGCAGAAGAGAAGTTGGGTGATAAATTCAACATACGTGATTTTCACGACCAAATGCTTAAAAATGGCAGTTTACCGATGGATTTATTGGAAGAGTTAACCGTCAATTGGGTTGAACAACAACTTATATAGTCACTCTTTTCCGCTAAACGACCACGTATAAGTAAATATAAAAATGCCGATTATTTAAAAATAATCGGCATTTTTTTAATCGAATAAATATTATAACGTCAATAGAATATAGGCAGTAAAATTAGAGCGAAGGTTGTTCTTTTTTTAACTTAATAATCAAATCAATATGTGGAATAAGCTCTTCAATTTCGCGAATATGATCTCGTAAACTTCTCCACTGGGTTAATTCTAATTTTCCAGAATCTAATATTGCTAGCTTTAGTTCACTGACCAATGAATTTTCATCGACTTGGTCTATAAACTCATTAATACGTAACAAGTTGTCTAACTCTGATTGGGATATTATTTCGCTACTGTCGGTCATGTCTAACCCTGTATAAATACTCTATAAAGGAAAGTATAGCGAAGCTTTAATTTTTTGCTTAATGTAAATAAAGTTAAACGTATTCTAATCGTCATATTTCAGTAAGAAAAAAGTCATATTCAACTTGTAAAGTGCATCAGGTCAACTAAATAACGCTGAAAAAGGGATCCACATGGAACACAATAGCTTTGATGAATATGATGAGATTTTTAACCTTTTCGACAGTTTACTTGTCGATAAAAAAGAACCGCGTTCACGAAAAAGAAAATGGCGGGAAATAGAAAGTTATAAAGACAGAAAACGTTTACAACAAGAACTACATGACCTACAAGATTACTATTGTTAATCAATAGGTTCTGGAATAACCTTACGTTATTCCAGAACTAATTAAGTGCGTTAATTAATATTTTGCAAAATCAAGTAATGTCTTGCCTGTCATGCGGTAACCTACCCATTCGTCTTGAGCAACAGCACCGATAGCTTGATAAAAATCACGAGAAGGTTTATTCCAATCTAAGCAACTCCACTCAAAACGAGCGCAATCTTTATCAACAGCAATTTTCGCCATCGCTTTTAATAGTTTTATACCCGCTCCAATCCCTCTATGTTCAGGCGTCACATACAAATCTTCAAGATATAAACCAGACTTTGCTAACCAAGTTGAATAGTTATAAAAATAAATGGCAGAACCAATAGCAACACCATCAAGTTCACATATCAAACCATGAACGAGTGTGTTTTCACTAAACATCGTGTCTTTAATGGTGTCGACAGTCGCAAGCACCTCATCTTCTGCTTTTTCATAAATAGCGAGTTCTTTTATAAAAGTTAATAAAAGATCTGCATCATTAAGGGTAGCTTCGCGTATAATTATTTCAGACATTTATGTTCCTGTTTTCTGCGTTAATTTTTCTCATATCGCATAATAATACAAGTATATTTTCACACTTCATATGCTTTGCAACAAAAAATAAAAGCTTAAATATAAATGAATAATGAACCAATAAAAATAATTGGCTCTAAGTAAGGTAAGTAAAACCTAAAAATAGGCAAATTAGTTCAGCTATGCACTATTAAAAACTGTATAGGTATACTTTTTAAAAATGTGTACCTGTTTTCAAATTCACTTTATCATTACAGTAAGCAAATGAATTCAATTAATAAAAACAAAAGGAAAGCTCTGTGTTCAATAAGATAGCGTCACTCGCATTATTCACTTGTATTGCTCTGCCAGTATTTTCAGCTGATATCAGCCCTTCAGCAAAGCAGACGGCAGATTACGCCGTTCACACTTACCAAAAATCAATGGTGGAAAGTTTAGCTAAGTTGATAAAATACAATACATTAGCTATTGACGGTATTTCAGCTAATGATAATCCTGCCCATATAGCTTTTAAAAAAGAACTTAAGAAACAAGCTGACGATTTAGGATTTGATTATAAAGACGACGGCTATGTGGTTGTCATTGGATTAGGCGAAAATGAGGAACGTTTCGGAATTATTACTCATGGTGATGTACAGCCGGCTAATGCGAAAAAATGGAAAAAATCTCCTTTTGAACTTGATACAACATCAGAGCCAGGCAAACTGATTGGTCGTGGCACAGAAGATGATAAAGGCCCAATATCAACAGCGCTTTTCGCCATGAAAGCAATCAAAGACAAAAATATTAAGTTAAATAAACGTATTGAGTTATACGTGTATATGGCTGAAGAATCAGACTGGGGTCCTCTACAAGAATATATTAAAACGCATACACTCCCACAAACCAATATCACTATTGATGCTGAATACCCTGTTGTTACTGCAGAAAAAGGCTACGGAACGATAAAAATAGCTTTTAATAAAGTACCTTACACTGGCTTTGATGCTTACCTTAGTGAATTTAGTGGCGGATTTTTTGGTAGTCAAATTCCAGAGGATGCTAAAGCAGTCATTGAAAATGCTGATATAGCATTACTACAAAAACTCATGGACAAAGCAAGAAACTACAAAGGTGTTAGTTTTGATTTAGAACTTAAAGATAATCAATTAACGGTTACTGCATTAGGCAAGTCAGCACATTCATCAACCCCTCAAGACGGTGTGAACGCGATCCCATTTTTGGCTGACTTATTGTCACAAACTCGTTGGCCGACTAACGGTGCAGGTACGCTAGTAAATTTCATTAATGATCATATTGGCTTAGGATTAGAAGGTAAGAAATTCGGCAATATAGCTTATAGTGATGATTTCATGGGTCCGATGACGGTTTCACCAACGGTTATTAAACAACTGAAAAATAATATTGAATTGAACATTAATATTCGTCGCCCTCGCGGTAAATCAGCACAACAACTAACAGAAGAAATTAACCATACGATAGCAACTTGGAAGCTAACGAATATGGCTGATATTACTGAACTAGAACACTATATTGGTGAACCCTTTGTTCAAAACGACGCTCCGCATATTGAAACATTACTTTCTGTGTTTTCACACTTTACAGGAATAAATGATGCAAAGCCCATCTCTATTGGCGGTGGCACCAACTCTCGATTATTTCCTAACGCTGTTAGTTTTGGACCTTCAATGCCCAATACTGAATACACAGGACATTCTGAAAATGAATTTATTACAATGAAACAGTTTGTGTTAAATTTGAAAATGTATACGGCAGTTTTAGTTGAAATGGCCGCAGTTAAATCTCAGTAACATCTTTATTTTGATGCTAAGGAATCGAGAAAATATGAAAAAAACATGTATTGTAACGGGTGGCAGTTCTGGCATTGGTCTAAGCATAGTGCAGTTATTTGCTCATGAAGGATTTCAAGTTTTCAATTTAGATATACAACCCAGTAACATTCCCGTGTTAGGTTCCTCTGATATTCAATGCGATATGAGTAATGTTAAACAAGTAAGCGATATTATTAATAATATCGCTAAAACAGAGACTATTGATGTTCTCGTCTCAAATGCGGGTATTCACTTTTCAGGTAATATTGAAAACACATCAGAAGCCGATTTAGATAAAGTTCTTAACATCAATGTTAAGGGTGCTTTTGCCGCAGTAAAATCTGTATTACCTAATATGAAAGCGAATAAAAACGGAGCGATTATATTAATGGCTTCAGACCAAGCGTTAATTGCCAAGCAAAATTCTTTTGCCTATAACATCAGTAAAATGGCACTTGCTTCTATGGCAAAAACCACCGCACTTGATTACGCCAGCTTTAATATTAGAGCTAATGCCGTTTGTCCCGGTACGATAGAAACCCCGTTGTATCATCAAGCAATTGATAACTATTGTGAACGTTCGGGTGCCGACAAAGCCATAGTTCACGCTGAAGAGGCCGCTTTACAACCATTAGGTCGTTTAGGACAACCAGAAGAAGTCGCTGAACTGGTCTATTTTCTAGCATCTGATAAAGCTAAATTTATTACGGGGAGTTTGCAAGTAATTGACGGTGGTTATACGGCGCAGTAGCTTTAGTTACGCTTTTAGCTTTAACATATATGATAGAAAAACATGATGAAAATAATCGATCCGCATTTACATTTATTTGACCTTGAAGAAGGTGAGTATCAGTGGTTAAAAGCTGATAACCCTCCTTTTTGGTCAGATAGAAAAGTCATCACACACAACTTTACTGAAAAAGATTTACAGTTATCATCTCTTTTCGAGCTTGCGGGTTTTGTACATATTGAAGCAGGTTTTGATAACCAACAGCCGTGGCGTGAAATTGCTTGGTTAGAAGAAACCTGCTCTCTACCTTTTAGATCTATCGCTGGCATTAATTTACTTTTGCCTTCAAACGAATTTCAACAAGTATTAGATAAGCTCTGCCAATATGAATCTGTTGTCGGTGTTCGTGATATTTTTGATGATAATGCCTTCGAGTACTTATCCAATCCGGTTGTTCAGAAAAACCTATCGACACTTGCAAAGCAGCAATTTATTTTTGAATGCCAGATGCCTTTAGCTGACGTTGTAGCCACCACGCAATTAATGAAAGTACTCAATGTGCTACCAACGCTGAAATTAGTTATTAATCATGCGGGTTACCCACCACGAGATGTTAATAGTAAACCGTGGAAAGATTGGCAACAAAACCTAAAATCGCTATGTGACTATGAAAACATTAGCATTAAGTGCTCTGGTTTTGAAATGATTAACCGTGACTATTCGGCGATATGGCAACAACTCGTCATTAATCAATGCTTAAAAACCTTTGGATTGTACAAAACGATGCTAGCGAGTAATTTCCCTTTGTGTCTATTTAAAGGTAGCTACCAAGAAAATTGGTTATCTCATAAACAAAACAATCAACTATCAACCACATCCATTGAATTTTTATGTTATAAAAATGCTCAAAGGATATATCAAATCCTACTTTAAACTTCAAATAAAGCAAAAAAATCTACCAATAACATATCAGATAAAATAGTATTTCATCACCTTATATTTTTCATGGTGAATTAATGGATAACTTCGACAAAAAAATTCTTAAAATATTACAAAACGACTGTACTCAACCTGTCAGTGAGGTTGCTTCTCAAGTTGGCCTATCAACAACGCCGTGTTGGCGACGTATTCAAACCATGGAAAAAAATGGCATTATAAGAGGACGCGTCGCATTGGCGGATCCTGAAAAGTTAAATGTTGGCTTGACAGTTTTTGTAATGATTAAAACCAATCAACATAACCCTGACTGGTTGGATGATTTCAGTATAAACTCAAAGGAATTTCCAGAAATCATTGAATTCTATAGGATGAGTGGCGAAGTCGATTATCTGCTACGTGTTGTGGTTTCTGATATGAAAGCCTACGATGCTTTTTATAAAAAACTTATAGGCCAAGCAAGCTTTGCTGATATTAGTTCAAGTTTTGCCATGGAAGAAATTAAGTATACCACCGCATTACCGGTGAGTTATATTTAACGGTCTGTTCAAAAATCAATACTTACTATTCGAACAATCCATTACAGTTAGTCATTAGCGTTAATGACTAACTGTAAAATATCGTCGTTATTTCAGGTGTCCCATAGCCCTATTATTTTCTTCAATTTTTTTAATCTCCCCATCAATTTAGTGTTCCCTATTTGTTTCACATTTTATCGTTATCATCATGAGATACATTGATAATCGGTAAAATTATGAGTAATCATCACATTTTGGTTCAAAAGCAAAAAAATCCTAAAACCAATAAACAGGTAATATCACGAATAATTAAGTGTGCACTTGTAACGTTAGGGATCTCTTTTCTAAGTGCTTGTGGCGGTGGCGGTAGTGATGACTCTTCTACACCTGACAATGATAACAATACAACCACCAATACTGCTCCCGTTGCCAGCGCAGGAATAGATCTAGCTGTTGTAGTGAACCAAACGGTAAATTTAAGTGCCGAGTTCAGCTCTGATGCAGACGGAGATAGCTTAAGCTATCAATGGACGATTAATTCTATCCCTGATGGCAGCACAATAACTTTATCCGATAACTCCATAAGTAAGCCTTCTTTTGTTGCAGATGTTGCAGGAGAATATGAATTCAGTTTAGTGGTCAACGACGGTACAGTAGATAGCAGTGCTGACATCGTCATGGTCATTGCCACTGCATCAAATACTATTCCGGTCGCCCATGCGGGCTCAGATCAAGAAGTGATCACGGGTGATCAAGTCACCATAAACGGTAATCAAAGCAGTGATGAAGATGGCGACACGTTAACTTATGCTTGGACATTGGCTTCACAGCCTAGTGGCAGCAGCATAACTCTCGAACAAAGCGATCAGGTATCAACTACCTTTACAGCAGATGTAGATGGTGATTATACCCTAGTATTAATTGTCAATGATGGTAGTTCTGACAGCGCAGCAGACACCATGATTATTACAGCTTCAAAGGCCATCAACACAGCCCCTGTTGCCGCTAGCGATAGTTTAACCACTGATGAAGACACCTCAATATCACTCTCCCTTAGTGCTACAGATGCTGAAAGTGACACGCTAAGTTATAACGTTATTACACCGCCAGCAAAAGGCCAATTAACGCTAAACGGTAATCAAGTAGACTACGTACCCTATCCAAATGAAACGGGAGAAGACAACTTCAACTTTAAAGTCAATGATGGTAATCAAGATTCAAATACGGCAACCATTACCTTAACGATTACTCCCGTTAATGATAGCCCTGTGGCACATGATTATAATTTGAGCACCCTTACCGATACCGCTGTCGACATTACCCTTAGGACTGATGATTCAGACTCTGAAAACCTAACTTACTCTATTGTCAGTCAACCCACTAATGGCAGTGTTACATTAGATGCAGGTGTAGCAACCTATACCCCAACTAATTCATATAATGGTTCAGATAACTTTACTTTTAGAGCTAATGATAGTGAGGAGCAATCAAATATAGCGACAGTAACAATTAAAACAGACATAACGGAAAATACAGCCCCAACTGTCGATGACGACACGGTTGTTGCAAGTGAAGACAACGATACAGATATTGATTTATCAGGTATTACAACCGCAGGTCGATCAAATAAGCAAAACATCGCTGATTTAACATATTTCATTGTTACTCATCCCCTTAACGGTAAAATTACAATAGAAGGTTCAATTGCTAGATTTACTCCCAATGGAAATTATAGCGGTCCTGATAACTTTACCTTCAAGTCTTTTGATGGCAGTGATGACTCAAATATAGGCCAGATCACCTTAACCGTTTCAGCACTTAATGATGCACCTATCGCTCAAGATTTTAGTGTTAGCACCATTGAAAATTCCACTGTCAGTTTCAATATTTCTGCTACTGATACTGAATTTGATGCACTCACTTATTTCATCGTTAATGACGCTTCTCATGGAGATATCGTTTTAACAGGTTCTGTCGTAACTTATACGCCAACGAGTGATTATAATGGCGAGGACAGCTTTACCTTTAAAGCTAACGATGGTACTTCAGATTCAAATTCGGCAACCGTTTCGTTAATGGTAACTACTGTTGCCAATAATAGCCCCGAAGCGAGAGACATCATTACATCAACACCTGAAGATATGGCAATCGAAATTAACCTTACTGCGACAGACCGCGACGAGAATGATCTAACCTATTCACTGGTAACATCTCCCAGTAACGGTAATTTATCGCTCTCAGGTTCAATGGCTATTTACACCCCAGATAATGACTACATTGGGAATGATAGTTTTTCTTATAAAGCCAATGACGGCATAAGTGATTCGAATACTGCCGTAGTTTCTATTTACGTTGAATCAGTAAATGATGCACCCGTTGCGAGTGATATTGCTATTGAACTAGAAGAAAATATCACCACTAATATTATTCTTACTGCTAATGATCCAGAAAGTGATGAACTCACTTATTCAATTGCTACAGGCCCTACTTTTGGTAGCATAACTCTCACGGAAACAACCGCGACCTATACGCCGGAATCCAATTATAGTGGCAGCGATAGTTTTACCTTTGTTGCGAATGATGGTACTTCAGATTCAAATTTAGCTACTGTCTCGTTAATGGTAACTACTGTTGCTAATAATAGCCCTGAAGCGATGGACATCACCACATCAACACCTGAAGATATGGCAATCGAAATCAACCTCGATGCGACTGACAGCGACGGAAATAACCTAACCTATTCACTCGTGACATCTCCTAGTAACGGTAGTATATCACTCTCGGGTTCAATGGCTGTTTACACTCCAGAAGCTGACTATATAGGTAATGATAGTTTTTCTTATAAAGCCAATGATGGCATAAGTGATTCAAATACTGCCGTAGTGTCCATTTTCGTTGAATCGGTAAACGATGCCCCCGTTGCGAGTGATGTTACTGTTGAGCTAGAGGAAAATATCACCACTCATATTATTCTTACTGCCAATGATATTGAAGGTGATGTACTTACTTATTCAATTGCTACAGGTCCAAGTTTTGGAAGTATAACCCTATCAGAAACAACCGCGACCTATACGCCAGAAACTAATTACAGTGGTAGTGATAGTTTTACCTTTATTGCCAATGACGGCAGCGATGATTCAAACATAGGTACGGTTTCAATTTCTATAATCGCAACAAGCACGGCCCCAGTTGTGCAAAATATAACAGTAACTACTTCGGAAGATATTCCTGTAGTGATTAATTTGTCTGAAGAAAATGATGATGATGGCAATTTAACCTATTCCATGGCATCTGATAACGGAGCAACTAATGGAACTGTATTAATCAGTGGATCTAGTGTCACATTTACGCCAACAAAAAATACCAATGAAACTGGCTACTTTACATATTTCGGTAATGATGGTGATAACGTTTCAAATATCGGCGAGATAACGATTGAGATCATACCGGTGAATGATGCTCCTGTTGCATACGATTCTGCTGTCACCACAACTGAAAATAACTTTGTTGAACTGACTTTAAGTGCTACTGATATTGAAAATGATATCCTCACTTACTCAATAGTCACTTATCCAAGCAATGGTGGGTTAGAGTATCAAGACTCAACCGTATATTATTTTCCTAATGGGAGTTTTACTGGTAATGACAGTTTTACTTTTAAAGTAAATGATGGAGAAGAAGATTCCAATACCGCAACAATATCGGTTACGGTCAATTCTTCAAACAATGCCCCTGTTGCAGATGCCGGTACTAATATCCATATAAACGTAGATAACGAAGTCAGTTTAGACGGAAGTAATAGTACCGACGAAAATAACGAGACACTAACGTACAGCTGGTCAATAGAAAATGCCCCCAGTGGCAGTATTGCAATTTTATCAGACAGTTCGGTTGTTTCTCCAACATTCACTGCAGATGTGGCGGGTAACTACACGTTCAATTTGGTGGTGAACGATGGCATTGAAGATAGTGATAGTGGAACGGTTTATATTATTGCTGCGCAATGGCAAACCAACCCAAATGCTGAAAGATCATTATATATTTTAGATGACACAACGAATTTAGGTACCGAAGTGAATGTTCAATCAATTACTGACCGAACCAATTCTGACAATGAAAGTATGATAGAAGTATCTGCGAGTGGTATTCCAAACTATCAAGTGACACTGACACAAGACGATATTGACGCATTAAATAGTAGACCTCAGGCAAGTTCAGACTTTAGAAACAGCAATGGTGTTACTACAGCAACTGCAGGTCAAACCATTGAGTTTGGTGAAGACATTGGTTTTGAAATTCGTGGGCAAGGATGCGACTTGGGATTTTGGCCTTCTGGCCCATCTTGTCCTAGCGACCAAGCTAAAGTAAAGAGTTTACCCATAAAACCAGAAGTTGCCTCTGAAGAATGTACGTCTGGTGGACTAGGCATGATCGGTTATATGCTTAATGGTACGGCCGTATATAGTTGGTCAGATGGCGCGAGCTTTAATGGTGAACAAGTTTGGAATAATAACGCACCAAAATTTGAATTTTATGACATAGATGTGTGTTCAGGGCACGCCCAATCATTTGGTGATTATCATCACCACATGTTTTCATCATGTTTAATGACACTCTTTAATGACGATGGCACGGGACACTCTCCTGTTTATGGTTATGCTGCGGATGGTTACCCTATTTATGGTCCATACCATGCTTCTGATGTTCTCGCTAAAAGTGCTTGGGTTGCTCGTGACTACGATGATGTATCCTCAAGCTCAGGGTGTGGAATAGCAGGAGAACGTAGTTGTCAGCTTGTTGATAACTACGACTTAAGCCAAGGGACTGTCAGCGTAACGTCTGGCCCGACGACAGATGAAATCGTCTCATCAAACTCAGGTAATGAGTTTACTACAACTTCTGGGTTTTACTATGAAGATTATTATTATGATTCAAGTTTAACTGATATGGGTGGTGAATATTTAGATGACCACAACGGTCACTCACATGGAGACTATGGTTATCATTATCACACAACCGTGACAGAAGTGGATGGAAACCTAGAAGCATCGTTTCCTTATAACATCGGTCCAACATTCTACGGAAGATTAGCAACCAGTGGCATTCAAGTTTGTAAATAAATCAATACCCCTAAAAAGTCTATGATTTAGATAAGAAGGAAAGTGAACATGATCCCTTCTTATCTAAAACCAACAATGATATACCACTCGTTTCAGGAGAAGTTTTCACATGAAAATAAAGACTAAAATGTTTAATTTGTTAATTTTCCCTCTGCTGTTATTGTTTAGTACGACAAACTTATCAGCGCAAGAAAAAACACCTACCGCTGAAAAAATGCCCATGAAACATGATATGGCGAACATGTCAGGCATGGGGGATATGGCAGGAATGGAAAATATGGAGGGAATGGTTCATGATCATAAACCTATTCCATTACCTGAAGGGGCAAAAACACCTCAAATAAACATCGCCATTTTTAAAGATGAAAAGGATGGGTTTAACCTACATATTGCTCTCGCTAATTTTGAGCTAGAACCACCTGAGTTTGAATCTGCTTTGATCTCACCACCACCTCAACTCACGGGCACTCAAAAAGTAAATTTTATTGTAGATGGTCATGCGCACTTGTATGTTAATGGTAAAAAGATAAGCCGTGTTTATGGGCAATATGTACACTTGCCTAGCACATTATTTAATCCTGGTATCAATATGATTATGGTGTCATTAAACGCACATAGCCATGATGTCTGGACATTGAATGAGAATCAAATTATGTCAACGTTGATTATAAATCCTAAATTAGAAAAACTTGTTTTACAGGGATTCAGTTCTTCGCCGATCGAAGAGCGTTGAATAATTGGATTTAAAGGAGCAAATGAATTCGTAAGATGGTGCGTAGATATACCTATAAATTAACTTTCTAAAAAATTTCTAAAAGTAGCACTTATGTTTAGATTCATTAAGAAAAACATAAGTGCTAAGTAATAATTTTAGAAAAGAGTAGCTATTACTTCAAAGAATTAACCGTCACATTCGGTGAACGCTTCACGACTTCGTCATTCAATTCGATACCAATACCGGGCACTTCAGTTACTTGGAAGAAGCCCTTTAAAGGTTGTGGATCTTGTATACATAATTCACGATTCCAATGCTTGGTTGCATAGGTGTGATGTTCATGAATTAAAAAGTTAGGGATCGCAGTTTCTAAATGTAAAGATGCGGCAGTGGCAACTGGCCCGCCGCAAACGTGAGCTTGAATACGAATGTCATAAACATCCGCATAATCACAAACTTTTTTAGATTCAGTAAAGCCACCACATAAACCGACATCCGGTTGTAAAACATCAATACTTTGATCTTCAAAATACTGACGTACATCCCAACGATGATATAAGCGTTCGCCACCAGCAATTGGAACATTCACTCGTTCAGCGACTTTTTTATGTACTTTAGCATTAAGATAATTCACGGGTTCTTCGTACATCATACAACCCACTTCTTCGACAATTTCGCCCATTTGAATCGCCGAAGCGGCGCCCATTAATGAATGAGATTCAAAAATAATATCAACGTCTTCGCCAACAGCATCACGAATAGCTCTTAGTCTGTCGCCAAACAAACGCATTTGCGGTTTAGTAAATAATTTAGTGCGATCAAAAGACGATGTGCCATCAGCGTTGTAAACAATCGGGTCGACTTTCACAGCATCATAACCTTCAGCAACAGCTTTTAACGCTGCTTCTGCGTATTCTTCAGGTAAAAATAACTTCTTAACTTCAACATCCCAGTCAAACTGTAATTGGCTAGCATAAGTGCGTAATTTATCATTTACCTTACCGCCTAATAGTTGGTAGACAGGAACACCTAATGCCTTACCTTTTATGTCCCAAAGTGCAGTATCAATAGCGCTCATTGCTGAATATAAAACTGGCCCACCACCAAGTCCCCAAAAGCTTTCACGCAACATTCTTGACCATAAAAGTTCCGTTCTAAACGGATCGAACCCAATCAATACCGCTTCAGTAATTTCTTTAATCATTGCCGCAGCAGCACTGTGTCCCCAATCATAAGCAAGACCTGCTTCACCAACACCAGAGATACCTTCATCGGTATGAACACGAATAAATACTGGGTTCCAGCCGGCGCGGTTTGGGCATTCAATATCAAAAATTTCTACGTGAGTTACTTTCATTTTATCTTCTCAAAATATTTTAGGACTTGTCGCAATAGCGTGACTTTGATCGCAACAATATTAAAACCCTGAAAGTCAGGATAACGGTATTAATTTATATTAGGTCGCAAAGCTAGGATCAGCACGATAAACTTTTCTCACCATCGCAGGCCAAGATTTTTGTCCACCAGTACTGCCTGTATGAACAATATTAGCTTGTGTTTTAATGCCATCAACAATGCTTTGATCGACTAAGATCGTTTCCATACCCGTTGCCATAACTTGTAATTGTACTTGGCAAGCACGTGTTAAATCGTACATGTGCATAAATGCATCGCCAATGGTTTCGCCCAGAGTCAAACCACCATGATTTCTCAACAGCATAAAATTTGCGTTGCCTAAATTGTTTTGTAAACGTAGTTTCTCATCTGCATTGACCGCTAATCCTTCATAATCATGATAGCTAATCGATGCGAGTGCAAACATGGCGTATTGGCTTAATGGTAATAAACCTTCTTTTAAACTGGCTACGGCGATAGTTTCATTGGTATGTAAATGCAATACACACTGCGCTTCGTGACGAGCTTCATGAACTGCGCTGTGAATGGTAAACCCCGCAGGATTAATTTCAAATGGACAATCGGGGTCAATAATATTGCCAGCTAAATCTATTTTCACCAGATTTGATGCGGTTATTTCGTCAAAGGCTAAACCAAATGCATTAATTAATAAATGCTCTGATTCAGGTATACGCGCTGAAATGTGAGTGTAAATTAAATCATCCCAACCATGCATAGCAATGAGTCGGTAACAGGCAGCTAAATCTATACGTGTTTGCCACTCGTGTTCTGATACTTTATTTTTTAAGTTAATCCGCGGAATAGTTAACATTAAAATCCTTTAAAGAATTGTTATTCTATTATTTTAAATCATCAAGAATATGAATCAAACTGCTAGATTGATAAATCACAGTTAATGGGTAGATAAAAATCAACTAACTTAAGCTATTACTTAAACTCACCTTAGTTAGATGGCCATTTTAATTAAGCTGCCGACTATCAAAATAAATACAAGTATCGGCAGAATTTTTGAATACTTGCCTTGTTCTTCGTCAGTCATCGGCTTGGCAAAGCGTTCACCTAATACTACCATTAGGGCAATACCGGCAAAAACGGCTAATAAAATTATGATTAAAGTCATTATTATTCCCTTTATTTAGCGATGTGTGAATTGGACATTGCATTAGCTAATTATTCAATTACCATAGCAAGATAACAAGTAATATTACGTAAGAAATTATATGACCACAACTGATAACTTTGCTGAGAAGCGTCGGTTTATTATAAGATTAGGCAAGGCTTTGCATAAGTTTGGTACTCCCGCTTATCGTCTTGAAGCACATTTACAGAATGTTGCCAAAGATCTTGATTTAAAAGCATGCTTTATTATCACGCCAACGGCTTTAACTTTTGTGCTTTCAGAAGATGAAGATCATCAGCAGTACAATCACGTTATTCGCGTAAAGCCAGGTGACCTTGATTTAGGCTCTTTGGCAAGAACTGACGAACTCGTTGATGAATTAAGTTCAGGGCAACGTACTTTATCGGAAGCAATTGAACGTTTAGATGATATTGCTAACAAGCCAAATCCCTATGGTCGTTTTCTTACGTTTCTAGCGTTTGGTGCTTCAAGTGGTGCTTTTGCTATGTTAATGCACACCAGTTGGAACGATGTTTTCTGGTCAGTATTATTAGGTTTTGTGGTTTGCTTATTTACCTTTTGGGCTGAAAAGTCTCGTCGTGTTACTGATATGTTAGAGCCTATTGCAGCGATAACAACAGCATTGATGGCATCGGCAATTACGCTTATTGACCCCAGTATTAACATGCCGTTAGTTATCCTTTCAGCCATTATTGCTTTTATACCCGGTTTAGCATTAACGCTGGGATTAGCTGAGTTAGCCGCTCGACATTTGATGTCGGGAACTGCACGTATTATGGATGCGGTAATGATGCTATTTAAGCTTTATTTTGGCGCAGTATTAGGTATGGCCTTAGGTAAACTATTTTGGGGTGAAGTTGCCTATGTTACACCCAGTAATATGCCAGAATGGACAGCATGGGCAGCAGTGACAACTTTATCAATAAGTTTAGTTATTTTATTTCGCGTACGTAAAAAGGACGCTCCTTGGGGTATTATCTCGGGTTATGTTGCTTATGGTGCGAGTATTATTGGCGCCGCTTATTTAGGACCTGCGCTGGGCGCTTTTGTTGGCGCATTTGTATTGGGTATTTATGGCAATTTATTCTCTAGAATTATGAAGCTCCCTTCTAGCATCGTTAAATTATTAGGCCTCGTTGTACTTGTACCGGGCAGTAAAGTCTATATAGGTTTAAACATTGCGGTATCAGGTGTTGATATGTTAAATACCAGCAATATTGGTTCGCAGGCATTCTTGATTTTTATGTCATTAGTGGCAGGGCTTATTTTTGCAAATGTAGCCTTACCTTCACGTAAAACACTTTAATATAAGCAGACTAATATAAGTACGCTAATGAAATCACCAAGCAAAAAAACAGCCTATCATCACGGTGACTTACGCAGCTCACTCGTAGAAACGGGCGCAGAGATGATTAAAGAAGCGGGTATTGAAGGGCTTTCATTACGAAAACTCGCTGAGCGCATTGGCGTTTCTCGTACAGCTACCTATCACCACTTCAATAATAAAAATGATTTGCTTTGCGCAATAGCCGCACTCGGTTTTATTCAATTACAAAATGTTTCTAATGAGATATTTGATAATAAAACACTTTCAGGGGAAGATACATTTCGTCAGTTTGTCTTTGCTTACATAAAGTTTGCAACGGACAATGCTTCAATTTACGAACTGATGTTTGGCAAAACGATTTGGAAGAACAATAATAGCGATCAAGCCTTACGTGA
>ENA-OSET01000251-OSET01000251.1-sediment-metagenome-genome-assembly--contig:-NODE-251-length-61712-cov-50.804640_pt1 | contig 61712 bp, 51 predicted proteins | sample MGYA00237882_ERZ534229 | MGnify/ENA primary metagenome ERZ534229 (study PRJEB26408, sample SAMN06266212) | sediment metagenome | isolation source: Hudson Canyon methane seep mesocosm | place... | reverse complement strand
GATCATCCTCTCAGACCAGCTAGAGATCGTCGCCTTGGTGAGCCATTACCTCACCAACTAGCTAATCTCACGCAGGCACATCTAATAGCGAGAGCCGAAGCCCCCTTTCCCCCGTAGGGCGTATGCGGTATTAATCCAAATTTCTCTGGGCTATCCCCCACTACTAGGCAGTTTCCTACGCGTTACTCACCCGTCCGCCGCTCGTCAGCAGATAGCAAGCTATCTCTGTTACCGCTCGACTTGCATGTGTTAAGCCTACCGCCAGCGTTCAATCTGAGCCATGATCAAACTCTTCAGTTTAATCTTCTCATTCATCCGAAGATGAATTAATTTCTTCTCAAATCAACATTACTGTTCAAATTTCTTTGTGCAGACATTGACTCGATTTATTTCCTTTGAAGACCTAGTAAACTAGATACTTCTCGTGAAACCATATCGGCCAGCGCCCACACGAATTGCTTGGTTAATTGTTAAAGAGCGTGCCTGAGTTCCCTCAAGCGAGGCGCGTATTCTACAGCGCCTCCGTTTCGTGTCAACCTTTTTTTCAGCTTGTTTTTGAAGTTTTTCTAAAAGAAACTCTTCATCAACACTCGCTTCACTTTTGATTGTCACTGGGCTAAATCAAGCTCTTACACTTAATTCAAACCAAAATTCTTTTCCCTAAACAGAAGCTTTGAAACGCTTACTGCTTGAGGAGGTGCGCATTATATAGATGCGGACTTTCAGGTCAACAGTTTATTTAATTTATTTAAAAGTTATTCGCGCTATCTTCTTTTTACCCGCCTGTATAACAACCCGCTGCCTGACTGTCACCTTCAGATTAGCATCCACCTTTTCACCATTCACATACACAGCGCCACGCCCCAACACATCTTTTGCCGCTTTTCCATTTTGCACCAACCGAGCCCTTTTAAGCACTTCTGAAATAAGTAACTCCTCTAACCCCTCAGCGTTCACCTCGACATCAGGCACATTTTCAGGAATATCACCTAAACCCACACGATTTCCTGCAGACTTATGTGCATTTATCGCAGCATCCACCCCATGAAACCTTTCAACCATCTCACGAGCAAACATATCCTTAACTTCTTGAGGGTTGCGACCATTCTGAACCTCAAGCCTCAAAACTTCTATTTCAGCGATCGTTTTAAAACTCAACAACTCATAATAACGCCAAATCATGCCATCAGGCATCGACAACAACTTTGTATACATCTCACCTGGCGCATCATTTACACCTACATAGTTGTTAAGCGACTTCGACATCTTCTGCACACCATCCAAACCTTCCAACAAAGGCATAGTCAAAATAGTTTGCGGCTCCATGCCTGCAGCTTTTTGAAGTGTACGCCCCATTAACAAGTTGAATTTTTGATCAGTTCCACCTAATTCAATATCAGCCTGCAACGCGACAGAATCATAACCTTGAACCAAAGGGTACAAAAATTCATGAATCGCAATAGACTGCTCCCCTTTAAAACGTTTATTAAAGTCATCACGCTCTAGCATTCTTGCAACAGTATACTGACCCGCAAGCTTTATCATATCCGAAGCAGACAATTTATCCATCCACTGAGAGTTAAATACAACCGTTGTTAACTGAGGATCTAGAATCTTAAACACTTGCTCTTTATATGAAAGTGCATTTAGAGCAACCTGCTCTTTCGTCAGCGCCGGCCGCGTCGCACTTTTCCCAGTCGGATCACCAATCATCCCAGTAAAGTCACCAATCAAGAACAATATTTCGTGACCAAGATCCTGAAACTGCTTCAACTTATTAAGTAGAACAGTATGCCCAAGATGCAAATCAGGAGCAGTAGGATCAAAACCCGCTTTTACGCGCAACTTTCGCCCGGACTCAAGCTTTTTAATCAAATCCTCTTCGACTATTACTTCTTCTGCGCCTCGCTTTATAATTGCCAGCGACTCTTGAACTGATGCCATCGTATATATCAACCTTCTTTAATAAGCTAAATTCTTGAAACAAAACAACACTACTCGTTACCAAGCTGTAACTCTGAGTGGAAATTTGTAATTATAACAGCTTTAGTTGTGATGTAGGCCATCTAACGACACAATCACTTTGCTAGGATTGATTTCTGCCTCTATACTTCACGGTATTCACATTATTTTACATTCATATTTTAATTTAAAGGTCGGCAGTTGATTCACCCATTTCCTAAATCACATATTTTAGCAGCTAGCGCTGTTGGCATTGCTATTACATTTATTCTCATACTTAGCCCAAGCGGCAATGTTAATGCAACTCGAACAAGCATTCCTATTGAGCTCAACAGCCAACAACCTTCACTATTAGATGAAATAAAATCAAACCAAATAGCTAAACCTCTTCCCTCTAATCTAACCAACCAAGCAGCTAGCAACAATGCCATACCCAAATTAACTGAAAACTGGCAAACTATAACAGTCAAGAATGGCCACTCTTTATCCACTATTTTTGCTCTGGCGGGACTTAATGACAAAGTCATGTATTCAGTTCTTGGCAACAAAAAACAGAACAAGTCACTTTCTCAAATATTTCCCGGCGAACAAATTTCTTTTTTAGAAAATACAAATGACGAGCTCACCAAAGTCAAACTAACTCGATCCCCTTTAGAGTCTATTGTTTACACAAAGACAAAGAACGGCTCATTTAAAAGCAAGAAAGTGACACGAAAGCCTGAAATTCAAATCGCTTACAGCGAAGGTGAAATTACCAGCTCACTTTTTCTTGCCGGACAATCAGCAGGCCTTTCTCAAAAACAAATTATGGAACTTGCCAACATATTTGGCTGGGACATCGACTTCATCCTCGATATTAGAAGTGGAGATAAATTCAATCTAATTTATGAGGAGCTCTACTTAGATGGCGAAAAGTACAAAAATGGTAAAATTCTGGCAGCAAAGTTCTCTAATCAAGACCGAGAGTTAGAAGCCGTGCTATATAGAGCTAAAGACGGTACAAGTAATTACTTCACACCTAAAGGCAACAGTATGCGCAAAGCCTTTATTCGAACTCCAGTTGATTTCGCTCGCATTTCATCTCACTTCAATTTGAGACGCAAACACCCTGTACTTCATAAAATAAGAGCACATAAAGGCACTGATTACGCAGCTTCCCGTGGCACCCCTATCAAAGCAACTGGTGACGGAAAGGTCATTCACGTAGGCAGGAAAGGTGGTTACGGAAAAGCTGTCATCATTCAGCATGGCCAAAAGTTTACGACGCTATATGCACACATGAGCAAATATGCCAGAGGCGTACGAACAGGAAAACGAATAAAACAAGGTCAGATCATTGGATACATAGGCAGTACCGGCCTCGCCTCTGGCCCTCACTTACATTACGAATTTCGAGTCAACGGAGTTCATAAAAACTCGCTCAAAGTAAAACTCCCACACGCAAAGCCCATACCTAAAAAGCAATTGGCTGACTTTAAGTTACAAACACATTTATATTTAGCACAACTATCCACCTTTAGTAAAAGTTATCAACTTGCCGCTAATCAGAAGCTATGAAAAAAGAACTGTATGTTGGCGTGATGTCTGGCACCAGTATGGATGCTATCGACGCAGTCCTAGTATCGATAGCAAACAATACTTTTAAGACACTTGCTCATCATAGCAACCCAATCCCCAAAGGTTTACAAAACCAGTTATCATCGCTTTGCAGCCCTGGGGAAAATGAAATAGAACGATGCGGACAACTTGATGTACTCTTTGCTGAGCTAATAGCAAGAACTGTTAACACACTGCTAAAAAACGAAACACTATTGCCTCAGGACATTACTGCAATTGGCAGCCATGGACAAACTATCCGCCACCACCCCGACCTCCCTAAACCTTTTTCACTGCAAATAGGTAACCCGAGCATTCTCGCTCATAATACAGGTATTACAACTGTTGCAGATTTCCGCATGGCAGACATTGCCGCAAATGGACAAGGCGCGCCTTTAGTACCAGCATTCCATCACTCGGTTTTTAAACCTGAAAAAGGGTTTCGGGCAATTATCAATATTGGCGGTATCGCTAATATCACAATACTTAATTCAAGCAGTATCGCCCCCCAAAACACCGCCCTGAAAAAAGAGGAAGAAGTTATAGGCTACGACATTGGTCCCGGTAATACATTAATGGACCAATGGATTCTCCGTCATAAAAATGAACCTTTTGATATTAATGGTTGCTGGGCCAGAAGCGGACAAGTCATCCCCTCACTCCTTAAGCACTTACTTGCCGATATATTTATCAAAAGACCGCCTCCAAAAAGCTCAGGAAGAGAATATTTTAACTTAGCTTGGCTAAATAACTACATTGAAGGCCAGCCTAAAGACGAGGATGTCCAAAGAACCCTAGCTGAATTTACGGCGCAGGTTTTAGCTAACACAATAAATCATGAAACAAAAAATATGTCATGCGATGTGTTTCTTTGTGGTGGAGGCGTAAGAAATACCTTTTTAAGAGAACGCATTGACTCATTACTGCCAAAAAATAAAATTTCAACTACCTGCTCATTAGGAATTGACGCTCAACTTGTTGAGGCTGCTGCCTTTGCCTGGCTTGCAAAACAAACATTACGCAGACTGCCCGGCAACATCCAAAATGTTACCGGCGCACATTGTAGCAAAATCCTTGGTGGCATCTATTTAGCTTAAAAAGACTTTAACTTTTTAAGCTCACCTAAGCACAACTAAGAAATTAAGCCGACACCCACATCAGTGTATGCAATTTTTTGAATATAGACTTACAAAATATCTCTCCAACCCTCTATAATTACCAAACTTCTTTATTGGTATACCTATGTCACTCAAACACGCAATTTTAGTCCAACTAGAAACCGAGCCCAGTAGTGGTTATGATTTATTGCAACATTTTAAAAGTGGGTTAGGATATTTTTGGAATGCAAAACACCAGCAAATTTATCAACAATTAAAAACACTTTCCGAGCAAAAACTTATATCGCTCTCTTTAGAAAAACAAAAAGGGAGGCCTGATAAAAAAACATATCAAATAACCAAATTAGGTACAGAGGAATTGAAGCACTGGCTTACCAACCCAGTAAAACCCCACAAAATTAACGATGCTCTACTCGTAAAGGTTTATGGTGGTCATTTAATTGATCAGGAAAATTTACAAAACGAGTTAATGCTCCATAAAAAAACACATAAGAAAATTCTTCAAGACCTTCTCAATATGGAGCGAACTTTTTTAGAATCACCCCCTCAGACGCAAGAGAAATATAAATTACCTTACCTCACTTTGAGACGAGGGATCCTTGGAGAGCAAGCATGGCTAACCTGGGCTAAAGAGGCCTTAGAAATGCTCAAAAAATAAACAAAGCTTTTTTGTAAAAATCTGCGTATACTTGCGCCCCTTTTCAGACACTATCAAGATAAACTGGTATAACACGGACTTTATTGATCATAAATACCCATACCAGAAAATGCCACACGGACTACAGGGCGTACTTGCAGCGTGTCAGAAAAACCACTACCGTTTTATACGGACACTAGCAAGCTTACTTTATACAGGCGCACTATATGACTGACGTTGAGTCTCGTTTCGACAACTTTGACCTTCCTGACTTTCTACTTAAAGCAATTAAGGATTTGGGTTACGAAACTCCCTCTCCAATTCAAGAAAAAGCAATTCCCTTCATCCTAGACGGTAGAGATATCATTGGACAAGCACAAACAGGGACAGGAAAAACAGCTGCTTTCGCTCTTCCAATACTCGCAAATATTGACCCTAAGAGTAACCATACTCAGGTTCTGATACTAGCACCGACTCGTGAATTAGCTATTCAAGTAGCTGAAGCTTGTCAGTCTTATGCAAAGTATATTAAAGGTTTCCACGTACTACCTATATATGGTGGTCAGAGCTACACCAATCAATTACGCCAACTAAAACGTGGCGCTCAAGTGGTTGTTGGTACACCAGGTCGCGTAATGGATCACATGCGCAGGAAAACACTAAATCTAGACAACCTAAAAACATTAGTCTTAGATGAAGCAGATGAAATGCTACGCATGGGTTTCATTGATGATGTAGAGTGGGTTCTCGAACACACCCCGTCTGACCGCCAAATAGCACTATTTTCGGCAACTATGCCAAGAGAAATTCAAAAAGTAGCTGAAAAGCACCTGAATAAGCCTGAAATCATTAAAATCGAAAATAAAACGGCGACTGCAAGCACTATCAACCAGCGCTATTTAATGACCACAGGTATCAATAAGTTAGATGCCCTGACACGAATTCTTGAAGTTGAAGAGTTTGATGGCATCATTATTTTTGTTCGCACTAAAGTTTCTACAGAAGAGTTGGCGACAAAATTAAATGCACGAGGCTTCTCAAGCGCAGCATTGAATGGTGATATCGCTCAAGCGGCACGCGAAAAAACTGTAGACCGCTTAAAGTCCGGAAAGATTGACGTACTTATCGCTACAGATGTTGCAGCACGAGGGTTAGATGTTCCACGTATCAGTCACGTTATAAACTTTGACGTTCCTTACGACACTGAAACCTACGTTCACCGAATTGGCCGCACAGGCCGTGCGGGTCGTTCAGGCGATGCGATACTATTCATCGCTCCACGTGAAAAAAGAATGCTTAGCTCTATTGAGCGAGCGACAAAGAAAAGCATTGAAAAAATGAACATCCCATCGGCTTCAGATATCAATCAAATCCGTGTCGATCAATTTAAAGCAAATATTCTTGAACGCTTAGAAAATCAAAACTTGACGATTTTCCAAGATATCATTGAAAATCTCATTGAAGAGAATCAAGCGGATCCGATTAAAATTGCTTCGGCGCTTGCGCATATGTGCAATGGTAGTAAGCCATTCCTGCTAGACCCGCAAAGTGATCGCAAGATTAACCGCCCTGAGCGAGAAAGAGACACCGATTCTAGACGTGAACGCGGTGAAAGAGGTGAGCGTGGAAGAGATAGAAAGGAGCGGAAGCGACCTGGAAGCAATGAAATACGCCCACTTAAGAATCACCCTGAAGTAAAACTTACACGTTATCGTGTTGATGTTGGCTATAAAGATGGCGTTAAACCTGGAAACTTAGTCGGTGCAATTGCTAATACTGCAGACTTAGACAGTGAATATATTGGCCAGATCGAAATTTATGATGATCATAGCACCGTTGATTTACCTGATGGCATGCCTCAATCATTACTAACATTGTTGCAAAATGCCAGAGTTTCAAACCGTCCAATGGCCTTAAAACCTTTATCTGAAAGTGGATCGCCTGAAACACCAAAAGGTGAAGCAAAGCGAAAGCCTAGAAGACGTAAAGAAGGCTCTAGTGATGAGCGAAAGCCTAGAGCACGTAAAAAAGATTAGCTTATAATCAAGTAATACAAAAAATCCCCCATCATTTCTATGATGGGGGATTTTTTTTGAGCTTTTTTACTACTTACTGTTGTCTAGTATATACTGAACCGTTGCAGCGATTTCATCATCTGAACATGCTGAACAGGTACCACGTGGAGGCATTGCATTAAAGCCATCAATTGCATTACTAACTAAAGTATCTACACCTTTGACTGCTCGGTCACCCCATGCACTTGCATCACCAAATTTTGGTGCACCTAATACGCCAGCACCATGACAACCAGAACACGAAGATTGATAGATATCACTTACATCCCTTGGCCCTGAAGCTACAGAAGCTGTAGCAGAGCCACAATCCTCACCTTCTACACAAACTTTCCCAACAGGCTGAGTACGATCACGAATTGAGTCCTCATCCATAGCAGCATTTGCAGAGCACACAACCACTAATACCAACATTGCAGAACTCAAAACTTTCATTAAATTTTTCACTAATCACCTCTCCTGTCATTTAAATTTATTAGAGTGCTCGAACACTTTGGCTGCATTATAGGGCATATCTAAGACTTCTAAAATACTTACGATGATTACCACGTTTATTTTTTAAACTATTAAAAAATTAATCCATTTTTTTATCATTGAACTTTGTTGATTCCCGGATCTTTGTCTACACTTTAAATTGAGTTTGAGTCTATTAGTCCGCGCTGCTTAAAACAGACGCATCAGATCTAGTTCGTATTTCAAACAATAATAATAAGTCTCTCTAAAATGAGCTACTTATTGCTTAGTTAATTTAAAAGATAAAGGTTAGACAATGTCAGATAAGCTTAACGGAACTGTAAAGTGGTTCAACGAGTCAAAAGGGTTTGGTTTTATTCAGCGTGATAGTGGTCCAGATTTATTTGTACACTTCAGCAATATCCAAGGTGATGGTTTCAAGACGTTGGCTGAAGGCCAAGCAGTCACTTTCACTGAAGGTTCAGGACAAAAAGGTCCTCAGGCTGAGAACGTAATGCCGGCTTAAAGCTCAAATTCAGATAAAAACCTCAGCTGTTCAGCTGGGGTTTTTTTGTTTACATACTGAGAAAAAACATTTATCGAATCCAGCGCAGAAAACGTTTTACCCCTTGATCAATGCCAAATAACGACCGGTTAAAGTATACGCGAAGTTTCTGAAACGGTGTATATTCAATAATTCGTCGTTGATACAGATGCAAACTTACATGCCCCCACACTCCCCACCAGCGAACAGGATTCATGCCCTTACCTGTTTTTCCTTTATCTTTATTTAAAAGCATGACATCCAATGTCATTTCATTTTTTCTAGGGTGAGCTAAAGACAATCCTGTCGATTTGAATCCCATCAAACTATAACGATCAAGCCATTCCTCCGAACTGGCAACCATTACATACTTTTTTCCTGCCGATAAGCCTTCACGATACATATTCTCAAATACACCATGTAAAACGTCCGTTTCCTGATAGTGTCGTTCAATACAAATCGCCGTTATTTCCATTAATTCCTCATAGCTTGGAAGCCTTGAGAACTCACTAATAGGCAAAAGAAGATCTAATTCAAAAGGCTTTTCTCCTCGTTCACCAAAAACTAATAGCGCGCTCCCAATTACTCTTTCATTATGAAAAGCAATCAGAATTCGACCATAAGCATCCTGCTGCATAGCAAACCTGGCGATAGGGTCATCTTTGGAACACATATGCTGACTTGCATATGATTTACGTCTTAGCTTAAGTACTGCTTCGTATTCAGCCTGCGTTTCTACAAAACGGTACTGAACCAACTCTTGAATATGTAGTGTTTTAAGACCTGCTCGATTTATATCCCTAGGCGTTTTTTGGGCAAAGTGAAAACAGTATTGCGCCAACTCTTCTTCGGCGTGATACGGTAAATTAGGCGTCTCAATAAAACATCGAATTTTATTCATGTCTGTGAGCGACACATTAGAAATTTTACCTACAATGTTTTGTAAGCCTTGAATGGAGCCAACACTAAAACAAACTTCCATATGATCAAAAAGTGTGAAGTCAGAATTTATATTAGTCGCGTAAAAACCTCTTCGAGATAAACTCTCCAGTTCAAAATAACTATTTTGTTTATAAAAAAACGGATGCGTTATTTGCCCTTTTAAGCCTTGGGCAGCACTAAGATGCACAGGATGGTATTCGCCATGTTTATTGTTCTGTTCATGTTCAATAACTGCTGATATTTTAACCCGACCGTGCTTTGTGGGCTGCTTATCAATAATCACGCCTTTAATAAGGTAGTGATGATTAATTAAGGGGCTAACCGTAACAGATAATTGATCGCCAACACTCAGGGTCTCTGCGTAGGATTGCTCTAAAGTAATCGCAAAACCAAGACTTGAAAAATCAGAAAGTGAGGAGTCAATATCAACACCATTAACTTCTACAAAAGACTTAAAGCCATGTTTGCCTGTTAATGATTGCCGGGCAATTCGTCGATCTTCCCGACTAATAAAGTGTGTTTTAAATTCCATAATGAGCCGAATCTCTTACATCTATTGGCTTATATCAATACGCATATTCAATTCATATAAGTCAATAAAGTTATGTTCTTATAATTATTCTAGCGTAGGTCATAGTCTCGTGAGCAAGCATCTATTATCTCAGAAGCTCAGTGATTGCTCCAACTTACTTTTTAGTGATTAAAGGGCGCGCGCACTAAAATATCACGATACTGCATAGACATGTTATAACATAAATTCATAACAGCAATCCCTTTAAGTCACCAAGAAGGTCGGAGAGCAAAGACGTAAACCGTGCTGCATCCGCGCCATTCACTGCTCGATGATCATATGATAAAGATAAAGGCAACATTAACTTAGGAATAAAACCATTCGTTTCTACCTCATAAACAGGCTTATATTGGGCTTTAGAAACGCCTAAAATTGCAACTTCAGGTGTATTCACTATGGGTGTAAATGCTGTGCCACCCAACCCTCCTAAGCTTGAAATAGTAAAACATCCTCCTTGCATATCAGAAGGTAGTAACTTCCTGTCTCTGGCTCTAGCAGCCAAGGTTTGACATTCCTCTGCCAACTCCCATAAATTTTTGGTATTAACGTCTCGAATAACCGGAACCACTAAGCCATTAGGCGTATCAACAGCAATGCCAATATGGATATATTTTTTCTGGAATAATTGGCCTGCCTGCATATCAATAGAGACATTAAACTGAGGCAACTGATTTAAGGCATACCCGCAAGCTTTTAGTAAGAAAGCCATTGGAGTAAGCTTTATATCTTTAGAGTCAGCTGCTTTCTTTTGCTTTTTCCTGAAAGCTTCCATCTCGGTGATATCAGCTTCATCGAACTGCGTCACATGAGGCACAGTTAACCAACTAGTCTGCATATTTGTTGCTGTGAGACGCTGAACCTTATCCATAGATACCCGCTCAACATCTCCAAACACAGAAAAGTCAGGCAAGTTCACAATCGGTAACGCATCACTAGCGTGACGACTTTCACCTCCCCCTTGTGCGAGTGTTACCTGTTGTTTTATATAATCATTCAAGTCCTCTTTAAGAATCCTGCCTTTAGGCCCTTTAGCCGCTACTTTTGAGAGGTCCGCGCCAAGCTCTCTGGCTAGCTTCCTAACGGCTGGCCCCGCATGCACATTAATACTGAGTGACACTGAACTTTGTTTCTGTTCCATCGACTGACTAGTTGTTTGCTCCGTCTGACTAACTGACACTTCTTTAATCAGCCCTTCTTGCACTGAAACTACTTCATCATTGGCTGTGGGTTCAATTTTTTTAGAGCTTAGGATGGTAGCAACCGCATCACCTGCTGAGACTTTGTCACCAAGCTTCACTTTAAGCGACGTCAATAATCCTGAGTATGGTGATGGAATTTCCATTGTCGTCTTATCGGACTCGAGCACGATAAGCGTATCATCCTCAGAAACTTCTTGGTTTTCACTTACTGAAATCTCGATCACCTCTACTTGTTCACTACCACCCAAATCAGGTATTTGAACCTCTTTTAGAGCTTTTTCTATTGATGATTTCGTAGAGGGTGACACAGATTTTTTAATCTCACTTTCAGCGATTATAGATTCAGGCTCATTTTTTTTCTTCTTATCCAAGTTAGTATTTAAAGGTTCTAACATCAAAATTGATGCACCTTCCAAAACTTTATCACCAACTTTAACGCCAATAGATTTAATTCTACCCGCCTCAGGACATGGAACCTCTACCGTTGTTTTATCAGATTCTAGCACTACGATTGAATCATCTTGCTCCACATCTTCACCAACCGAAATACAAATTTCGATCACCTCCATCGCCCCTTCAACACCAATACTTGGAACCTTTATATCTAATGTCATATATTGCTCCCTCAATTAGCGCTGCATGGGACTTAAGCAGTTTCGGTCAATGTTATATTTGCGCATTGCTTCTAAAACAGCCTTAGCTTCTAACTTCCCTTGAAGAGATAATGCATTCAATGCAGCAATCACAACATAGTAACGATCTACTTCGAAAAACTGCCTTAGCTTTTCACGCGTATCACTACGCCCAAAACCATCGGTTCCTAAAACAGTATAGTCGCAGGGCACAAATGCTCTAATTTGGTCGCTATACAAACGTATATAGTCAGTCGAGGCGACTGCAGGACCATCTTTATCCTTTAGACAGGATTCTACATAAGAAAGCTTCTTTTGTTTTTCAGGGTTAAGCATATTCCAGCGCGTTACTTTTTGACCATCTCGAGCTAACTCATTAAAGCTCGTAACACTCCAGACATCACTTCCAATACCAAAGTCCTCCAGTAACAATTTTGCTGCCGCCCTTACTTCATTCAAAATTGCCCCACTACCGAGAAGTTGAACATGGTATTTTTTTCCTCGACCTTTGGGCTTAAACGACTCAAATAAATACATTCCTTTTAGAATTCCATCCTCAGAACCTTTAACTAATGGTGCCTGTAGATAGTTTTCATTCGTCACAGTAATGTAGTAATACATGCTTTCATTTTCTTGATACATGCGACGCAAGCCATCTTGAATAATCACTGCAAGCTCAGAACCATAAGCTGGGTCATAAGCCACACAGTTAGGAATAGTGCTCGCCAATACATGACTATGCCCATCTTGATGCTGTAACCCTTCGCCATTTAGAGTAGTTCGTCCCGCAGTCCCCCCAACCAAGAATCCTCTGGCACGCATATCACCTGCAGCCCAAGCCAAGTCACCGACACGCTGAAAGCCAAACATTGAATAAAAAACATAAAATGGAATTAAGGGATAGTCATTCGTGCTATAGGAGGTTGCACAAGCCATCCATGCCGACATGGCTCCTGCTTCATTTATTCCCTCTTCCAGAATTTGACCGGCCTTATCTTCACGGTAATACATCACCTGATCCCGATCATTTGGCACATATTTTTGCCCTTCAGAAGTATAAATTCCCAATTGACGGAACATGCCTTCCATCCCAAAAGTTCTTGCCTCATCGGGAACAATTGGCACGATTCGTTTTCCTAGCCTTTTATCCTTTGTCAATGCGGTCAGCATTCTGACAAAGGCCATCGTTGTCGATACTTCTCGGTCTCCTGAGCCTTTTAGCTGTGCATCAAATAATGAGAGTTCAGGAACCTTTAAAGGCTGACTTTGCTCACGACGACTAGGGTAAGCACCACCTAAATCCGCTCGCCTCTTATTCATATATAAAATTTCAGGACTATCAGAGGCCGGTCGATAATATGGAATTGACTCTATTTCATCATTCGTAACCGGAACACCAAATCTATCTCTAAAGTCTTTTAATGAAGCAACATCTAATTTCTTTAATGAGTGAGTACTATTGGTAGCTTCGCCTGATTTACCAAAGCCATATCCTTTAATCGTCTGCGCTAAAATAACTGTTGGCTGACCTTTATGGTTAGCAGCTTTATGATAGGCAGCATACATTTTATAAGGGTCATGGCCACCACGATTTAGTTGTTCAATATCTTGATCACTGAGGCTTTCTGCTAATTTAGCCAGCTCTGGATATAAGCCAAAAAAGTGTTTTCGTGTATAAGCACTTCCATTGGATTTAAAGTTTTGCATTTCGCCATCAACAACTTCATCCATGGCTCGCTGCATTGCTCCATCTTTATCTTTATCAAACAGAGGATCCCACATTCGCCCCCAAACAACTTTAATGACATTCCAGCCCGCGCCGCGGAAAACGCCTTCTAGTTCTTGAATTATTTTACCGTTACCCCTAACAGGCCCATCTAAACGCTGAAGGTTACAATTTACGACAAAAATAAGGTTATCAAGCTTTTCTCGCCCGGCTAAAGCGATTGACCCGAGCGTCTCTGGCTCATCAGTTTCACCATCACCAACAAAGCACCATACTTTGCGGTCTTTTTTCTCCATCAGCTCTCTACTATGAAGATACTTCATAACATGTGCTTGGTAAATTGCCTGCAACGGCCCCAAACCCATTGAAACAGTTGGAAACTGCCAATAGTCAGGCATTAACCAAGGGTGCGGATAGGATGACAAGCCATCACCATCTACTTCATTACGATAGCGATCCATCTGATCTTCAGAGAATCGCCCCTCTAGGAAGGATCTTGCATAAATCCCTGGTGAGGTGTGCCCTTGAACGTACACTAAGTCAGCTTCTCTATTTTCATCCCCTGCATGGAAAAAATAATTAAAACCTACATCATATAAAGTCGCACTCGAAGAAAAGGAAGAAATGTGTCCACCAAGTTCGCCCGGACGTTTATTCGCACGCAACACCATCACCATGGCATTCCAACGAATAAGTGAGCGTATGCGACGTTCCATAAATAAATCGCCAGGCATGCGTGTTTCTTGATTCACAGGGATTGTATTGCAATAAGGGGTTGTTACCGAATAAGGCAGGTCACTGCCCAATTTTCTAGCTTTTTCTGACAATCGTGTTAGCAAGTATTTTGCTCGCCCAACACCTTCATTTTCGATGACAGAAGCTAAAGCATCAAGCCACTCAGACGTTTCAATTGGATCTGAATCATCCAGCATCAAGTTCTCCTTTGAGACATTTAACTATTGTTATTTTGATCATTACTTACCAAGTTTAGACCCTGATGACTGTTTCCGTTAGTCGAAACATAAAAATGGTCACCAAGAGACACACACAAGGAAATTAACAACAGACTTAAACATGAATAAATTTCATATTTTATAGTGCAAATAGTTAAATATAGTTGTACAATTTACACACAATCAAACATAAAGTTACCAATGGTTTTCCTATGTCACTTAAAATAAAAGCACTTGTGTCATTATTAGCATTAAGCGCCACGAGCTTTTATGCTCACTCAGCCAAGCCTATGACAGAAAATGACCTTGGTGAAGTTTCAGCAGTCACAGGTGATCATATTTTGAATATGTTCGGTGCACCTGCGGCTGGATTGACGATTGATCAGGCAGAAACGATATCATCCAATGAAGAAATTGCTGCCACTAATAAAAAAGAAACTTATAAAGAAGGCAACACAACAGAAGTCTTTGCTAATGCCGAAATAAAATCATTAGAAAGTGAAAGTTCTGAACAACCACTCAGCCCTCCCTCCCTTGATGTTGATATAAGTGTTTTTGAAGAAGCCATTTATGCTTCCAAACAAACTATTGGAGTCGCAACGACGCTTAACTCCAGCAACAGCGAAATACAATACTTTGACAAAAACATGCATCATGAGCTAACAGTATTAAGTAATAACAATGTAAAAATCACTCGTGACTTACACATAGACTTACTCAAAATAGATAAACTGAATACCACAGCCGACGGTCCATCAGCAGGTAGCATCTATCTTTCAGATTGGCGCTCAAGAGGTTCCGCTCATATGGTACCAAGTGAATAGTAAGCAGCAGAAAAAAATTTCCCCTATCTATAAAACAAAAAACCGGTACTAGCATTTAGCTGGCACCGGTTTCAAGCTACTTTCTGGTTGAGTTAACGTGTACCGTAAACAACCATGGTCTTACCTTTAACCTGAACCAGTCCTTGGTCTTCCAGTGTTTTTAATACTCGACCAACCATTTCTCGTGAACAACCAACGATACGACCTATTTCCTGCCTAGTAATCTTGATCTGCATGCCGTCAGGGTGCGTCATGGCATCTGGCTCTTTACATAAATCCAATAACGTTCTCGCAACACGACCAGTAACATCCAAGAATGCTAGATCTCCTACTTTTCGCGTTGTTTGACGCAAGCGGCTCGCCATCTGCTCGCCAATGAAATAAAGAATTTTAGGGTCTTGCTGGCTAATTTCACGGAATTTAGCGTAACTAATCTCGGCAACTTCACACTCTGATTTAGCTTTAACCCAAGCACTTCGTGAATCCATATTATCAAACAAGCCCATTTCACCAAAGAAATCACCTGTATTTAGATAAGCCATTATCATCTCACGCCCATCATCATCTTCGATAATAACAGTAACGGAACCCTTGATGATGTAGAACAAAGAATCACCCTTATCACCAGCATAAATGATGGTACTTTTAGCAGGGTATTTTCTACGATGGCATTGCGATAGAAAATAATCTAAATGTTTGGTTTTACTTTCAATCGGTTTTAATATCGAGGACATTCTATTTACCTTTATATTGTGCATACATACTGTATCGCGCTTACTTCCTGTATAGGGAAATTTCCCCCTGTCACTTCAGGGTACTAGCGTACTGTATTTTTAAATAAGAACAAGAACTTATTGGCCTTTAAAAAAAGTATAGACTAAGAAATCAATTCTACCTTTATTATTGTTTACGTATTTATGTTAATGTGCGCAAACATTTTATAGAAGTCATTTTATATATTTTTTACTAGGGTTTATCGCTATGAAAACAACGGTTCATTGGGATGGTGATGCGAAATTTGTTGGGAATTCTGAGTCCGGCCATTCTATTGTAATGGATGGTCCGCCGGATCATGGCGGAAAAAACCAAGGCCCCCGCCCAATGGAAATGCTATTACTTGGCTTAGGGGGCTGTACCACGTTTGACGTGATGAGCATACTTCAAAAATCTCGTCAAAAAGTGACAGATTGTACTGCAGAAATTCAAGCGGAAAGAGCTGACGAAGTACCGGCTGTATTCACCAAGATTAATATTCATTTTGTAGTCAAAGGCGACAACCTTAAAGAGAGTTTAGTAAAACGAGCAGTGTCATTATCTGCTGAAAAATATTGTTCTGCATCAATTATGCTCGAGAAAGGCGGTGTAGAAATCACTCATAGTTTTGAGATTCAAAGCTAAGTGTTCAGTACAAAAAGAAGCAAGGAACAGAGTATCCAATGGATAAAAAAATTAAACTTCACGGCTTTAATAACTTAACAAAGTCCTTAAGCTTTAATATTTATGATATTTGCTATGCGAACACCGAAAAAGAACGCCAAGAGTATATCGCCTATATTGACGAGATGTATAACGCTGAACGCTTAACGCAAATTTTAACTGATGTTGTCTCTATTATTGAAGCCAATATTTTAAATATTGCTCGTCAAAATTACGACCCGCACGGCGCCAGCGTTACTATGCTGATAGCTGAACATGACATGCCCCCCGAAAAGAATAGTAACTCTGAAGCCCCTGGGCCTTTACCTGACGCAATCGTCGCTCACCTAGACAAGAGCCATGTCACTGTTCATACCTACCCTGAAAGCCACCCAGTTAATGGCATTAGTACTTTCCGGGTTGATATCGATGTTTCTACCTGCGGGCTAATTTCTCCCCTGAAAGCATTAAACTACCTTATCCATAGCTTCGACTCAGATATCGTCATGTTAGATTATCGTGTTAGGGGCTTCACACGCGATGTGGATGGAGCCAAACATTATATTGACCATGAGATTAGCTCAATACAAAGCTATTTAGGTCAGGATACGCAAGATGCCTATCAAATGATTGATGTAAATGTGTATCAGGAAAATACTTTCCATACAAAAATGCTACTGAAAGAGTTTGAGCTTAAAGATTATTTATTTGGTCAAGGAATTGAAAACCTCAGCTCTAATGAACTGGCTATGATTGAACAAGACCTGAAAAACGAGATGCAAGAAATATTCTATTCACAAAACTTTTCAAAATAGTCAGATAATTTACAATATAAAGTTTGGCTAATATATTCGGATCAACTATCTTTCATATCATTCACCATAAGAGCTTTTTGAAATATGGATATGAAGTGCACGAGTCGCTGTGAAGATGTATTAAAACCACTCCACACCCTATTTGAAACAACGTGCATTGAAGTCTTTGAGAGTCTTCAATGCACGATCAAAAAAGTAGATAAGGCAGAGAGGATTCTTGCAGTCCCTTGCGCCTATATTAATGCAGCTTCTGATGAAATTAAAATGACTCTTTTATTGCGCGGGCCCATTTCCATTCTCAAAAAAACTTATCCCATTCAGGAAAAGACTGAAACGATTAACCCTGCTGAGTTAGACGATTGGATATCTGAGCTTTCCAATCGCTTCATGGGCAGCCTAAAAAATAAATTAATTCCGTACGAACACCGTCTACTTTTAGAGACCCCAATAAAACAATTTGGAGTCAATGTTGATAACTTCCTTCCTGAAACCTACCAATCTTTTGTTCTTCATTTTGAGATTGGTCATGAAGTTTTCGAGTGCAGCTTATACACCCATGTTCTGACAGATAACATACAGTTCATCTATAGAGAGCTTAAAGATATATCAGATACTGATGATGGTGAACTAGAAATGTTCTAGTCACCAATTAATACCTAGCCACCAACTAAAGGAGCAATAACTACATCTAAATTACAGTACTCGGAAACAGTGGTACCTTGAACATAATCAATATCTAATTGCTTCATTCGTTGAAAGCATATTGCAGTGTCAACTGAGCAAGCAATCACTTCCTTACCTAAGTAATGAGCAACTTCTGAAATAGAGTCTGCCGCAGACTCATCTGCATCATCATCATTCATTGATAACATAAAGCTTTCATCAATTTTTATCATATCTACTGGCAATGCCTTCAGTAGCGCAAATGGCGAACGACTGGTACCAAAGTGATCTAAACAAAAATGAAAACCCTTGGCCATCAAGTGCTTCATCATATCGGCAGCAGCATGAATATTCTCAATCTCCGAACAGTCATAAAGATCAAACCAAATCTGTTCTGCATCTAAACGTCCATTTTCAACGAGCTCCAACAACCAGTCTTTAAATGTGTCATCCTTAAAGGAGTAAGCACTCAACTTTATGTGAGCAATTTGAATCTCATCCCAAGCAGGCTCATGACATTCCTTCCTGAGAATTAGTTGTTGAACCCACCAACGATCTAACTGGCAAATATCATCTTCACTTTCTGGCTCATATGAAACACCGCTATCAACTACCGAACATACTAAGTCATGCTGTTCACCATAAACGGCTTTTTCTGAAACAGGGGTGATTTTTTGTACATAAAGCTCTAAGTTCACTGGTAGATCTGAAACTGCATCCAACAAGTCACTAGAGGTGATTTCATTTCCAGAAGCATTTTGAATACAGTCAGCATTCATTTGATCCAATTCGGCGATCTCTGACTCTGATAATAAGTCTGATTCTTCTGGTTCAGTCGTTTGCTGAGGATCTGCTGATGCCATGTCAGACATGGATTTAACTGCATGATCAATCATCAATTCAGGGTTATTAAAACCAAGATGAGCTCTGCTTTCACTCTGGGCATAAACCAAGCCTGAAGCGTCTTGACATAAAGTCGTCAATTTATCGTTAAAATCATACACTTGCTCTTCTGGTTCTGAAATCACCCTAAACAAGACAAAAGCACTCGCCCCTACTCGACCAACAACAGATGTTTTCTCTTTAGCATCCAATAGTATATTTGCAATGGACTTGGATAGTGTTGCTGGTAAAACAGTGCTTTCAGGATCTATCGTAAGTTTAAAATTCACATAAAGTAAATGGCAAGCAGTGGTTCGGCTCCCTGCTTTCATGACTGCTTTTACTTGACGACAAAATTCACGTTTGTTCGCTAGTCCTGTATCGATATCATGGCTTGAATCATAAGCTAATTTTTCATATACGTCCTTCACCATGTCATCTAACCCTTGATTAACAATTGGAACTTCATAGTTCGAATCAGGAACGACTTGCTTATTTTTTAGATAGCTCGCTAGCTTAAAGAGACCTAGTTCGACGACCTTCATGCCTTGATGGTTCACAAAAACAAACTTGCTATACCCTTTCGCCACCCAGACTAGGCGCATGTAATACATATCGCTATCGTCACGGGTAAATTGAACCCAAGCGCCGGGTTGGAAAGATTTTGCCCGCAGTATCCAGTGCTTCAGTTCTTGGGATATTTTAGTATTACGAAGAACAATATCATCATCCGTTTCCGGAATGTCTCGAAGCTTGACCTGTACACATTCTTGAGCACCAATAGGACCTGACTTCATCAATATTTTTAAGGCATCTCTGATAACGATTGACGGCTCATCATTTCCAGAAGCTAGCTTTAAGCCTGCTTGGATTTTTGGCAAGATCAGCTTCATATCCAAAGGACTACTTGGGTCATTACCAAATGATATTAAAGCATCAATAACAGATAAAGCGTCTCTCCACTCAGAGCTATTTTCACCATGTTTAAGGTGAATTAACTGCAGCAAATCCTGCCAACCATTTTCAATTAAAGTTAAAACCGCTGGAGGGACTGCATGCTGTTTTAAACGGTGATTTAATGCTTTTGCAACCTCTATCTTGGCTTGTTCAACTTTATGTATGCCTTCAGCAGCGGCCGCAACTCTCTCTACATTTTTCACGTAGAGTTTATTTTGACGCTCTACCAGAGTATCCATCTCTTTTAGAACGCGGTCGAATACTTCGGTATCGTGTTCAAACTCCTGAACAACTGTTTTAACAAGGCTATCCACTTTTTTACGAATTGAAGGGCTCATTCTAGTACCGCTGGCACCTAGCTGAGCAATTCTATTCATTACAGCATGAACAGAGCTATTTCTGTCATCAAAAAAGCGCTCATCTTTTAGTAGCACCTTCAACACAGGTACTTCTAATTTTAAGAGGTGTTGCTTGGCTTCTTGGGATAAACGTGGGTTCTTCTGCATACTCGCAAAGAAGCGATCAACCACATCAATCGCAACCTGCTGGCTTTCATGAATCCCTTTATCATCTCCGCCCTCCTCTTGAGGGCTTGATGCATCAAGTGAAAACTGAACTCTTTTCATTAAGCTAGATCGGTCTTCTGGTAACTGTTCCGTTTCAACCGAAGAGGTTTGTAACTCACTGAGAGTTTGTGACAATTCTGATTCAGAATACACCTCAGTTGGGGCCGTTATTCCTTGTTCGGCAGCGACTGCATTTTGGTTCATTCTGAGTGAACGAACGAGACCCAATACATTTTTAAAAGCAGTTTCAGCATCTTGATGATTTTGTTTAAACCCGGTTTCTGCTCCATTTGGTGAGGAGAATGGAGGTAAAGAACTTACAATACTTTGTGATTCAGCAGATATCAGTGACGATTCGGAACCTTGATAAGAGGAATCTTGAGTACCATAACTAAAAATTGGCTCATCTCTTCTACCCTCATCTATATTTTTTGTTTGCTCCTCTTCGTCAACTTTAGTTTTTTCACCCGTTTTTTCTTTGTTAGGTAATGGTGTCGTCGATTTCTTAGGTGATATTTTATTAATATCTAAATCAGGTAATACCTTGTGCTGGATGAGTATGTCATTTAAGTCTTTATACAATGGTTCTAAGTGAACAACTACTTGTTTTTCAAAGATTTTAAAAATAAGCCTTTCAACTTGACCTGTTGCTTCCAGGCGGTTTAAAGAGGAGTGAAAAGCATTCACCAACAACGCTGGACCAAGCGGGCTTTGATGATACCGCTTATCACCGATCCCAATCGCATCTAAGCGCATTTTTAACGGTAATAGTTGCGCACGATAATTCGTTTCTGCTTTAGTGATCAGTACTCTGGAGGTTAGCCAATCTTCGAACTCACCTTTATCAATCAACGATAAGTCATCGGTATTTGGTAAGTCATTTTTTTCCAGCACTGCTTTTGGGTCTTGAATTGCAGCCATAAAAACCTGCAACATCTTATTTTGGTCGCGGGTGATTGTATTCGCAGACTCCATGATTGAGTTAGCCTGTTGATCCGATGACGCTGCAACAGCGGCATCTTTAACTTCTTGAATAACAACGGGGTAGAATTCATTCATCAATGACTGTGTATAACCAAGAATACAATCAATACACTGACGAACAATAAGCTTTACCTCTCCTTCAGGGACCTTTTGATGCCGCTGCTTTAAATTGAATTCGACCAAGGATTGAATTGCATCATCATATCGACCAATAAAACGAACACCTGCTGCATGTTCTATCACGTGCGTAGGCATAGACTTTAATGCATATTGTTCACCCTGCTGACCTAAAAAGGCAACAGTAAAATTTCTATTCGCTCTTCCTTTCAGATAAAGAGATAAAGCGTCACATACCTCAACTTCATATTTAAGAAGCATACCTTCAGAACAATAATCTGCAATAATACAGGGCCAGGAAGCCCCATCATCGAGCCTCAACATCGCATCATGATGTATTGGTCTGCGCAAGCTAGATCGTCGTTCCATAATTAAACCTTTTCTCTTTCTATAATTTTATTCGTTAATAGTTTTCATTAATACTTTTGCATTCCGCGCCGCATTGTAGCTTTTATCACCCGGCAAATTTTGAGACGAGACAAGCTCGAAACCTCGCTCTTTAAACCAATGCTCTGTTTGGGTTGTTAATACAAATAACTTTGCTAAATTCTGATTTTTTGCCCTTTCCTGAACTGCATCCAGAAGGCGATCACCACGCCCATGCCTTCGGTAAGCAGGGTCAACGGCAAAACAAGACAACTCACCAGCCTGATCTTCTGGAAATGGATATAAGCCAGCGCAGCCAATGATCGCATTATCTCTTACATCAACCAAAAAGTAATCTAACTCTGTTTCTAATAATTCCCTTGAGCGACGCACTAAAAAACCCTGCTCTTCGAGTGGTCGAATTAACTCCAGAATGCCATTAGTATCTTCTAGTCGAGCAGGACGAATCTGGTCATAATGATCCACACTCACCATTGTTCCATGACCATCACGAGTGAATAGCTCTTCTAACAAGGCACCGTCATGAGCATAACTTAATAAATGAACCCTTGATATGCCAGCCTCGCAAGCTTTTGCAGCAGCAGTTAACTGATTGATTTGCTCTTGATCTATGCCAGAGTTTTCTTTTCGAGCTTCCCCTTTCGCAGTATAGAGCTGTGCCTCTTTAACGGTCATTTCTTGAAGCAATTCACCTTCAGAATTTTTTAAGCCACTATCATGGCCAAAGAAAACTAGTTTTTCTGCCCTTAACTTAACGGCAACCTCGGCCCCTAAAGCTTCATAACTAAGGTTGAAAATATCACCACTCATGGAATATCCCACGGAAGGAATTAAAACAACGGAACCATGTTCAAAATGACGCTCAATCGCCTCAACATCAATACTACGCACCTGCCCTGTTAAGCCCAGGTCGATACCATCACTAACACCATGTGGCCGGGCCATGACAAAGTTTCCACTAACCACATTTATCTTTGACCCATGCATGGGCGAATTAATAATACCCATTGACAGCTTAGCCTCTAACTCAGAGCGTAATCGCCCATAAGCCTCGAGAACAAACGGCATCATTTTAGGATCAGTAATTCGTAATGAGCGATGAAATGACGCAGTAATATCATTCTTTTTCAAAGCGTCATCTATCTGGGGCCGAGCACCAAAAACAATCACCAAACGAACACCAAGACTGTTTAATAGGGCAATATCATGGGTAATATTATCAAAATTCGAGTGCTGCAATGTTTCACCACTAATCGCGAGTACGATTACTTTGTTTCGGTGAGTATTTATATAAGGTGATGCTTTTCTAAACCATCCCACCCACTCCTTCATTTCACTCATTATTTTTTCCAGTTTCATTTATATCGACACAGTAACGCGTGATCAGTTCACACAATACATCTGACATTGGTTTTATTTGATTCATTGCTAAAAACTCATTGGGCTGATGAGCCTGATCAATTGAGCCCGCACCCATTACGATCGTCTCTAACCCCATAGATGATAAGAATGGTGCTTCAGTCGCAAAAGCAACCGCACCCGCATCATGACCCGTTAGCGATTCACATAAGCGTACAAGCTCAGTTTGGGCGCCTGTTTCGAAAGGTTGTACACCGCCAAACAATGATTCTACATTAATCTGCAAACCTCTTTTTATCTCTACTTTTTTTGCTAGCTTCCGCACTTCTGATTTTAGCGCCTCAGTATCCATTCCGGGTAAAGGCCTTAGATCAAAACTTAATTCACAGTGGCCGCAAATTCTATTTGGGCTATCCCCACCGTGTATTCTGCCTAAATTTAAGGTAGGCACGCTCACTTCGAATAAATTATTTTGGTGCTGTGATTGTATGCGTGATCGAAAGGCTAATAATTCACCTAATAACTCATGCATCCCTTCCAAAGCACTATTCCCCAGACTTGGGTTTGAGGAATGACCAGAGCCTCCGGAGACGACAATCGACTCCATTAAAATACCTTTGTGCATTCTGATAGGGCGAAGACTGGTTGGCTCTCCAATCACTGCAGCTCGGCCTTGAATAGTACCCGAGTCAGCTAAAGCTCGAGCACCTGACATAGAGCTTTCTTCATCAGCTGTCGCCAGAATAATTAAAGGTTGGGTTAATACCGCATTCTCCATTCCTCTTAAAGCTTCAACAATAATTGGAAAAAAGCCTTTCATGTCGCAAGTCCCTAAGCCATAAAACTTCTGATCTCGCTCAATTAACTTAAAGGGATCAGTCATCCACTGCTTAGGGTCGTAAGGTACCGTATCAGTGTGCCCTGATAATACTAAGCCATTTGCTCCTTCCCCAAGTGTAGCTATCATATTTGCCTTATTCACAAGCCCGGGAATGAGATTAATTTCAACCTTAAAACCTAACGCTTCAAACCACTCCGCTAGTATGGTTATCAACGGCAAATTTCCCTGATCCCAGTCAGAAGAAGGAGAGCTGATTGAAGGTGTCGAGACCAATTGATTCAGTAACGTTTCAAATTTTGGCAAATTAACCGGAGGGACCGTATACATTTTCATCTATTTCTCATTGCCATATTTCAATATTTTTAATTTGATCTCGCTGCAAAGAATAAACTACAGCACCTCCAGACAACTCTTGACTAAGCTCTAACTTTTGCTCATTTACAGAAACAATAACACCTTGATATTGTTTCTCATCCAACATAATAATTCTGGCTTTTTGTTCAGGGACAAACTCTAGCTCATCAGGTGAAATAGAAAAATAGCCTCTTTTCTTTTTCTGAGAAGTCTCAAACATTTTATTTTTTGGTTCGTCGCTGACGACTTGAACAGGCGGTCTAAAGTGCTGGCCATTAACAACCCATTCAACAGCATGAACAGGATCACCATTAAGCTTTGCAGATACGCCAAAATATGGAATAAGATTTTTATCCAACAAGTCATTAAATTGATTCAATACAAATGGTTTTGTTGGTGATAATGCTACATAAAGCTGCCCCCCTTGTAATAAATAGTCTTGATACAGTTTTTTCACCACAGGTCCAACATCAAGGCCTATCTCTCCTAATTTCTTTTGCCAAAGTTCCGAAGCCAATAGACTAAACTGTTTTCGGTCAAACTGAGTCAAGGTTGAACAAAAATTACTTAATCGACGAAAATACCCATTATCCACATGTGTTAGTGAAAAATCATTGAGCTGGAATTTCTCAACATCCCATTTAGAAAAAGCACTAGGTATAGAAGAAGCCTCCCAAGTAGACTTGAGTTTCGTTTCGCCTAAAACATCCATATCCAAAGTAATCGCTATTGCTAATTCATTCAGATCAGCATCAATACGCTTTTCAAGCGTGACCGACGCTTTAAACTCATTAACACCCATTTTGCGTAAATTACTATGATTTACCCTCGTTTGGTCACCACAAGCATACAAACCCAACGGTGCAGAAAAATCATTACCATATTCAAGAGCAATCCACTCTTCAAAATCTCGACCTTCTAACAAACCTTTAATAGATTGAGCCGTCACACTCTGAATTCCATCATGCTGACTTGAAGTTAAGTTTGATAAGCTCAGTAGTAAATTAAAGTAATTACCATAATTCAGCCGAAGGCGCTCAATATGAAAAGTACGTTTCAGTCGATAAGGGGTAATGGAGAGATCATGAAAAACAATCGTTCCATCAAGCTCTGAAGATAGCCAGGAATAAGTAATGGCAAACTCCTGATTTAAAGCGCTTTTGATTTTCTCAGCAGACTGATAGGAAAAAAGCGCAATAAAAGCTTTTGTTCCCACAAACAAAACAGCAGAAAGAAATAAGATAGTTAGTACATTTTTTTTCATATTCATCAACTTCCGACGTATTTCTACCCATTTTGTAAATTGTTTTCTATAAAGAACTATAGCAAACTTACAGAGCATTGCTTAAAGAGAAAAAACCGCACGATAACCTTTATCTTCCAACAATTCAGTCTAAACTAATATTTAAATACTCCATCTCTTGTACTTTGCCACAAACTGCCATGCGCAAGGCACGAATATTACCTTTCAGGGCTAGGACCAACACCTAAATGAGCAACATCGACGACATTTCAAAAGCTATTGCATTATTAAAACAAACACTTCCTGAAATGAATAAACGAAACATACCAACCACTCCTGAAAATTATTCAATTTGGTATGAATATGTGAATGGAGAGAACAATAAACTCATCGAGGCCATTAATAACCTGGATAAGCAGCGTGCTACTTTTTCAGGAAAAGTACTTAAAGAGCTTCATCTGGAATATATCGCTAATGCACATCAGGCGGCTGTTAACCAATTAAGTACTAGCGTCAAAGAAATTATTAACGACTTCCTGACCAAGATTAGCTCAGAAGGCGAAGGCCTCACTCATTATGCGAATACACTTTCTGAATTCTCAAAAAGAGTAGAAGGTGTTAATGATATTGAAGATATTAAGCAGCTCATTACTCATTTATTGGATGAAACAAGAAAAAGGGAAGATGCAACACAAAGCATGCAAACCTCACTAGAAACCATGGCAATGGAAATGAAAAAGTTACGCGCAGAGGTTTCAAAATTAAACTCAGAAGCCACAACTGACTCCCTCACGAAGGTGAATAATCGACGTGCTTTTGAGATGGAAATAGATAACTGTGTTTCGGCAAGCAAAGCTGAATCTAAACCCCTTTGTTTACTTTTTGTTGACCTTGATCATTTCAAAACTTTTAATGATAAATTTGGGCACACCATTGGTGACAAAGTTCTACGTTTTGTAGCCACTTTACTTAAAAACAATATCAAAGGAAGCGATTCCGTCTCACGCTTTGGGGGAGAACAGTTTACCATTTTGCTTCCTGAAACAGAGTATAACGATGCATTAAAAGTGGCTGAAAATATCCGTGAAAGGCTCTCTAAACAAACTCTTTCCGATAGCGCTGAGAAAATAGAGCTTGGAACAATCACAGCTTCAATTGGAGTCGCTAACTACAAGTATGGTGAAAGTTCAGAAGAGTTAGTAAGGAAAGCGGATAAGTGTATGCACGAAGCTAAACGAGAAGGTAGAAACCGCGTGGTCGGTGAAAAAAATCTCAAAAAGTCACCAAATGAATCCAAACAAACTTTTATTTAGAGAATACTACCATGCTAGCTAGCATTCCCTGCTTGGATATTTTATCAAGATTATAGTGCTGGCATTCACACCCAATGAGATAGCCGTTTACTTTAGGAACTTATTTGTAATCAGCGTACCAACACCTTCATCAGTAAATATTTCAAGTAAGGTTGAATGACTAACACGCCCATCAATAATGTGTGCACTTTTCACCCCTCCTTTAACCGCATCTAAAGCACAACCAATTTTAGGCAGCATTCCGCCATAAATTGTGCCATCTTCAATTAACGCATCTACTTGCTCAGTCGACAACCCTGTTAATACAGCACCAGATTTATCTTGTAAGCCTGAAATATTGGTCAGTAGAATGAGTTTTTCTGCTTTGAGCTCTTCCGCCACTTTCCCAGCAACCAAATCAGCATTGATGTTATAAGTTTCACCATTTTCACCAACACCAATGGGGGCAATAACAGGAATGACATCACTCTGGGTTAGCATATTAATCACACTAGAATCTACTTTCGTCACGACACCGACATGACCAATATCGATAATTTCCGAGCGCTGAACTTCTGGAGATGCGTGATCAACTTTTAATTGTTTTGCTTTTATGAAATTGGCATCTTTGCCGGTTAAGCCAATTGCTTTACCGCCATTACTGTTAATCAACGCAACAATTTCTTTATTGACCTTGCCACCCAAAACCATTTCAACCACATCCATGGTCTGACTATCGGTTACTCTCATGCCATCTACAAAATGACTTTCAATATTTAGCCGGGATAACAGTTCACCAATTTGAGGGCCACCGCCATGAACAATAATCGGGTTTATCCCGACTAATTTCATGAGCACCACATCACGTGCAAAACTATTCTTCAATTCTTCATTTTCCATCGCGTTACCACCATATTTAATCACAATAGTGGTGCCGGAAAATCGTTGTATATAAGGTAATGCTCTATTTAGTACTGATGCGACTTGTATCGCTGAATCTCTATCTAAACTCATAATACTCACTATCTAAAAATAAAAAACCAGATTAAAAATCAAGATCCAACTCAGGATCAATACTTCTTAACTGAGTGATAAATTTATCTTTAATCTCTTGCAGAGAAGCTTCATCATCGGCTTCAAAGCGAAGCACTAATACAGGAGTGGTATTTGATGCTCGACATAAACCCCAGCCATTTGGATAATCTACACGTAAACCATCAATCGTAGTGACATTTCCTCCTTCAAACTGACCTTTTAGCAAACACAACTTTTCAATAATGCTAAATTTACTGTCGTCGGTAACGGTTACATTAATTTCAGGCGTACTTATATCTTCCGGAAAGCTCGCAAAGACCTCGTTTGAACTTTGATCTTCAACACCTAAAATTTCAAGCAACCTAGCAGCACTATATAAACCATCATCGAAACCAAACCAGCGCTCTTTAAAGAACATATGGCCACTCATTTCACCGGCTAATAACGCTCCAGTCTCTTTCATTTTTGCTTTAATGAGGGAGTGGCCTGTTTTCCACATCACAGGTCGACCACCATAACTACTAATTAATCCGTTAAGTCTTCTAGAACATTTAACATCATAAATAATATCGGCCCCTGGGTTACGTGACACGACATCTTTTGCAAATAACATCAATAAACGGTCAGGCCAAATAATTTTACCTTCATTCGTAACAACACCGAGCCGATCACCATCACCATCAAATGCAAGTCCAATATCAGCATCATGCTCTTTTACTGCCGCAATAAGGTCTTGCAAATTTTCCGGCTTACCGGGATCTGGGTGATGATTTGGGAAGTTGCCATCAACTTCGCAAAATAAAGGAATAACTTCACAACCCAGCTCTTCAATTAACGCAGGAGCAATACCTCCAGCGACACCATTTCCTGCGTCCAATACCACTTTTAGTGGTGCTGCGACAGCAATATCATTCAGAATTGTATCCAAATACTCTCTGTCAATGTTTTGGTCAGATCGAGCCCCTTGCCCTTGAGCAAAGTCTTGCAATAGAATTCGGTTATATATCTTTTGAATGTCATCACCCGACAAAGTATTTCCACCGATCATCATTTTGAAACCATTATAATTACTAGGATTATGACTTCCAGTAATCATCACGCCACTGCCAGTATCAAAATGATGGGTTGAAAAGTATAGAACGGGCGTTGGAACCTGACCAACAATAATGGCATCAATCCCGGTACTAATGATGCCTCTTGTCAAAGCTTCACAGTAAGCAACACTTGATAGTCGTCCATCGTAACCAACACAAAGTGCTTTTTGGCCTTGCGCTAATGCTTCTGTGGCAATTGCTTTACCAATTAACTCTACAACACCCTCATTCAAGGTATCATCTACAACACCACGAATATCATAGGCCCTAAAAATTGACTGAGGCACGTCCAGATCTAATCGCTCAACCTCAGTGACCATGTCTTCACCGCCATCAAGATTTGCATCTAACTCTAGAGGATCATGTTCGGAGTCATTTTCTGAAAGTACATCCAAGTCTAACAAGTCATCATCAAATATCGGCGCATCGCTATCATCATCGCTTTTATGTTCTTCGTTAGCTTTAACTTCATTTATTTTTTTAGCTTTGCTCTCTAGCTCTTTATTTAAGTCTTTTATATTTTTGGCTAAGGCAGACACCATTGTGTGGACCTCTCCAAAAACGAAAGGTTTTGCTTTTTTTCCTTCCCCTGAAAGCACTCTTTTCAGGTGAGCGGTCGCGAGCAATAAATCACTTCGCACAACACTCATTTTCATTCTACAAAGTACAAAGATAATAGTCGCTAACAGTACGGCTACAGCTGAAAAAACGCCCAAAACAGGTATTCGATCAATCTCCTCTAATACCGCAGGCGCATAACTGATTTTCCATTGTGCAATAGCTGTCGGAATACTAATCGCTTGCTCTTGATCACCTTCCCCTTTTGAAATGACTACTTTATCTCGAATACCATTATTACTGACTAAGCTCAGCCGTCCTTTTGGCAGCGAATTTGATAAATTTAATAAGGGTTTAATCGCAGATAAATTAAAGGTTGCCATTAAGGCGCCAAATATTTCTCCTGAATCAGACTTAACAGGAACTGCCATTTGAAACAGCCAGATATTATCAGTAAAAAATGCTTCTGTTTTAGTTACTTTTCCCGAAGCTGCACGACGGATTAGATCCACCCCAGCAAAACTAAGCCCTGGATGCCTATCTCCTACTCGTGAAAGGTCAGCAAAAGGAACAATATATAATTGGTTAAGATCGACAAAAACAGCTGACAGAATATTTTTTAAATCTTCGGCATCACCTTCCGACATCAAGTTTTTCGTGATGGGGATATTTGAGAGAGATTTAAGTGCAAGTTCTCGACTACTGATATAAGAGTCGAAGTTTTGTGCAACCGATGAGACTAAAATGGTTTTAGTCTCATCTTTTTGCTGCTGCTCAACACCTTGGATAAAAATAAACTCTACCAAGGTGTAAGCAAGCACTAAAAAGACCAATACAACCAGTGCTGGCTGATAAACCCACGACAATATAGAACGGCCAACCACAGAAGTTTTCGATGAGACCACCTCCGTTTTAACTTTATTATTTTTATCGTTAACTGCCGTTTTTACCAGCGCTGTTTTTTTCTTCAAAAATTTCATGGACACCCTTTGTCACACCAATAATTGTAATTTATTCACACTGTCTATTTAGCATAGGTCAAATTGATGATTTGTCTTAATGATTCGAGCAGCAAATTTTATGCGCGTCCTGTTGACCCGAAGCCACCTTCACCACGATCACTTTCTGAAAATTCATCTACAAACTCAAAGCCAACCTGAACAACAGGCACAATAATCATTTGGGCAATTCTCTCCCCTACGTCAATTGTGAAAGTCTTATTCCCACGATTCCAGCAAGATACCATCAGCTGGCCCTGATAATCAGAGTCGATCAAGCCCACTAAATTCCCCAAAACAATACCATGTTTATGACCTAAACCAGAACGAGGTAATAACATTGCTGCATGACCAGGGTTCTCAATATAGATAGCCATCCCCGTTGGAATCAACTTTGTTTCTCCTGGTGCAAGCTCACATGCTTCCTCTATACATGCTCGCAAATCTAAACCCGCCGAGCCATCCGTTGCGTACTCAGGAAGCGCAATAGTATTTCCAAGGCGAGGATCAAGAATTTTTACTTGTAAGGTCTCATTTTTCATTAGTTATACTCATTAGCATGCGCTTAATTTGTGTTTAATTATCAGATTAACTATTTCAATTGATAGATTTGATTTTGATTTTCGCTCAAGTTTTATTTGATCATTTTTTGTAATTACATGAACTTCATTTTGCTCACTATTAAAACCAATAGAGGGGTTTGAAACATCATTAGCAATAATCATATCTAAATTCTTTTTCTTCAATTTGCCTGCCGCATATTTTATTAAGTCATTTGTTTCTGCTGCAAACCCAACAGTAAATGGTTTATGAGGTGTCGAGGCTACAGAAGCAACAATATCCGGATTTTGGCATAAAGCTATGCTCATATCGGCTTCACCATTTTTCTTAATCTTTTTATCGGACAAATGAAGTGGACGATAATCCGCAACAGCGGCTGATGCAATAAAAATATCACAACCTAGATTAAGCTCTTTCATTACAGTTTCATACATCTCGATAGCAGAAATAACGCTTACCCGCTGCACTGATTCGGGACAATCCAAATAACAAGGTCCAGAAATCAATACCACTTCTGCACCTTGGTCACGACAAGCACCTGCAAGCGCATACCCCATTTTTCCAGAGCTATGGTTACTAATATAACGAACAGGGTCAACAGCTTCTCGCGTAGGCCCAGCAGTAATGATTACTCGCTTACCAAACAATTCGCCTTTTCCAATAACAGGAGGATTTTTGCAGCTGAACAGACCTTCAACATTTGAGCAAATTTCCTTTGCCTCAAGCATCCTGCCTGGGCCTACATCACCACAGGCTTGCTCCCCATTTTGAGGCCCCCATATATCGATATTTTTCTGAAATATTCTCAAAAGTTCATTTATATTTCTTTGTGTCAGCGGGTTTAACCACATTGCCTGATTCATTGCAGGAACTAATGCAACCCTAGATGTAGAGGCAAGCAATAAAGTCCCCAACAAGTCATCAGCAAGTCCTTGACTATAACGTGCAATAAAATTTGCGGTAGCTGGCGCAATAACAATTAAGTCCGGCCATTTTGCTAATTCAATATGCCCCATTCCGGCTTCAGCACTAGAATCAAGAAGTTCAATATGAACAGGATTTCCTGACAGCGCCTGCATCGATAATGGCGTTATGAATTCAGTTGCGCCCTTGGTCATTACAACTCTAACGTTAGCACCTTTTTTCGTGAGCTCCCGGCACAGCTCAGCCGATTTATAGGCGGCTATCCCACCGGTAATACCCAATAAAATTTTTGCGCCATTCAAGCATAGAGTCATTATAGTTTTCCAGTATGCACTTATAGATAAATCAGGAAGTTAAACAGGAGGCAAATACAAAGCAAGATCATCCTTGCAAATAGATTTTACGCGAAACGATAGAAACTTTAAAGATTGTTAGAGCTGAGTATTTATTACTAAGAAACAGAGGGAGGAAATTTTTAAAATATTAACTTGAGAAGGGAATGCAAAAACTTAAATATTTCGCCAAGCATCAGTAAAAACCAAAGCTTGGCAAAATGAATAACACTTTACAGTTTAAACTATAAAGGTGTTACATTTTCAGCTTGAGGGCCTTTATTGCCCTGACCAACTGTGAATTCAACTGACTGACCTTCTGCAAGCGTCTTGAACCCATCTGATTGGATTGCACTGAAATGAACAAAAACGTCTGGACCGCTTTCCTGTTCGATAAAACCAAAACCTTTTGATTCGTTGAAAAACTTAACTTTACCGGTAACTCTATCTGACATAATCATATCCTGACTTAAAAAACTAAACTTACTAAATGCCGAAAATCGGGGTATAACTTATGCAGACAAAACGAGATTCTATTACTAGTCATTCACAATGCAAAACATAAAAAAATAGCCGAGATTTCAAGACTGAGCGAAGTATACTCTCTTCTTTTTTAAAAAAAAACCTTAAAAACCATAAAACGTACAAAATATGAACAAAAACAATCGAGAAATTATTTTTAGTCGCTTTAAGAGCGAGAACCCAAACCCAACCACCGAGCTAGAATTTTCAAGCACTTTCGAGCTGTTAATTGCCGTTATTTTATCAGCTCAATCAACAGATAAAGGTGTAAATAAAGCAACCGCAAAACTTTTTCCGGTCGCAAACACTCCCACCAGCATTATTAATTTAGGCCTAAACAACCTTAAATCCTACATAAAGACTATCGGTTTATACAACGCAAAAGCTGAAAACATAATCAAAACCTGCCACATACTAGCTAAAAAACATAAGTCTGTAGTACCTGATTCGAGAGAATTGCTTGAAGAGTTGCCCGGTGTTGGCAGAAAAACGGCTAACGTCATACTTAACACAGCATTCAATCAAGTTGCCATGGCGGTTGATACGCATATTTTCCGTGTTTCAAATAGAACAAAGATTGCTTCAGGAAAAAACGTACTTGAAGTAGAAAAAAAGTTACTCAAGGTAATCCCAAAAGAATACTTACTTGATGCTCATCATTGGCTTATTTTACACGGCCGCTACACCTGCACCGCCAGAAAGCCAAAATGCGGCTCATGCCTAATAGAAGATTTATGTGAGTTTAAAGATAAAACCGGAGAGTAATACAATAAAGAACCTCAACAAACCGAAGCCAATAAGCATCACTTAAAAACAAAAAAACCTTGAAGCGTTTAATTCACTTCAAGGTTTTATTTGATTCAATATATTAAAAATAGCTCAACTCGACTTAAGCAACACTGAATAAGTAAGACTTATTGAAACAGCGTATCACCACTTAAACCTTGTTTTTCAAGAATATCCCGAAGACGTTTAAGCGCCTCAACCTGAATTTGACGTACACGCTCACGCGTTAAACCAATTTCTTTTCCTACTTCTTCCAAAGTACTCATGCGATAGCCTCTTAAACCAAAACGTCGCGCCAGTACTTCTTGCTGCTTACCTGATAGTTGATCCAGCCAGCCATCAATACTTCCACGTAGATTACTATCTTGTAGCACTTCCGCTGGGTCTGATGCTGACTCATCAGCAACAGTATCCAACAATGATTTATCACCACTACCACCAATAGGCATATCAACCGACGCAATTCGCTCATTCAAACCTAGCATGCGCTTCACATCTGCAACAGGCTTATCTAACAAGTCTGCAATTTCTTCTGGTGATGGTTCGTGATCAAGCTTTTGCGTCAACTCACGCGCTGCTCGCAAATATAAATTTAGTTCTTTTACAACATGAATAGGTAAACGGATTGTACGCGTCTGATTCATTATCGCGCGTTCAATGGTTTGACGTATCCACCAAGTTGCATAAGTTGAAAAACGGAAACCTCTTTCTGGGTCAAATTTCTCTACAGCACGAATTAACCCTAGGTTACCCTCCTCAATAAGATCCAAAAGCGTTAGACCTCGATTGACATAGCGACGAGCAATTTTTACCACCAAGCGCAGGTTACTCTCTATCATGCGCTTGCGTCCCGCTTCATCACCCTTTTGGGCTAAGCGAGCAAAATATACTTCTTCTTCTGGGGAAAGTAGAGGCGAAAATCCAATTTCATTCAGATACATTTGAGTTGCATCTAACTGCCTATAAGGCTTAGCTTCCGTAGTTGATTTCGCCGCACGACCAATTGGCGTAACAACCGAAGATGGTTTAGTTGTTTTTTTAGCTCGAACTTTTTTTGTTTTCGCTTCAAAAACGACTTCTTCAAAACACTCTTCTCTTTCTGCTGACATAATACTTTCCTCTGCTTTTTATTGTTTGCCTTTCAACTTATCTGCTGAATTTTATTTGGCAACCTAGCTGTCTGTTTCATTGTTACTTAGTAATTCTTTTTCAATCAATACTTATTCTTTTCATTAGGCCAGCTCATCTAGTTGGCAAATAACTCATCGGATCAACCGGTTGGCCATTTTTTCTAATTTCAAAATGAAGCATTGGACGACCTGTTTCGGAACGTCCCATTTCAGCAATTTTTTGTCCTATTTTTATTTTCTGCCCTTCCTGGACTAAAATACGTTGGTTATGAGCATAAGCACTTAAGTAAACTTCGTTATGATTTATAATTACTAAATTGCCGTACCCTAATAAGCCACTTCCTGCATACACCACCTCTCCAGTTGCTGCAGCATGAATCGACTCGCCAACTCGCCCCGAGATATCCAATCCTTTATTGATACGCTTATGGGCATTTATTTTTTTAGCTGATCTTTTATTTCTTTCAGTCTTAACATTACTCACATAATACATGGCAAGTATCGGGCCAACATGCGGCCACTGCCATTTTATGTTGTTGAAGTTCTTATGTTTTTTATTTTTTGTAACAGTCTTTACGCTTCGTTTACTAACTTTACCTTTTGTTACATTTACTTTTTTTCCATTCTTAAAACGTGAAGATTTAGTTATCTTATTTGAACTTTCCGCGGAGAGCTCTAAACTTATCTTTTGCCCAAGAGAAATAACATAGGGCGGCTTTATATTATTAGCGGCCGCTAACTCCTCAAGCCTACGACCATACCGCCATGCAATCGAATAAAGCGTATCCCCCTTACGAACAACATGGCGCCCAAAATGAACAGGAGGGTTAAATTTTTTGTCGTAATAAATGGAGTGAGACGTACAGGCAATATTTGAAAGTACAAACAAGATACACACTGTTACAAAACAACAAATATGTACAAATTTTATACAACTAGAATTTAAGACCGTATATTTATTAAGCAAAGCCGTATGCCACGCTATTCTTTTAGGTTATATGTGCGTAATTTGTTATTCAATTTATATCTTTTTATCTGATATTTTTTTTAAGAAAGATCGGTAAGTTACTAATATATAGTCATATTCTAGAATGTTATATTCATAAAACACGTTACCATAAAACCTGAAGTGTTACCTAAGTACACACCACTCCTCAACACATCACACCTCTTCAGATGCAGAATTTTTAGATACATTTGCAAAAGACTCCAAGGACACCACCCCAACTACAGCAATTAGAGCACAGATAATCGCCAAAGTGATTTGAGACGGCGCTCCAGAGATCAATTCATAAGTGCTTGGCAAAACATTCTGCTCCAATAAAGGCACAAGCTGACCATGACGCCCCTCTCTATAGGTAAGAACTTCTTTCCATGGCCACACTTTTGTCAACGCCCCGATCATAAAGCCAGTCAATAATGCCAAGGTCATATTTCTAAAATGAGAAAAAGCCCATACAAGCAGATTCGCGATAGAGAGCAAACCAATCAAACAGCCTGACGAGAACACGACTAAAACAATCAAATCAAACTCCCTAATTGCATCTAAAATAAATGAGTAAGTACCAAGCATCACTAAGATGAAGCTTCCTGAAATGCCCGGCAAAATCATGGCACAAATAGCAATTAAGCCAGATAAAAAAGCATTTAAGTAACTTGGTTCGACACTAGCTGGAGACAATTGAGTAATAAAATAAGCTACGACGACCCCCATGAAAACAGATAAAAACAACCTAATATTCCAAACACTTACTTGCTTACCAACAATTGAGACAGACGCAACAATCAAACCAAAAAAGAAAGACCATAACGGAATAGGATGATTCACTAACAAGTAGCCGATAAGCTTAGCAAAAATCAAAACACTCAGAAGAATACCTGAGAAAAGCGTTATTAAAAAAGTACCATCAATTTCCTGCCAAAAAGCAGAGAACTTACGATTTTTGGTTAGATTAAAAAACTCAGGGACAATTGACTGGAGAGATTTTAATAAGTGCTCATAGATTCCAGTTATAAAGGCAATAGTGCCGCCAGAAACGCCGGGAACAATATCAGCCGCCCCCATCAGAACCCCTTTCAAAAACAACCAAAAATCAAATTTCAAGACATTAACCTCTTATCAAAAACACTCACCCGTTAGATGAGACCTACAACCCTGAACAACGATCAATGACTGCAACCTCGGACATACAAAACTTAGCGCACAACACCAGGTAAAAAAGGCACAAACAGTGCCGGCTCAATGATTTTTTGCTCGTAGCTATTCCCTCGACGGGTCACAACGGTCAGGCTCTGAGATGCATCACCTAATGGCAAAATCATTCGCCCCCCCTCTTTTAACTGACAAACTAACTCCAAAGGAATCTCTGTAGGTGCGGCAGTCATGAGAATTGCATCGTATGGAGCACACTCCGGCCAACCTACACCACCATCAGCATGGCGAGCGAAAACATTATGGAGCTTTAAGCGCTTGAAACGGGATAAAGCTTTTTCAAGAAGAGGCTGAATACGCTCAACACTGTAAACTTCACCAACTAATTGAGCGAGCACAGAAGCCTGATAACCCGAACCTGTTCCGAGCTCCAACACCCTATGAGGAGAACTTTCTAAAATTAACTCAGTCATACGTGCAACAATATAAGGCTGCGATATCGTCTGGTTATAGCCGATAGGCAGAGCAGTGTCTTCATAAGCACGATGTGCTAAAGCCTCATCCAAAAAAATATGCCTAGGCGTTTCCACCATAACGGACAACACATCTTCATTGCGAATACCTTCTTCCCTAAGACGCTGAACCAATCGCATTCGCGTACGTCTGGATGTCATGCCTATCCCTGCGAGATCAAGAGTTTGACTCACCTTAATTTATTCCTCTAACCATGTTTCAATATCAGCCAAGCTCTCATGACGAGTCATATCAACTTGTATGGGGGTTACCGACACGAAGTCATTCGCAACGGCATAAAAATCTGTTCCGGGGCCTGCATCATCACCCTCTCCCGCTGAAGCAATCCAAAAACGCTCACGACCTCTAGGATCTGACATTTGCTCAGGCGCCTGCCCCTTTGCCCGGTGCCCTAGACGCGTTACTTTAATTCCTTTTAATTGCTCATAAGGAATATCTGGAACATTCACATTTAGAATCGTTTTTTGGGGTAGATTCAGCGCTTTCTTATTTTGTAATAAATCTAAAACGACTCTTGCAGCCGTATGATATAAATGATTACCTCGATTCACTAATGAGACAGCTATAGCGGGCTGATTTAAAAAGCGTCCTTCAATTGCAGCAGCAACCGTTCCCGAGTATAAAACGTCATCCCCTAGGTTCTCATGACTGTTAATACCTGAAACAACTCGCTCCGGGTCCTGATCACACAAAGAAGAAATCCCTAAATGTACACTGTCTACAGGCGTACCATCGACACAAGAATATCCGTTTCGAAGAGTTGTGACACGCAGAGGTCGGCCTAATGTCAACGAACCACTCGCGCCACTATGATCTCGATCCGGTGCAACGACACTAACCTCAAATACCTTCCCCAGCACTTCAGCTAACACAAGAATGCCTTCCGCATTAACACCATCATCATTTGATACTAATAAAGTCATATGCGTTTAACTAAGCCTCTCCTAGCAATACACGATAATCTAAAATTTCTGCTAATAACGATGTGGCAAAAATACCTGTAGGTAGATCAAAATTTAGACTTAGCATATCACCTTCTTGATTCCAGAACATTGACACTGGCACAATACAGTAGCTTCGACGATCTAATTTCAAACGATTCTTATGGATACCCTTTGCTAATACAGGATTTTGATCCAAATAACCTTGCTCATCCCCTGACACTGGCACAACGCCTTCTTGCGAATCGCCATACAATGGCCCTCCAATTGTATCTTCTAGCCATCGACCACTTTTTACAGCATCAGCCAAATTTAAATTAAACAAATAGGATCTGGCTGCAGAAAGATAAAATGACCGCTGTGAACGAGAAGCTTTGATTTCCCCATTAAAATAACGAATTCCTCGCTCAAGGTTAGCACCATGATAACCAAAACGTTGCGGACCATAATAATTCGGAAAACCTTGTTTTTTAATCGCCTCCAAACCTGAAATTAAACTTTCATCATCCGTTAATTCACGCACAATGATTTTAAAATGATTACCTTGATGCTCGCCACGCCTTAATTTCTTATAGTGTCTAGCGGTTTTTAGAATACGCACTCCTTCGACCTCAAAGTCACGCCATATTGGTTCAGACTTTGCGCCTAAATAAATACTGAACCATTGCCGCGTTTGAGCCCAACGATCTTTCATACCTGAAAAACCAACATCCATTTTTTTAACTTTAGAAAAGTCAGCTAATAAACCCGCTACGTATTCAGTATTCTGACCTATCTTTTCAACCCAAAGCCAAGCGTGCTCGCCATCATTTGATAAATCGGGGTTCATCAGCTCTTCGACGTAGAAGTCTTCCTCGCTTGCTTTTATCACGCCACGCGCAATCATCCTACCGGACGCTCTTGGAAAATTTAAATCAAAACTCATTTAGGTTTCTACTCTCTTGATTTTTTGCGTCAAGCTCGAACTAACAACACACTTGCCTGGCAAGCAATGCCCTCTTTACGACCAGTAAAACCTAAGCGCTCGGTTGTAGTCGCTTTTACACTAACATCATTCATAGCCACACCAAGATCTTCCGCGATATTTCGACGCATCATTTCAATATGAGGTGCCATTTTAGGTGCTTGAGCCATAATAGTGGTGTCTAGATTGCCAACCCGAAAGCCCTTACCCTGAATCAGAGCCATTACTGCACGCAGTAACTTACGGCTGTCAGCCCCTTTCCATTCTTCATCCGTATCGGGAAAATGTTTACCTATATCACCCAAAGCCAAGCCCCCTAACAATGCATCCATAACGGCATGCAAAAGCACGTCCCCATCAGAATGAGCAACTAGGCCTTGGGAGTATGGAATAGACACGCCGCCCAGAATTATTTCATCTCCTTCTCCAAACGCATGCACATCAAAACCCGTTCCTATACGTAAATCCATCCCTGAAGTTTCTTTGGTGTTTTGGGCGATGATCTTTGCTGCTCCTAGTAAATCTTTTGGATGTGTTACTTTTATATTTTTCTCTGAGCCGGTAACTAATACGGGATTACCGCCACAATACTCGATTGCAGAAGATTCATCTGTCACAGGTATCTGGTCGCACAAGCATTGCTCGATAGCTCTCTTCAATGGCTCAAAACGAAACACCTGCGGAGTCATCGCTCGCCATAAACCAGTACGATCAATCGTTTTTTCAACTACCGAGCTTTTACTCGCGCGTTTTATCGTATCATTAATCGGAACAGCTAATACGGCACCATCCTCTACTTTAGTTAATGCATCAACCAAGTCATCAATTTCTTGATGACTCAGACAGGGCCTTGCTGCGTCATGCACCCAAATCCAATCACCAGGTTTCGCCCTATCACCAATAAACCTTAGTCCATTCAACACGGAATTAACACGATCACAGCCACCTTCAAACGTTTCTATTTGTGGACTCGCAGACAATGAAAGGGTTTTCCAGTATTGATCCTCTTTAGAAAGACCTAATACAACCGTATTAAAGTTAGGATGAGTAAGAAAGCAATTAATAGTATGCTCTAGAATGGTTTGGTCTGAAATTTTTAAATATTGCTTTGGACGATCCGACTGCATTCTCGAACCAATACCTGCAGCAGGAATAATAACCCAAAAATTTGGAAAATGTGTTTCTGACATGATGTGTAAATTGATTTTATGTTGTGGTAGCTAGTTGAAACGAACTCGTTAAAGTGCGGCAAACTAAACCTGATAAATATAAATAGCACTATTTAATCGATTGAACTAACGACCATATAAAACGTCTCATTTCGCCCAACCATCCCAAGATTGATTCGTGCTCGCTCCTCAATCGCATCATGACCACTTTTCAAGTCGACCACTTCTGCATCTAAACGACTATTTCTAGCTATTAGCTCTTGGTTTACTTTTATTTGAGACTGAACTGCTTGCTGTAATCGCCATACCTCAGCAAAACTACCATCACCAACCCATAAACGGTATTGAAGACAGAGTGTAGCAAGTATCATAATGCTCCAGAGTATTTTCACAAGAGCACCTTAATAACAGCTTTTTCAAAAAACAACTTCATTAAAACAATAGCCTCATTAAACGGCAGATTTGCCTATCAAGGATGGCAAATATAAATCTTAAGGGGTATGGAATTACTCTAGCCCAGAAATCAACTTTCCGCGAAAAAGATTTAAGATCATTTTACGCTGTTGCAAAAGAAACCTGAAAATACTGTCACAAGACAAAAAAAGCACTGAGTGTCAGCTCAGTGCTTTTTAAACAATATGAAAGCTTTGTACACTAGCGGTTTCGCTAGCCACTATTCATTCCGACTAATAAGATGCACCGGAATGACAGCGATTTAAGTTATGCAAAGCACATTGTAGGTTATTGAGCTTTAATCTCAGAACGACCATTATAAGGTGCTTTCGCACCTAATTGCTCTTCGATACGTAGCAAGCGATTATACTTGGCAACCCGATCAGAACGACATAATGACCCAGTTTTGATTTGGCCAGCACAGGTCGCTACAGCAAGATCAGCAATTGTTGTGTCTTCTGTTTCACCTGAACGGTGAGAAATCACAACAGAATAACCAGCATCTTTCGCCATTTTTATTGCATCCAGCGTTTCACTCAAAGAGCCTATCTGATTGAATTTAATTAATATTGAATTTGCGATGTCTTTTTCAATACCTTCAGCAAGGATTTTAGTATTAGTAACAAATAAATCATCACCAACCAGCTGAACACGAGAACCTAGTTTCTCAGTTTGATATTTCCAACCATCCCAATCAGACTCGTCCTGACCATCTTCTATAGACACAATCGGGTATTCGTCACATAGACCAGCAAGATAATCACTAAAGCCTTCTGCCGAGAAAACTTTCCCTTCTCCGCTTAAGTCATATTTTCCATCTTTATAAAACTCTGAGGCGGCACAATCCAATGCTAAGGTAATATCTTTATCCAATTCATAACCTGCGTTCGCAACAGCAACTTTAATCACAGCTAAAGCGTCTGCATTTGAAGCCAAGTTAGGTGCAAAACCACCCTCATCACCAACAGCAGTATTCAAGCCTTTTTCTTTAAGCACATTTTTTAAAGCATGGAATATTTCTGCACCAGCGCGTAACGCTTCAGAAAAAGTAGATGCCGAGACTGGCTGAACCATAAACTCTTGAATATCGACATTATTATCGGCATGTTCACCGCCATTAATAATATTCATCATTGGAACAGGCATAGAATATTGGCCGGCTGTACCGTTGATTTCAGCAATATGCTCGTATAACTCAATGCCTTTATCTTGTGCTGCTGCTTTTGCCGCGGCCAAAGAAACCGCTAAAATTGCATTCGCACCTAATTTTGCTTTATTTTCAGTGGCATCTAAATCCAGCATCACTTGGTCTAATGCGCGCTGATCTGCTGCATCCGCTCCTTTCAAAGCTTCACGAATTTCACCATTAATACCTGAAACTGCTTTTAGAACACCTTTACCTAAATAGCGTGATTTATCGCCATCACGCAACTCCAAAGCTTCTCTTGAGCCCGTGGATGCGCCTGAAGGTGCGCATGCTGTTCCAATCACACCTGAAGCAAGAATAACATCTGCTTCAACAGTAGGGTTCCCACGTGAATCCAAAACTTCACGACCTTTAATATCAACGATTTCTGTCATCTATCTATTCTCCAAACTTTCTAAAATCAAAATTCATTCACTCCTTCTACCTTCCACCAATTTGCAGAAAATTAATCAGGAGGTTTAAGCTGTATCTAAAGGTTTAAACTGTTTAATCAAATCATCAATTGCTTTAACTCGCTCTAGAAAAGGCGCCAATTGATTTAAACGTAATGCACACGGACCATCACATTTTGCTTGGCTCGGATCAGGGTGCGCTTCTAAAAAAAGTCCTGCCAAACCTTGAGTCATACCCGCTAAAGCTAAATCTGTGACCGCTTCACGGCGGCCACCAGCAGAATCTGAACGCCCGCCAGGTTGCTGTAGGGCATGAGTTACATCAAAAAAGACAGGATAGTTAAAGGATTTCATCACACCAAAACCCAGCATATCTACCACTAAATTATTATAACCAAAGCTACTGCCTCGCTCACACAAGATTAGACGCTCATTCCCAGCATCCTCACACTTTTTAAGGATATGTTTCATTTCCTGTGGGGCCAGAAACTGGGCTTTTTTAATATTAATCGCTGCATCTGTTTTGGCCATAGCCATTACAAGATCGGTTTGTCTCGATAAGAAAGCAGGTAATTGAATAATATCGCATACCTCAGCCACCGGTAGAGCCTGATGCGTTTCATGAACATCAGTAATAATTGGCACACCAAAAGTTTGCTTAATTTCTTCAAAAATCCTGAGCCCTTTATCTAAACCCGGGCCTCGAAAGGATGAAATAGAGGATCGATTTGCTTTATCAAATGATGCTTTAAACACATATGGAATACCTAGCTTCTGAGTTGCTTCAACATAAGCCTCAGCAACTTTCATTGCCATATCGCGTGATTCCAACACATTCATACCACCGAATAATACGAATGGTAAGTCGTTGGAGAGAGAAAGCTCCCCAACTTGAATTGCTTTTTGAGTCATAAGAGTTCTCTTAGTGAGGCTTGAAGCTTCTAGCGCTTATGCTGAGCAATGGCTGCATGAACAAAACCTTCAAATAAACCATGACCATCACGCGGTGTTGACGTAAATTCCGGATGAAACTGACAAGCAACAAACCAAGGGTGATCTGGCACTTCAACCACTTCAACGAGAGTATTATCTTTAGAGCGACCAGAAACAATCAAACCAGCGTCTTCAAGCTTAGGTAATAAGTTATTATTTACCTCATAACGGTGGCGGTGACGCTCGACAATAACAGACTTATCGTAACAAGATTTTGCTGTTGAACCGTCTACCAAGTTACACTCTTGAGCACCTAAACGCATCGTGCCACCCAAGTCAGAACCAGCGCTCCGCTGCTCAACAGCGCCACTAGCATCTTCCCATTCAGTGATCAGACCTACGACAGGGCTTTCACAATCTTTCTTGAATTCTGTACTATGCGCATCGGCCAAACCTGCAACATGGCGCGCATATTCAATCACAGCAACCTGCATTCCCAAACAAATACCTAAATACGGAATCTTATTCTCGCGAGCAAATTTTACTGTTGCTATTTTTCCTTCAACACCTCGATTACCAAAGCCACCAGGAACCAAAATAGCATCAACACTTTCTAGCGCTGCTGTACCATCATCGATAATCGTTTCAGAATCGATATACTTAAAATTCACTTTAGTATGGCTTCGAATACCCGCATGCTTAAGCGCCTCAATAAGCGACTTGTAAGCATCCAATAACTCCATGTACTTACCAACCATGGCGATGGTTACTTCACCTTCTGGATTCGCTTCATCTTCAACCACCTTATCCCACTCAGATAAGTCAGCTTCAGGACAATCTAAACCAAATCGCTCAACAACAATTTGATCCAACTTACTTTCGTTTAACATACGAGGAATAAGATAAATACTACTTGCATCTTGTAGAGGAATAACCGCCCGCTCTTCAACGTTGGTAAATAGTGCTATTTTACGTCGAGAAGCAGCGTCAATTTCATGATCTGAACGACAAACCAAAATGTCAGGCTGAATACCAATTGAGCGCATTTCTTTAACAGAGTGTTGAGTGGGTTTGGTCTTTGTTTCACCGGCTGTTGCGATATAAGGAACCAAAGTCAAATGCATAAATAAGGCACGCTGATAACCCACTTCAATTTTTAGCTGTCGAATAGCCTCAAGGAAAGGTTGTGATTCAATATCCCCAACTGTTCCGCCTATCTCAACTAGCGCAATATCAAAACCATTCGCCCCTTCAACCACTCGCCGCTTAATTTCATCAGTAATATGAGGAATAACCTGAACTGTGCCGCCTAAGTAATCACCTCGTCGCTCTTTACGCAACACATCTTCATAAATCCGACCACTGGTAAAATTATTACGCTTTGACATGGTAGTACGAATAAAACGCTCGTAATGTCCTAAATCAAGATCTGTCTCCGCGCCATCTTCCGTCACAAACACTTCACCATGCTGGAAAGGACTCATCGTACCTGGATCAACATTTATATAAGGATCCAGCTTCAGCATGGTTACTTTTAGCCCTCTCGCTTCTAAAATAGCAGCTAAAGAGGCTGCAGCAATGCCCTTCCCTAAAGAGGATACAACGCCACCGGTCACGAAGATAAAACGTGTCATGTAAGTCCTGTCATTTCTCAGATTGTGAGCCACATATAGACTGTTTTAGAGCACTATGTGTAGATTAGCTCGATATTAATTATGTGGGGGGAGATTTTCATCTCAAGATGGGACGCCAGATTACCAGAAAGTACCGATACGCTCAATCGAAATGTGCGTTCAATCACATCAAGCTTTAGCAATTTCGAAATGCTGAAACTTCAAATAACCGATATCCACTTAGATTATACTCTAGAAGCAAACATCGGCCATAAATAACTAAAACAAACTAGTCACGACTAGTCACTTCTAACAGGTGATAGCCAAACTGAGTTTGAACCGGCCCTTGAACCTTATTCAATTCAGCACTAAAAACGACCTCATCAAACTCTTTAACCATTTGCCCTGGGCCGAAAGTACCCAAGTCTCCCCCACTTCGCCCCGAAGGACATGAGGAGTTTTTCTTTGCTATTTCAGCAAAATCCGCACCATTTTCAATTTCTTGTTTTAACTCAAGACACTTATCTTCTGAAGATACTAATATATGCCTTGCTGCTGCCTGTGTCATAACCTACTCCTATGTTTACGTTAAATATATAATCAATCAGTGCAGGATAGATAGCGCGCTAAACGACTACCAACACCCTGCTTTGTATGAAATTTCCCTGCTTTAAATGAAGGTAAATAATGGCTATTTAACAAGTGCCCTCTTCCTTCATCATTGATATAGCACTGGGTTTGTGGCGATTTATTCAAATCACCACTTGCAGCAATTCGACTAATCAAATCAAATTGATTAAGAAAACTTTCTGCATGAATAGATTTTGGCAAAACCTTTTCTGGTAAAGCATAAGCAAATGTATAAATTTCTAATTTTGAAAAGATTTCAGCACTTTGTTCGTTTTTATTTAAGCGTTCAAGCAACTTCTTAAGTGCATGCAGTGCAATGGCTGCCCCTTGAGAGTGAGCAATTAAAACCACCTTGTCTCGCTTTCGTAGTTCTGACTCTAATAATTTACATAATGCAGAAGCTGACTGGAGACTTCCATCACCAAGCTGACCAGAATAACACTCCGAAATATCTCTAACCAAACCTTCCGATGCATTAAAAATCAAATTAATTTTGCGATTAAACAAATCCGCTAAAGCCTCGCCATTCAATTGAAGCAGCTCTTTACTTGAGCTCAAACCATTCACAAAGAACCAAGATTCATTATCTTTAACGGGCTGTTTCGACTCAGGCAAAGCAAAGCCATGTCGGATATTTGCTCTTCGTGTTTTAATCGGTATGAAACAATGCTTCACAGTATTAAAAACACCTTTACCTGAAGCATAACTTTGCCAACTCAACTCAGAATGAGGCGCGTTCAGATTCCATGGCAACAAAGCCAGATCTGTGGGAATATAGCGTATATTTTTACTTATCTCTTTTAACATATCCTTTCCATTTAATATTTTCTTTGAGGCGAATTAATGCACGCGCTAAAACTGTCCCTTCTTTATATATTGATAGGTATAGCCGGATATTCTATTTCCGCAAATGCTGACCCTCTGATAGTGGGTATCGCACCATCAATACCAGACCCACTGCCCCAGATAGAACCAGTGACACAAACCACGATAAAAAAGGCATTATCAAAGAAAAAAACTGTTCAAGAAACCGTTAATGTACCCACTCATGAAATTGTGCCAAGTAAAACCGAAGCCTGGCAAGCCATTTTTGACTATTTAGAAGATAAAACAGGCTTAGAATTTCAATTTAAGCTAGCAAGAAGCCAACTGGATTTCGAATTAAAACTTGCGAAAGGTTACTATGATTTAGCATATATTACCCCCCTCCAGTTTGTGGCCTTTCATGACTACCCCGGCTATAAGGCCATTGCCAAGCGAAAAGCGCAACCTATTAGAGGTATGATTTTTGTAAAGAGAAATGGCCCCATCAACACTCTTTCTGAATTAAGAGGTGCAACCATTGCCTTCCCGGGCTTGCTCAATTTTCCCGCTAGTGTCGCCCCTAGAGAGAGTTTACACCGCCTGAACTTCAACATTATTCCCCGATTCTTAAGCTCTGAAAAGCAGGTTTTTTACGAGGTAGAGCAAGATTTATTCATCGCAGGGGGAGGAACTCAAGCAGGTTTTGATGCCCAAACTCAAGAAATCCAAAACAGCCTGAAAATTATTTGGAGCAGCCCGGGATTTACACCTCATGCATTTGTTGCTCATCCTCGCATACCATTCTTTTCCATAAACAAATTACAAAGGGCAATGGTTCGTATGAACAAACGAGATGAAGGGAAAGCATTATTACCTTATATCTTTGTTAAAAATGGTTTTGAGGTTGCTAGAGACAGTGACTGGAATGAAATTAATCAGATTGATTTAAATACTTTGAATGGTGCACCAAAAAAAGTGCAGGTTCCTGAGCCCAAAATAGGGACATAAAAAATGCTGAATTCATTGCCTGAGTCACCGCAAGTCTATTTATTTGGCACCTGTCTGATTGATACGTTCTACCCTAAAGCAGGCTTAGACGCTATCGCTTTATTAGAGTTGGCAGGCTATGAGGTTGTTTTCCCTCAAGCCCAAACCTGTTGCGGACAACCTCCCTACAATTCAGGATTTAAAGCACCTGCACTTAAAATTGCTAGACAAACCATTAAACTACTAAGCTCTAAAGATATTCCTGTCATTGTGCCATCGGCTTCTTGCGCAAGCATGATCAAAAATCATTACCCTGCACTTTTCCAAAAAGACACCTCTGATGCACAGCTGGCCCATAATTTAAGCCTACGAACATTTGAGTTAATAGACTTTCTGGCCGACAAGCTTCCGTATGGACAACAGCTTTCTTTTCCTCATTGCAAAGTTACATTACATCAATCATGCAGTGCATTACGAGAAATGGGGGTAGCGAGTGCTTGGCGCGCCATTCTTGAGAAACTGAACAACCTTGAAATTTGTTTTCCTGAGAACAAACAGGAGTGTTGTGGGTTTGGCGGCACTTTCGCAGTAAAATCCGACGCAATATCAGCTGTCATGACGGAGGATAAATGCCAAAACTTAATGGCTACAGGTGGAGCCAGCATCCTCAGTGGTGATATGGGGTGCCTAATGAATATCGGAGAGCATATAAAATTTGAAGGCCAAGCAGACCCCTGCTTACATCTCGCAAGTTTTCTTGTGAAACGCTTTGGGCTTAACCATGAAGACTAAGTTTTCTAAACGCATTGAACTTGCTTTAGCTGACTCACAGCTACGTATGAACTTTCGTGGAGCAATGGATTTTCTGCGCAACAAACGCCAACTTGCATTCAATGATGTCGAAGAATGGCAAGCACTCAGAAAAAAAGGTGCAGCAATCCGGCAAGATGCCATTCAACGCTTACCCGAATTACTAACCCAGCTGGAACACCAATGCCAACAAAATGGCATTCAGGTACATTGGGCCGAAGATGGAAACGAAGCCAATAAGATCATCCTCAACATTGCCCAACAACATAATGCAAAACAGGTCATCAAAGGTAAATCGATGGCGACTGAAGAAATCGAATTAAATGATTTTTTAGAAAAACATGAGATTGACTGCATTGAATCGGATATGGGCGAGTATATTGTCCAGCTAGATAATGAAAAACCATCTCATATTATTATGCCCGCCATCCATAAAAATACCGCACAGATTACAGATCTATTTGAAAAAAAGTTGGGTATATCAACGCCTTCAGGGGATGTCGATGCTTTAATAGGTGTTGGTCGCCGTATTCTTCGCGAAAGATTTGAGCACGCTGATATTGGCATCTCTGGTGTTAACTTTGCAATAGCTGATACAGGCACGCTTTGTCTGGTTGAGAATGAAGGCAATGGTCGCTTATCCACCACGGCCCCCCCTGTCCATATTGCATTAATGGGGATAGAAAAAGTTATTCCCAACATTCAAGTACTACCAACACTTCAGCGTTTATTAACACGCTCCGCGACCGGCCAGCACATCACCAGCTATTTAAACCTGATCAGCAGCCCACGCAAAAAAGGTGAGTTAGACGGACCTAAAGAAGTTCACCTAGTACTACTGGATAACGGTCGTGCAAATATTAGTCAGGATGAAAAGCTACAAAGCACACTTGCATGTATTCGTTGTGGCGCCTGCATGAATCACTGCCCTGTTTATACCCGCATTGGTGGTCATGCCTACGGCAGCACCTATCCAGGACCGATTGGCCAAGTTGTCATGCCGCAGATCAAGGGATTTAAACAGGAAGGCGAATTACTGGATGCGTGTTCATTAAACGGTGCTTGTGGTGAAGCCTGCCCTGTTGAAATTGATTTACCTGAGTTAATACGAACTTTACGCCACAGAAAACAAGAAAGCTCATCAACATGCTGGTCGAAAGAGGTTTTCATATGGTTTGTCTGGACTAAAATTCATCTACACCCTTGGCTTTACCGACAAGCCACGTTACTTATGGCAGTATTTAGAACGTTAAACCTGAACTACCCAAAAGGCTGGACACGAACAAGAACAATGCCTAAAGCTGCAAAGATGAGCCTTCATAGACAAGTTAGAGAACGCTCAAAGACTAAAAAGAAGAAAGAAAATGAGTGAAGCAAGAAAAGCAATCTTTGCCCGGTTAAATCAGCGGAAAATCAGTACAAAAAAACATGATTTTCAAGCGCCTTTAGCCACAAAACACCTAAACAAAACAGAAGCTAAAAAGTTACTCATTGAGAAGCTACAGGAAAATCGAGCTGAAGTTTATTCAATACCCTCTACAAGCCTGACAGATACACTTACGACAATAGCAACAGAAAAAGGTTATAAAACCTGGCTCTTTGGCAAAAATTTATCGGGAGCCAAAACAGCAAGTAAAGCATTGGAAAGCGTGTCAAACGAGATATCTGTCATACAATATGATTCAGACTATGAAACACTCAGGGAGGTGTTATTTCACCAAGTCGATGTAAGCGTCACATCTGTAAAAGCGGCCATCGCAGAAACAGGCACACTTCTTTTAATTCCTGACAAGAATGAACCAAGAATGATGTCTCTAATTCCACCTGTGCACATCGCAATTCTTAAGCAAAGTGATATTGTTACGAGCTTTCAACAAGTCGCTGACAACCCCCCTTGGCAAGGCAAAAATATGCCTACAAATATTTTATTTATTTCCAGCCCATCTAAAACAGCTGACATCCAACAAACTATTGCTTATGGCGCCCATGGGCCAAAAGAATTAATTGTACTCATCGTTAATTAAAGTTGCTGCTATAAGGGGGGAACTGTAATCTAAATTCCGTAAACTCACCGACCACCGAAAGACAGGTAATATCCCCCCCTATAGAGCGCATTACCCTTTTACAATAAGCCAAACCCAAGCCCGTTCCCTGCTCATTGTTAACAGAGAAAAATTCTTCAAATATTTTTGTTTGTAACTCAGGCGAAACACCGGGTCCATTATCCCTAAAAATCAATAAATTTTGCCGTTCACTCACAACACTACTTAAAGAGATTTTAAACCCTTGTCGATACTGACCATAAAACAGGGCATTTTTTAACAAATTAAACAATACATATATGAACGGTGTTTCATCCCCCTTGAACTCAAAATCTTGCCTTAGATCGCTATAGACGCCATCCCGCTCCGCTGGCATAAATACATACTCAGCCAAGGCCTTAGCAACTACTTTCTGAATAGACAAACGTTGAAGTTCTCGAGTATCCACTCGTTGGTTTCTAACCTGTCTTAAAGTTATATCAATAATTTGAAGGCTACGCTCAATTGAAATTTGTGCCTGTTCAGCTTGAAATGATAGTTCGCTATCAATCACGCTTTCTGAGGGAGGTTTATCAAGCCCCATACCCGACTTTGAAATAACATTGGAAACAAAAAAATCAAGCTGAGTGAGCGGTGTACGCATTTCATGCGCAATACTGCCAGCAAGCGCTTGCAAACTAGACATTTTATCCAACAAAAACTTCTCTTTTAGTAAAAGTTGCTTACGATGAAAAGCAATTCTCTCAACCATAAAAGCTATTTTTTCAGAAAGTTTTTTAACGATTCCTTGATCCGAATAATGCATATCAGTAGAACTGACGATTAATAAAAACAAACCATAAAAGGTATTATTCGAGACAATTGGTACAGAGACGACTTCTCGCTCTGGTACTTGCTCTACCCATGAACGCACAGAATCAAACTGCTCACTTAACATGAAATGATTCATTTTTTTCCGATTAGGCATAGCGATATATGCTTGCGGGTTCACACGTAAAATTACTGGTAATTTATCATGTCGCCGACCATCACTTGCACTAAATAAAATACGTTGATACGTTTCGAAATCAGGTCTTTCATCCTGCGCTGTTTTGCCATCCAGCAATGACTGATCCAAGTACCAGGCATAGTGATGAATAAACGACTTGTTCTCAAAAAACTCTCGCAGTAATGGCAACATCGCCTCATAGTCCGTTGCCGCGGCTAAAGAACCTAAAAGCTTTCTTAGTTCAGACTCACTTAATATTTTTCGGTGCGTCAGTAAACGATCCGACAAGGTCTTAATATACTTCTTAATCGCAGAATATAGTTCGCAAGTAAAAACCACCAACAAACCAATCAGTATCAGTTGAAACCTTGAAAAAGAGGCTCCTTGAGAAAAGAGATCCAGCTGAAGGGTCATCACAACCAAAAAGAATATGCTGATATAAGCCATTAATCGTGCAATAACGGCACTAATAGTTTCAGGAACATCAAGCAAGTCATGCTTTAACATCGCATAGGTGAACATAACGTTCATGATAGCGACGCAAAATACACCGTATGGAGGAACATCGATACCAAACTCGAGCGGAAGCGTAGAGCAAGCACCAACAACACCAACCACTATCGCAACCAGTAAATAAGTATTTTTCAGTTTTCGACTTCTATCTTGACCTGCTCTTGAACTGACTAATATTTGAATGCCGTGCCCCATCACGCCAACAATCAAAAAAGGAAAGAAGTAAAATAAAGGCCCAAGTACAGGAAACCAGAATAGATTCAGACGGTAACTGGGCTGAAGCAAAAAACCTTCTGGCCAAGCAATCGCAGCCAAAAGATAAATAGTTGTAATCAGGTAATAGTACTGTAATGTGCGAGAATGGTATTTTAATTGGCCGACAAAAAGAACAATAAAGTGGAAAACTAGAACCGGCAAAAAAAGTGCGACATAATTTAGTAAATGTGACCAGAACAAGGCACTTTCAGCATCTTCTGCTGAAAAACAAAGAAACAAACCAAAAGTCCACACGGACAATGTAAGACTGATAATTCCCCATAAAAGTGAAGCCCCATGCCCGCGAGAGCTAAAAACCAGCAGTGAACTGACGCCACTCATAAGACTGCAAATCACGCACATAAACGTGATGATATTCCATTCGATCACAACCAATAACCCGATAATATAATAAACTCAATGGTACTTTTTTATAATAAATGACGGCATTATCCACACCATATTACTGGACAACAAGTACCAAGCAGAATAAGGTGCCCTACATAGTAATAATGAAAATAAAGGATAACAAACGATCATGTCAATTCGCTTCAGTACTTTTGCACTTTTCTTACTTACCATCTTCTCTGCTGGAGCAACAGTTCATGCAGCACCAGCCCAAAAATATGTCGCAATTACCCAGATTGTTGAACACCCTGCATTAGATGCCGTACGGAAGGGCGTTAAAGATGTACTTTCCGAAGCTGGCTGGAATGAAGGTGAAAATCTGAAATGGGATTACCAGAGCGCACAAGGTGCAACGGCAACGGCAAGTCAAATAGCCAAGAAGTTTGCTGGCGATAATCCAGATGTTATTGTTGCTATTGCAACGCCTTCGGCTCAAGCAGCCGTCGCTTCAGCAAGAAACTCAAACATCGTATTCAGCGCGGTAACAGATCCGGTCGGCGCTAAACTGGTTAAAGCTTGGGATCAGCCAAGCAAAAATGTTACCGGCGTTTCAGATCTTACCCCCATTGATTTACATCTGGCATTCATTAAAGAAGTCATGCCTGAAGCAAAATCACTAGGCGTTATTTATAACCCCGGCGAAGCAAATTCAGTTTCTTTAATCAAACTTGTTAAACAATACGGCCCCACTCACGGCCTAAAAATCATTGAAGCGGTGTCACCCAAATCTGCAGATGTTCAGACGGCTGCACGCTCGCTTCTAGGTAAAGTAGATGTCATTTATCTACCGACTGATAACACGGTAATTTCTGCAATGGAAGGCATCATCAAAATTTCTGAAAAAGCCAAAATACCGGTTTTTGCAGGCGATACTGATAGCGTTAAACGTGGCGCAGTCGCCGCACTAGGCTTCAACTACTATGAAGTAGGCCGCCAAACAGGTGTCGTTGTAAAAACAATCTTAAACGGCAAGTCACCTAAAGATATTCCAGTTCAGGGTATTGAGAAAACAGAATTATTTGTCAACCCAAAAGCAGCCTTACGAATGGGCCTAACACTCAATGCAGATATTATTTCACGAGCTAAAGAAGTTATCGAATAACCAATGAATAGTTTTGCTTTTTTTGGCGCTCTAGAGACAGGTTTCATTTTTGCCTTAGTCGCTTTAGCCGTTTTTATCTCTTTTAGAATTCTGGACTTCCCGGATCTCACCGTCGATGGCTCGTTCCCCTTAGGAGCCGCTGTCGCTGCGAGCATGATTGTCGCTGGTTTTAACCCTTTCACTGCGACAATATGCGCTTGCTTAGCTGGCGCAGCTGCTGGTTCAGTCACCGCTTGGTTAAATGTAAAACTAAAAATACTGCATCTGCTGGCTTCTATATTAACGATGATTGCACTGTATTCCATTAATCTACGTATTATGGATGGCCCCAATAAAGCACTACTTGGTGTTGATACATTATTGAGTCCTTTAGATAACATCTCGGCCGTTCCTTATTATATTGCCTACCCCATTGCTTTTGGTTTGTTTACGGCATTTATACTGGCACTGGTCATTTGGTTCTTACAAAGTGAAATCGGCCTAGCAATGCGTGCTACAGGCGCCAACCCTCGAATGGCACGAGCCAACGGCGTTAATACCTCACGTATGGTGATCTTAGGCATGGCAATTTCCAACGCCTTAGTTGCTCTGGCAGGAGCGCTATTTGCGCAAAGCCAAGGTAGTGCTGATGTCACAATGGGAGTGGGCGTAATTGTCATTGGCCTTGCATCGGTTATTGGCGGAGAAGCTCTCCTATCAACCCGCACTTTATTAAAATGGGCTCTGGCCTGCGTATTCGGTTCTGTGCTTTATCGTATGGTTATTGCGTTAGCATTAAACGGAGAAATGTTTGGCCTCAAGGCACAAGATCTGAATTTGATTACTGCAGTGCTTGTCACGCTTGCGATTGTTGCGCCGACACTCAAAGCAAAAACCAAAGCAAAACTAAACACGGTTTTAAATTCTAAAACAAAACAGGCCCAAGAATGATTCGTGTTGAAAACTTAAACGTTACCTTCAATGAAGGCACGCCACTTGAAAACCCGGTTTTAAGAGGGCTCAGCCTAGCCATTCCAGAAGGTCAGTTTGTAACGGTTATTGGTAGCAATGGTGCAGGAAAATCCACGCTTCTGAATGTAGTATCAGGCGAAGTCAGCGTCCAGAAAGGCCAAGTATATCTAGGCGAACAGGAAATAACACACTGGCCAGTTCATCAAAGAGCCTCTCAGGTTGCACGCGTCTTTCAAGACCCCCTCACAGGTACATGTGAAAGCCTGAGCATTGAAGAAAACCTTGCTCTCGCACAAGCAAGAACCAAAACGCGCACACTATCCCGCGCGGCTAAAAAAGCATTTCGTTCAAGGTTCATTGCGAAATTACGCACATTGCAGCTTGGTCTGGAAAACAGGCTTACCGATAAGATTGGGTTGTTATCTGGCGGACAACGACAAGCTGTAAGTTTGTTGATGGCTTCGCTTCAGCCAATGAAGCTTTTATTGTTGGATGAGCACACTGCAGCACTAGATCCAAAAACAGCCAAGTTCATTCTGGAGTTAACAGACGAAATCATCCGCAGTGAGAAACTTACCGCTTTAATGGTCACACATAGTATGAAACAGGCTTTATCCGTCGGTGACAGAACCATTATGCTCCACCAAGGCAAGCTAGCATTTGATGTAGAAGGTGAAGCCAGAAGCAAAATGGGCACTCAGGATTTGATTGAATTATTCCACAAGAATCATTCTGAGCTTGACGATGATGCCTTGCTTTTATCATAAGCAACACATTAGTTAGAAACACATATATATTATGTTCCCCACTCAATTACGACCATTTCATTGCGTTAGTTTTAACGATTGCTTAAGTAAATCAAAATGAGAACTAATCAACGCCTGTAATGCATTACGACACCTACGGCCTGCTTAAGTGACAAACTGTATTCCGCAACAAGATAAGCAACCTCTCTTTGTTCTGACTGACTCATATCCAAGTTGTGCAAACTTTCAACACTATCGTTATCTCCACCTTCAACAACAATTTTTCCTGCACGCATTCTGCGCTTCCTCCGGCGTTCATGCTCTTGCTCTCTAACTAGCTGAACAAAAGATGAAGCAAAAATACCAGCTGGCATAGCGGCAATTCCAACACCACAAACCATAACAACAGCGCCAAAAACTTTTCCTCCAACAGTTATCGGCGTTATATCACCATATCCCACCGTCGTTAGTGTAACGAATGCCCACCACATGCAGGCAGGAATACTTCCAAAAGCAATGGGTTGAGCGGCACGCTCAAAGATGAAAATACCGGTTGCAGCAATGAACATTAAAATCATCATGACCAACCCGGCAGCAAGAAGGGTATTTCTGTTTTCCCTATAGACACGCGCAAGCATTAATAGTGACGCAGAATAACGCGTTAATTTGAGAATTCGCACCGTCGCAATTAACTTAAGAATACGAAAATCACCCAGAGACTCATTAGGCAGAATTACCCACAGCACTAAGGGTAAGAATGAAAACAAGTCTATTAACCCCATCGGGGACCGTATATATAACCACCTTTTTCCCCACTCACTTATTAATTGTTCATGTGGTGAATCGGCTGCAACCCATAGACGAGCCGCGTACTCGAGAGAAAAAATAGTCACAAAGGTATAGTTCGCAAGCAAAACCCAACTATCCATATGAACAGCAAACTCGGCAACTGAACCAAAAACGACCTCTAGAATATTCAGAAGTATTGCTAAAAATAGGAATATAGTCACAAACATCGACCATGTATTATCAGTCGAGGGTTCGTTCAGATAGCTGTACCAGAGGGATCTTTTTGTCATATTCATGAAACGCACATCAAAAATTATTATTAGACTTATAAAACTATAGCTTGCTGTTTAAAGTACGCCAATTAGCTATTTTGACTAAATAAATAAACCAATAAAAAAAATGTGACGAACCAAAAACCTGAAAGTAATTTCCAGAACATTAACGTACTGGCGCTTTGTTGTACGACAGGATCGGTTTTTAAAAATTCAGGGTTTGGCTGAAGCAGATCTTTCATAAAGTCATCAATCGTACGATAACGCTCTTCAAGGTCAAATGTGGTTGCTTTCTTTAGTGCGCCATCAAACCATTCTGGAACCACTGGATTGAAGGTATTCGCTGACGTATATCGAAGTTGATCATAATCAAAGGCGCTACGGCACTCTTCTATTTTTTCGCCATAAGGTAACTGCCCCGTAAACATCTCATAGGTAATTGTGCCTAGCGAGTAGACATCGCCTTGAATACCAGGGTTATGCCCTTGAAGATATAACGGGTCTGAATACCCTGCCGTGCCCAATACACCTTCGGGTGTAATAGGGTTCACTCGCTCGGACAGACCGGCGACAAACACTGAACCAAAGTCTAGAACCAGCGCTCTGTCATCCTTGGTCACAATAATATTCCCGGGTTTTAGATCCTGATGAATCGCTTCATTGGTATGAAATTCTTCCAGCCCATTTGCCACCTGCTTAACAATGCTAATGGCTCTTTTCGGGCTTGGTGGCTGATTTTTTTCAAGCCATTTGTCCAATCCTTCGCCATCAACATACTCCATCAAATAGTACAAACAGCTACGAGTTCTATCTTGCGGAATTATACGAACAACATTGGGACTTTGAATTCGTATGCCAATCCATTCTTCCTGAATAAACCGATCGATATAAGCAGTATCTTCATCAAAGTTGGCTGAAGGTGTTTTCATTGCAAGTTGCTGACCTGAAACTTCATCTTCTACAAGATATAACTGGCTTCGACTAGAGGCGAACAACTCTTTAACCACTTTATAACCATCAAGCTTCATCCCTGGCAATAGAGAAGGAGGAAAAGGAAGACGGGTTAATTTAGCGCTGTAGTCATCTATATTTTCTCTTGGAAGTTTCTCAATTCTTGCGACGACTGCACTCAAATTATCATCAGACTCCCCTGCTAAAGCTTTTTCTAATAATGCCTCAGAAATCTCTTTCACAGGTCGATCTTTGCCTAGTTCACTGATTAATGTTTCTTTTGACATAAAGTCATGAACACCGTCACTACATAACAACAAGCGATCCCCTTCTTCTAAAGGAATGCGTCCGTAGTCAATATGTAAACGGTTATCCATACCGATTGCGCGAGTAAGAAACGTCTTATTATCACCTAATGATGCAACATGATCGGTAGTACATTGAACAAGCTCATCCGCTCGTAATAAAAATATTCGGCTATCACCGACATGAAAAAAATGAGCCGTTTGGCCTTTAATCACTACAGCACTAAATGTGGAGAGATAACCTTTAGTTTCTGAAGCGAACTCATGGCTTTTGCGAAATAAGCGTAGGTTTACAGTGGAAAGTACTTGTTCACCACATTTGCTTACAGACCAAGTGTCAGGGGTTTGAAAGTACTCTTCGATAAAGCGTTCAACCGCCGTATGGCTTGCCTCACGCCCAGCTTCGGCAGACGAAACGCCATCGGCAACGACTAAAACAACGCCTTTATTGACACTTAAATATTCATCTTCGGGAACTCTAACACCTGCGGCATCTTCGTTAACAGGCTTAATGCCCGCGGTTGAGATAAACGCTGCTTCAATTTGAAGGTTTTGGCTCATATTAGATTCCAGATTATTAAACTTATTTTTTGGGCACTGAAACGAAAAAAGACCCCACAGGCAGTTTACTGCACCGTGAAGCCTTGTTCTAGTTTATAAACTGTTCAAAAAAGATTAACCAACATCAATCATATGAACCGTACCATCAGGAAGTACTTCTGAAGTCTGGCCTTTTGGCTCATCCATCATCATCGCAATGAAGAATACTACTACTGCAGAAATTGCGATCACCATGAAGAAAGTACTGTAATCAACAAAACTTAAAATAGTTAAATAAGTTACTGCACCCACGTTACCGTAAGCACCCGCCATACCCGCGATTTGACCAGTCATACGACGCTTAACAAGAGGTACGACGGCAAATACCGCACCTTCGCCTGCTTGAACAAAGAATGAACAACACATAGTTGCGATAACCGCAGCAGGAATCCACCAGTCTGAATCAATCTGACTCAATGTAAAATAACCTACAGCCAGACCACCGATTAAAATCATTAAAGCATGTCGACGACCAAAGTTATCAGAAAACCAACCACCGGTAGGACGCGCAACCAAGTTCATAAACGCAAAACCAGAAGCCAATAGACCCGCTTTTACGGGATCCAAATTATCAAATGTTTCCAGAAAGAATAAAGGCAGCATTGATACAACGGCTAGCTCTGAACCGAAAGTCACAAAATAAGACCAATCTAAAATCGCTACCTGCTTAAAGCTATACTTGTCTAACTCAGGCACTCCATTTCTTAAACCTTCTTTATTTACATTCCAGATTGAATAAGTCTGGAAAACATACAAAGCACCTAAACCCGCCCAAATCACATAAACAGCGGTCTGACCTAAGAGCCCAACACCTGATGGCGATAGTTTCCATGCTAATACTGCCAACGCAACATACATCGGAATATTCATTAATAAATAGAAGTAAAAATCTTTCCAGCTAGTCACTTCCAAACCACCGATTTTCTTTGGTTTGAAGTAAGTTGAACCTTTAGGAGTATTACGTGCCACTCTGTAGTAAAAGATACCGTAAAGGCCTGCAATAATACCAGTCGTCGCAACGGCATACCTCCAACCGTCTTCACCCCCGTAAATCATTGCTAAGGTAGGTAGTGACATTGCTGCTGCTGCAGAACCAAAGTTCCCCCAACCACCATAAATACCTTCAGCGACACCCACTGATTTATGAGGAAACCATTCACCCACCATGCGGATACCGATAACGAAGCCTGCACCGACAAAGCCCATCAAGAAACGCATTAAAGCAAGTTGTTCATAGGTTTGGGAGAGTGAGAAGGCGACACACACTACGCCCGTTAACACCAGTAAGGTACTGTATACTTTTCTTGGTCCTAACTTATCAACCAGCATCCCGATCACAATTCGTGCAGGAATCGTTAACGCAACGTTCAGGATCATTAACGCTTTGACTTGCTGCGAAGTCATATCAAAGGTTTCTTTCATAAACACGAGTAGCGGTGCAAAGTTAAACCAGACCATAAATGTCAGGAAAAATGCAAACCAGGTGACGTGCAGTGTCTTAATCTTCTGATCGCTTAATGCGAAAAGATTGATTTTGTGCTCATTGGACATAATGCCCTCCTAAATCCAAAACGGGTACAGATGTATTCTGTTGTCATTTTAACTTTTCGCACTTGATTTGCATCAAGTTTTACAGGGCACTTTCATGTATTCTAAGTACGCTCTACCAAGTAAGAGGCAAAGACTAACAGCTACAAAAGCCGATCAAATGGCAGGAACTACCCTTAAATAAGTAGTTATAGCGACGAGAATAAATATAAAGGGTTATACCTATCAGTTCTCAATATTTTTTAGTTTAATATAGCGACCTTACATACTTAGTGCTTATTTTGAGTTCATATTATGACCTTTGAAATCCCAGGAACCTTTCGCGCATTAACCATTGCCACCTTAGCATTTGCTGCTAATTTTTCGGTATGGACTTTATATGCAGTTTTAGGCCTTGAGCTGCAAGACAAACTAAATTTGAGCGCCACACAACTAGGTTTATTTTTTTCAGCACCAGTTTTAACGGGGGCTTTGGGCAGAATTCCAGCGGGTTTATTGGTTGAAAAATATAACCCTAAGAACATATTCTTAATCCAAATGATTTTGAGTGCGCCACCATTATTTTTCTTGCCTTATATTGAGACATTAGAAGGCTATATATGGATCGGCCTATGGATTGGCCTTAGCGGGACTTCATTTACCATTGGCATTCGCTATGTCTCGGACTGGTTCGAAAGCAAACGTCAAGGCACAGCGATGGGCATCTTTGGCGCCGGCAATACCGGCGCAGCCATCACACTGGTACTCACACCTGTTATTGTCAGTCAATGGGGCTGGGATAGTGTGGGACCATTTTATGGTGCAGGTCTGCTCGCGATTGCTTTTTTATTCTGGATCTTTGCTCCAACTCGACCTTATATCCCAGCAAAAATTCAAACGACACTAACCCTCAGCGATGCACTAACCAGTCTTCAGGTCTGGCGTTTCGGGCTTTATTATTATTTTGTTTTTGGTAGTTTTTTAGCGTTGATTCTCTGGCTCCCACATTATTACTCTGCCGCTTATAACCTGAGCGATACTCAAGCGATGGCTTTCACTCTATTTTTTGTCGCTACTTCTAGTATGGTTAGAGCCCTTGGCGGCTGGTTCGCTGATCGCTATGGTGGACGTACCGTCAACTGGACTGTTTTCTGGACCTGCCTGGTATGCTTGTTTTTCCTTTGCTACCCACCAACAACAATGACCATCCACGGCGTCAAGCAAGATGTTGAACTAGCCATTGAAGTTAATGTATGGATTTTTACAGCGCTTATTTTTATTATCGGGATTGCGCAAGGTTTTGGTCGAGCCAGTGTTTATAAAATGATTCATGAATACTACCCACAACAAATGGGCCTCGTAGGCGGGCTTGTTGCGGCAATAGGAGCACTAGGCGGTTGTACATTACCGATCGCTTTTGGCCTGGCTGTTGATTTTATTGGCATATACAGTGCTTGCTTTATGGTGCTGTACGGTGTTTTAGCTGCCTGCATGATAGTCATGTTTCTGGCACTTAAAACAGATCGCTTTAACCAGCGGGTTCAGCAAGCCGCCATGTATAATTTTTTAGAACACGATTAGCACATACATTTTTAAATTATTAACCAAGAGAATACTTATGGGACACAA
>ENA-OSET01000250-OSET01000250.1-sediment-metagenome-genome-assembly--contig:-NODE-250-length-61783-cov-6.780832_pt1 | contig 61783 bp, 56 predicted proteins | sample MGYA00237882_ERZ534229 | MGnify/ENA primary metagenome ERZ534229 (study PRJEB26408, sample SAMN06266212) | sediment metagenome | isolation source: Hudson Canyon methane seep mesocosm | place: USA:Hudson... | reverse complement strand
ACATATAGGGTTAAGTCTGATAGTTCTGGGCTAAAAGTAGCGCTTAGGTTGTCGCCGCCGCTTTCTACCAAAACAAAGTCCAAGTTGGGGTGACGTTCTTGTAGGTCATCGATGGCCGCTAAATTCATTGATGCATCTTCGCGAATGGCGGTATGCGGGCAACCGCCAGTTTCTACTCCTAAAATTCGGTCTGCCGACAAGGCGCCATGACGGGTTAAAAACTCGGCGTCTTCTCGGGTATAGATATCGTTGGTGACCACGGCCATGTCATATTTGTCTCTTAGCTCAAGGCATAACATACGTAACAAAGCTGTTTTGCCTGATCCTACTGGACCACCTACACCAATTCGTAAAATTTGTTTATTTTTGCTCATTGCTCACTTCTTTTATAAATTAAATTGATTCGTTATGTTTTTTGTCACGTCTTTTATCTAGGACCGAAACAAACGTGTGTATTGTGTTTCATGCCAAGCACTGGCCATAGCTAAGCGAGGTAAGCTGGCCCCAATATTTTCATCCTCAACCTGGTTAGCTTTTTCGATGGCAGATTCGACTTGTTCGGTTAACTCAAACAGTAGGTTTTGCCCTTGCGTTTGACCTAATGGCACTAACTTAGTGGCTGCAGCGACTTGATTGTCGATAAAAGCCCAGCAAAAACCACTTTGCATGGCCGATAATTCAAGGCCAAATAGATAGGCACTTAATGCAAAGGCACTGACAAAACTGATTTCTTTTTCTCTGATTAACTGCACATATTTTTGGCTATCGATACTTTTAATATCTTTGAGCAAACGCATTAACGCTTTGCCCATAGCGACATCAGCTAAATACAATTCGTTGCTTTCACGGCAGGCTAGGGCGTGTTGATTCCATTTATGAAAACTGGAAAAATCATCTTCTACCAAGGCTTTTTGTAAGCGGTTTAATAAGGCTAGATCAGTACACGTAATCGACTGACTTAAGTTAAATTCTATCCATTCTTTAGTGGATTTTGGGTTGTTTATCCAACCCATTTCCACCGCATATTCCAAACCTTGAGAAAACGAAAATCCACCTACAGGCAAATTGGCACTGCATAGCTGAAGCAACCTGTTAAGGCGCAATGGGCTTTGACTGCCTCTTTTTTCAGGCATGTGAATGGGAATGACTGTGGCCATGACTTTGGCTTCCATATGCGCCGTTTTCTGGTTCAAATACCGCCGGTGTCCGATTAATAGATAAACCGTAGTTCTCAGCCAATTCTTCTAACACATGGTCGGGTTTAAAGCGCACCCATAACTCGCCAATTTGCAAAGAGGTGTGGCGATTACCTAAGTGATAACAGATGCGACTGAAGTCCATCCAGTCTGAGGCGATAGCGGTAGACACCTCTTCTGCTTTACCTTTTATTTCAATCAGTAAACCACATTCGGTTTTTAATACCTCACCGACCAATAAAGGGTGGCCACGCTGCATAAATATGCCCAAGGATTGGCCTTGGTCAGTGCTGATTTTAATTCGTGCCTTTTTACGGGTATCGTGATCTAAAGTGACTGAGTCATCAATCGGATCATGACTGTGAGAGAGGCGTTCAAATGCTTGTAACATGTATTAATTAAATCCTAATGCATTGTGCTTCATAGAACGTTCTATGCAGCACAATTAAAATAAACAGTAGCGCTGGGCTAATGGCAATACGGTAGCGGGTTCACAGGTGAGTAATTCACCATTGGCACGTACTTCATAGGTTTGTGCGTCTACTTCGATGTCGGGTTGCCAGCTATTGTGGATCATGTCGTCTTTGCCAATGTTACGAGTGTTTTTACATGTTCCAATCATACGTGTCATGCCTACTTTTTCTGGCACACCTAAATCGATTGAGGCCTTAGACATAAAGGTCATAGATGTTTTTGCCGAGGCAGAGCCAAATGAACCAAACATGGGGCGATAATAAACTGGTTGAGGCGTGGGGATCGAGGCATTAGCATCACCCATAGGGGCCGCTGCAATAAAGCCTGATTTGATGATCATCGCTGGTTTGATGCCAAAAAATGCTGGCTTCCATAATACCAAATCAGCCAACTTACCTACTTCAATCGAGCCAACTTCATGGCTAATGCCGTGACTGATCGCTGGGTTAATGGTGTATTTAGCGATGTAACGCTTGATCCTAAAATTATCATTACGCTCGGTATCTGGGGCTAACGGCCCTCTTTGTTGTTTCATTTTGTGCGCGGTTTGCCAGGTGCGAGTGATCATTTCACCCACACGACCCATAGCTTGTGAGTCAGAGGCAATCATACTGATAGCACCTAAATCATGCATGATGTCTTCGGCGGCGATGCTTTCTTTACGAATACGTGAGTCGGCAAAGGCAATATCTTCAGGGATCGATGGGTCGAGATGATGGCAAACCATCAACATATCCAAATGTTCCTCAATAGTATTGATGGTATACGGGCGCGTTGGGTTGGTAGATGACGGTAATACATTTGGCTCGCCGCATGCTCGAATAATATCTGGCGAATGCCCGCCCCCGGCGCCTTCTGTGTGATAGGTATGAATGGTGCGGCCTTTAAATGCACCTATAGTATCTTCAACAAAACCTGACTCATTTAAGGTGTCGGTGTGAATGGCAATTTGTACATCGTATTTTTCAGCTACCGATAAGCAGTTGTCTATGGCTGCGGGGGTGGTGCCCCAGTCTTCGTGCAGTTTTAGCCCACATACACCGGCTTCAATTTGTTCTTCTAAGGCTATGGGTAAACTCGCGTTACCTTTGCCTAAAAACCCAAAGTTCATTGGGAAATAGTTAGTGGCTTGCAACATTTTGTGAATATTCCAAGGCCCCGGTGTGCAAGTAGTTGCGTTAGTGCCTGTGGCAGGGCCAGTACCGCCACCTATCATAGTGGTGACACCCGACATTAAAGCTTCGTCGATTTGTTGTGGGCAAATAAAATGAATGTGCGCGTCTATGCCACCAGCCGTTAATATTTGACCTTCACCGGCAATCACTTCAGTGCCCGGGCCCACTTCGATATCAATATTGTCTTGAATGTCTGGATTACCGGCTTTACCTATTATGGCAATACGGCCATCTTTGATGCCGACATCGGCTTTGACTATGCCCCAGTGATCAACAATTAAAGCGTTAGTTATCACCAAATCTGGCGTTTCTTTACATGAGGCTTGGCTTTGGCCCATACCATCACGAATGACTTTACCACCGCCAAATTTCACTTCTTCGCCATAGGTTGTGGCGTCTTGCTCTACTTCAAGCCATAAGTCTGTATCAGCCAAGCGCACTCTGTCGCCTACTGTGGGGCCAAACATATGGGCATAGGCGTGTTTATCTATACTGGCCATAACTATAATGCTCCTTGAACTAAGGCTCTAAATCCATATACATGACGACGTCCTGCAAAAGGCACAAGTATCACTTCGCGCTCTTGTCCAGGTTCAAAACGTACTGCCGTGCCTGATGTGATGTCTAGGCGATAACCTTTACATTTTTCGCGATCAAAGCTCAGCGCAGCATTGGTTTCATAAAAATGATAGTGAGAGCCAACTTGAATGGGTCTATCACCAGAGTTGGCAACGGTGACGGCTAATTTTTCGCGCCCAACATTGAGTAAACGCTCGCCCGAGTCTGTTTTGATTTCACCTAGGATCATCTTTTGCGCTCTCTAAACAATGGGATTGTGCACTGTGACTAACTTAGTGCCGTCTGGGAAGGTGGCTTCAACTTGGACTTCTTTGATGAGTTCAGCAATGCCTTCCATTACCTGATCTCGGGTCAACAATGTGCGGCCATAGTCCATCATTTCTGCCACTGTTTTTCCTTCTCTTGCACCTTCCATGATTTCCATTGAAATATACGCCATGGCTTCTGGATAATTTAGCTTAACCCCACGTTTAAGGCGTCGTTCAGCTAATAATGCCGCAGTAAATAACAGTAGTTTGTCTTTTTCTCTTGGTAATAAATCCATCGTAATCTCTATGTTTTCAATTGGGTCTAATGAAAACTACCATTAGGTAAACCAAATTCTGGGTTGTATGCCTTGTTTTTCGATATACAAAGGGCGCACTAATTTCCACAGTTCAATAAATAAACTTTTGCATTGATGGGCTTGCTGCCCTAAATAACGTATCACTAACAGTTGTCGAATATTGGTAATGCTGATCAACTCGCTGGCGTCATGTTGAGAAACGACCTCTCTAAGCTGCTCAATCAGTAGTGTTCTTTGCTCGCTATTGACGTGTTCGCTAGGGGCATAAGCTAGAAATGTGCCAAACACAGTATTGCCAGCTAATCCAGCCGCGTGATGTTGAATATTACTGACGGGTTCAATCAAAACTTTATCGTGATAAATCAGAATGCCATCTCGATAAAGGTTATTGAGCTGGGTAAAGCGACCTTCGGTAAAGAAATCATTTGAGCTGGGCAGACCTAAACATGTCATATCCCAACCACAATAAACGCTAGAGTTTTGCAACCTAACCTCAACATTATTCACCCCATTTGCGAGGTTATACACTATGGTTTCGAGGGGGAAATGCTCACATTTAGCATTATCACTTAAGTTAATTTGCGTGATTTGAGTTTGTTTAGGATCACCAATAGATAAATCAGTGCGAGCCCGATAAAAACGATTTGCACCTGGCGTTGTTACCAAGGTATGAGCGTTTTTTTGCACATCGATTTTCACCTGCAACTCGTCGCCAGACACTATGCCTGCTGGTGGATGTAACAAGTATAAATGTGCACAATCTCTGCCTTCTGGATAAAAGGCTTTTTGAATAGTCAGAGGCCCACAACGTTTGGTTTTTGTCAGTTGGGTACCGTAAGGTGAATATCCCAACTGCAATTCCAAGCTGGCAAACCACTGACTTTTTACTATGTCTATTGCTGCTTCGGTCATCGGTTACCTAAATTAGAGCGCTTCAAATACTAATAAGCACTGTTTTAAACGGCTAAATACTGCCCCACTAATTCATCTGTTAGCCCAGTCATAGGGCCAGACGAGATCACTTGGCCTTTTTCCATCAATACAAACTCTTCACCTACTGCGCGGGCAAAAGGCAATTTTTGTTCGACCAAAATAATGGTCATGCCTTGTTCTTTATTCAATTTCAGTAATACATCACGGATTAACTGCACTATATTGGGCTGAATGCCTTCATTTGGTTCATCCAAAATAAGTACATCAGGATTAAGCACTAAAGCTCTTCCAATGGCGAGTTGCTGTTGCTGACCACCAGACAAATCGCCGCCACGTCTATGTAACATTTCCTTTAATACCGGAAACAGTTCAAATACATGTTCGGGTATGGTTTTGCTGGTTTGACGTTTGCAATTCAAACTGACCGTCAGGTTTTCTTCTACTGTTAACTGCGGAAAAATATGCCGCCCTTGGGGCACATAGCCTATACCAATATCTGGGCGTAATTCAACTGAACTATTGCTGATATCCTTGTCACCAAAAGTCAGTTTGCCAGAGCTAATAGGTAACAATCCCATAATGGTTTTTAGTAAAGTAGTTTTGCCTACACCGTTACGGCCCATGATGCAGGTGCGAGATCCTGGCTTTATGGCTAAGTCCAAGTCCCATAATATCTGGGTGCCACCGTATTTTTGATTGACTGCATTTAAGGTAATCATACTAGCCCTGCTCCTCACCTAAATACACCCGGATAACATCGGGATTGGCTTGAATTTCTGTCATTGAACCTTCTGCCAATACTGAACCTTGATGCAATACCGATACCTTTTTGGCGATGGAGCGCACAAAAGCCATATCGTGCTCTACCACCACTACTGAATGTTCGCCTGCTAAAGAGGTCAGTAATTCCGCAGTGCGCTCGGTTTCTTGGCCTGTCATGCCCGCGACGGGTTCATCCACCAGTAATACCCTTGGTTTGGCCGCGAGTAACATACCGATTTCTAGCCATTGTTTTTGCCCGTGAGATAATCTTCCCGCAGGATAGTGGCATTCAGCAACCAAGCCAATGGTGTATAGTATTTCGCCGATGCGATCTTTTTGTTCGCCACTTAACTTGTGAAATAAAGTGGTCCAAATACCTTTGTCACCTGTTAGGCTGAGTTCAATATTTTCAAACACCGATAATTCTTCAAATACTGTGGGTTTTTGAAATTTACGGCCAATGCCGGCCCTAGCAATTTCAGACTCATCTAATTGTAATAAATCGACTTTTTGTCCGAAGTTCACCTTGCCAGTATCGGGGCGGATTTTGCCCGTAATAACGTCCATTAACGTGGTTTTACCTGCTCCATTTGCGCCAATTAAGCAGCGCAATTCGCCGTCATTAATGTATAGGTTTAGGTTGTTCAGTGCTTTAAAACCATCAAAACTTAGATTGACGTCTTCTACATATAAAATGACTCCGTGGCGAGTATCGGGAACAATGTTTTCACTAGCCGTCAATGGAGATCCTGCTTTATCAATACTCATGATTTTGCCTCCACTGGGTCAGCTGTTTTAGCAAATTTCTGTTTGATACTAGGTATTAACCCTGCAATGCCTTTAGGTAGCAATAAGGTCACTAATACAAATAATCCGCCGAGGGCAAATAACCAAGCTTCGGGCATAATGGCAGTAAAACGCGTCTTAGCGTAGCTAACAATAATTGCGCCGATAATTGCGCCGTATAGAGAATTTCTGCCACCAACCGCTACCCAGATAACCATTTCTATTGAGTTGAGAGGAGAGAACTCACCGGGATTTATGATGCCCACTTGCGGTACGTATAACGCGCCTGCTAGGCCGGCTAACATGGCAGATACAACAAATATCCATACTTTATAGTGTTCGGGTTTATACCCCACAAACCGTACCCGGTTTTCAGAATCACGAATGGCAGTCACCACTCGGCCCATTTTTGATTTAACGATAAAATGACAAACACAATAAGCTAACCCTAAGGCAATAGCCGTGGCAATAAACAGACCCAATTTAGTGCTAGGTGATTGTAACGAGAAGCCAAAGATTTCTTTAAAGTCGGTGAGGCCATTGTTACCACCAAATCCCATTTCGTTGCGGAAAAAGGCTAACATTAATGCGTAGGTCATCGCTTGGGTCATAATGGATAGGTAAACCCCGCTCACCCGCGAGCGAAACGCTAAACTACCAAAAATGAAGGCCAACAACCCTGGGCCCAAAAACACCATACATACCATCCAAACTATGCTGTCTGATCCTACCCAAAACCAAGGTAATTCTGTCCAGTTTAGAAAGACCATAAAGTCGGGTAATTCAGGATTGCCATAAACCCCACGATCACCAATCTGACGCATGAGGTACATGCCCATGGCATATCCGCCTAAGGTAAAAAATGCACCATGTCCTAAGCTTAAAATTCCGCAATACCCCCAGACTAAGTCAACGGCTAAAGCAAGCAAGGCATAACATAGATATTTGCCTAATAAGCTAACGGTATAATCGCTCACATGTAGAGCGGATGACTCAGGAAAAATCAAATTACCTAAGGTCACTAGTAAAGTGGTGATAAATAACAGGCCAATAGTAAGATGTAGTGGATCTTTACTTTGAAACAGTGACGTTTGTTTGCTGTCTTCAGTGATAGAGGTATTCATTAGTCTGCAGACCGCCCTTTTTGTGGAAATAGTCCTTTGGGACGTTTTTGAATGAACAACACCAAACCAACTAGAACAATGATATTGGCTAATACTGAGCCTGTTAGGGGCTCAAGGAATTTGTTAGTCAAGCCAAGTGACATGGCTGCCACCAAAGTGCCCCATAAATTGCCTACCCCACCAAACACCACTACCAAGAATGAATCGATGATATAGGCCTGACCTAAGTTAGGCCCAACGTTGGTTAATTGGCTTAAAACCACGCCGGCTACTCCGGCAATGCCCGAGCCAAGACCAAAAGTAATCGCATCTACCCAATCACTTTTAATACTCAATGCCCTAGCCATATCACGGTTTTGGGAAACAGCACGCACATGTAATCCTAGGGAAGTTTTTTTAAGGATCATCAACAATGAAATAAACACAAAAATAGAAAATAGAATGATGTATAAACGATTAAAAGTGAGAGAAAAAATAGGGTTTATTTGCCATGAACCACTCATCCATTCAGGGCTAATGACTTGGCGATTAAGCGGTGAGAAAATAGTTCTAACCAGTTGCTGCAAAATCAGACTTATGCCGAAAGTTGCCAGCAGTGTTTCAAGAGGTCGACCTTTTAAAAAGCGTATTACCCCACGCTCGATAAGGATGCCTACACTGCCCGACACCAAAAATGCCGCGGGTATTGCAATGAGTAATGAATATTCAATTATTGAGGGAAAGGCTAATTGAATAACGTAAGTGGTATAAGCGCCTAACATGATCATTTCGCCGTGGGCCATATTGATTACCCCCATTACTCCAAAGGTAATGGCGAGCCCTATGGCTGCTAATAGCAATACTGAGCCTAGACTTAGGCCAAAAAACACGGTTTCTACTGCGCTATAGAAGCTGGCACTATTTTCAATTTCATCCAAAGTGTGGCTTAAAGCGTCTTTAAGAGTTTGCTGCTGCGTTGTTAATTCTTTTTCAGGCAGGTTTGCTAATAAACGAACCACTTCATTTTTGACTGTCGGCTCCAATGAACCACTGAGTTGCTCTAACGCCTCAATTTTTTGTTCAAATTTACCAGCCTTAAGTTGCTGCAGGGATAAGGTAGTGGACATCAGCGTTTTCACGTCTTGGTCTTTTTCGTGGTTGATCAACTCGGTGATGATAGCTGCGGATTCTTTGCTTGGAGAGCTGAGTAATTGCTGCACGGCTTTTAGCCGAATTTGTTTGTTAGCGTCAGTTAAGTCTATTTTGGCAATGACACTGCGCAAACTGCTGCGTAATTTGTTATTGGTTTTGATTTTAGATAGCTTAGATTTTTTGACATCTGTAAGCGATTGTTGGGTCAATACATCGGTTAATTGATAAAGCTTATTTTCAGCAACCTGAGCTCGAACAACTTGTTTATTAGACTTCAAGAAATATAGCTCACCGTCGAGCATGAATTGTAATAAATTACGAGTTTGCGGCTGTTTTGTTTGGGATATTTTCTCTAAGAGCGGCGCCATTTTACGCAGTTTGGTGTTGGGTAGCTGATTAACCAAAGCGCGCAATTCTGAATTGGCTTCAACATCTATGTCTGTTTGCAACGCATCACTTTGTGCAGAAATGACCAATAACAGCATTAATAAAAATATTCGGTGCATTACCTGTTCCTTGCTAGGTGTTTGGTATGAACTAAAAAAGTTCGACTTCCCCTGAAAAAACGAGAAGCCGAACAACTAGGGACTGTATTAATTAAAAATTATCAGTCACCGTCCTTAGACATAAACCTTAGAAATTTTGACCTGAACATTTGGCTGTTTTGACATCAAAGTTTCCACAACTAACGGGAGCCGTCCAATCAGAAACTAGATTTTTAGAGCTAGGTAAAAAGTCTGACCAAGCATCACCAATTACTGTGTCTGGGGTTTCCCATACCACTTCGAATTGACCATCTTCTTGGATTTCACCAATAAGGACTGGCTTAGATAGGTGATGGTTAGCATTCATGACGGCAGTACCACCAGTTAAGTTAGGCACAGCCACACCAATCATAGCTTGTTCAACCGCATCTACGTCTGTTGTACCGGCTTTTTCTACTGCTTTTACCCACATTTCAAAACCGATATAAGTCGCTTCCATTGGATCATTAGTGACGCGTTTGTCGTCCCCAATATACTTTTTCCATTGTGCAATAAAGGCATCGTTGCTTTCAGATTCAACACTTTGGAAATAATTCCAAGCGGCTAAGTGACCTACTAAAGGTTTAGTGTCGAAACCAGATAATTCTTCTTCACCGACTGAGAAAGCTACGACTGGAATATCTTCTGCAGAAATCCCTTGGTTGCCCAGTTCTTTATAGAAAGGAATGTTGGCATCACCGTTGATAGTTGATACCACAGCAGTTTTCTTGCCTTGTGAACCAAACTTTTTGATATCTGACACTATGCCCTGCCAATCAGAGTGACCGAAAGGTGTGTAGTTGATCATGATGTCTTCAGCTTTCACGCCTTTTGCTAATAGGTAAGCTTCAAGAATTTTGTTGGTGGTACGCGGGTAAACATAATCTGTCCCTGCTAATACCCAACGAGTCGCACCTATATCATTCATCAAATAGTCAACAGCTGGAATGGCTTGTTGGTTAGGCGCTGCGCCCGTGTAAAAAACATTTTTAGAAGACTCTTCGCCTTCGTATTGTACTGGGTAAAACAATAAACCATTAAGCTCTTCGAGCACTGGTAATGCTGACTTACGCGATACTGAAGTCCAGCAACCAAAAATGACGTCTACTTTGTCTTTGGCTAATAATTCACGGGTTTTTTCTGCAAATAATGGCCAATTTGATGCAGGGTCAACCACTACAGGCTCAAGCATTTTACCTAGTACTCCGCCCTTTTTGTTTTGTTCTTCAATCATCATTAACACAGTGTCTTTCAGTGTGGTTTCACTGATGGCCATGGTGCCTGATAAAGAATGTAGGACACCTACTTTGATGGTGTCAGCAGCGATGGATACTTGTGTAACTAAGCTGCTAGCAATGATTGAGCTAGCAACTATGAGTTTTGTAAATTTCATGACTTTTTCCTATTTAGATTGTCGTTTTTATTTTGAATAAACGTAAAAGAATCCGATTTAAAAGGTGATAAGGGCTTCAACGGCTAAGTAGTTAACATCTACGTCGTTTATTTCATCCATTCGGTATTCAAAAACCATTAATAAGTTGTCGTTTACAGAGAAGCTTGGGGAAATGGTGATACCAGACGCATCTTCAAAAGAAGCGCCAGTGGCATCTTCAACTTCATAATCGTGGTAACGAGCGGTTAGGCCAAAAGAATCGAAAGCGTAATTAGCCATCAATAGAAAACCATCAGCTTCACTTCCGGCGAAAGCTGTATCTTCCGATGAGTTGTATTCAACTGCTAAGGTTAAAGCATCAGCTGAGTAAGCAGCCCAAGTGTTAATCATCTTAGTATCGCCATCTACAGAGTAAAAACCTTTAACTGTAAAGTTTTCAGTAGGCATAAAGGCCACCATAGTTTCAATGCCTGGATGCTCTGTATCTGTTGATTGAGGGCCTGCTAAATCGTTAACTACAGATACTGCGACTGCAAATTTGTCACCGCTATATAATGCAGACACGCCTTGTTGATAGTAGCCGTAGAAATACTGGGCATAACCTGTACCTGAGTACTGGAACAATCCAGTAGGCTCTTCTGTTTCCCAGCCTGAATAACTTAAAAAACGACCTGCTTTGATACTAAAGTTGTCGGATATGGCGTAAGAAATAAAGGCTTGCTCAACATCTACTCCTTCAGCGGCGTTTTGGTATTCAACATCAACAGTCGCGGTTAATTTATTGCCAAAATCATAAGCAAAATTTAATTCAACCTGATCAATGCCAGAATCATGAGTCGAACCCGCTCCATCTACACCGATAGATAAGTAAGACATATCAATAAAACCACTAACACTTAGGTTGTCTGCTGACAATTCAGCTTGTGCGGCAGTTATTGTGCCTAGTAACAGAGCAGCTGCTACAGGCGTGAATTTAGTGCAAAATTTCATATGTATATTCCAAGTGTTTTAAAGTTTAAAATTGAGTTTGGGTTATCTTTTTTGAGTGATAACTCTGCAACTGCTAGGTTTTTTGTAGCGGTGTTAAGTATCTATGCTTTGGTCAACAACAAATATGGGCAGAAGTGCGCAATGGACTACGTCAAACTACGCATATTCCTGCGCTTTGAAGTTGTGTAGACTTTAAATAACCTGTGTATAGATAAGTTGCACTTATCGCCGCCACGCTTGAGATAAAAAACCCCCTTCATGCAATCCAATAAAAAAATTCTGGCCACAAGAAGAACCTATAACAAGCTTGTTGCTAACGAGATGATGGAGGACTTTGCCTTACGTTTTACCGCTAAAAGGGCACGTATTTGGTCTTTAGGCCGCATAGCCAATACAGCATTGGGAATAGTGTCTTTTCTGGTTTTAGAGGCGATTGGTGGGGCAATCACTCTAAATTTTGGTTTTGCTAATTCAGCCTGGGCAATTTTATCGGTTATTTTTGTGGTGTTTTTGACCGGATTACCCATCAGTTATTACGCGGCTAAATATGGTGTCGATATTGATTTATTAAGCCGTGGAGCAGGCTTTGGTTATATTGGTTCAACGATTGCTTCACTTATCTATGCGTCCTTTACCTTTATTTTTTTTGCTCTTGAAGCCGCCATTATGTCTATGGCGCTGCAAATTTTATTTGGTATGCCTTTATCCATAGCTTACGTTGTCAGCGCGTTAGTGGTCTTGCCTTTGGTAACCCATGGGATTGCCTATATCAGTCGTTTTCAGGTGTGGAGCCAACCGTTTTGGGTGGTATTACAACTGACTCCTTTGTATTTTGTTTTCACTCATCCTGATAGCGATTTACAGCAGTGGTTAGGATTCACTGGTGCAGCAGGAGAGCAAGGGCAAGGGTTTAATCTTTTATTATTTGGCGGTGCGTCGGCTGTAGTGTTGTCGTTAGTGGCACAAATCGGTGAGCAGGTAGATTTTTTACGTTTTCTGCCAGAAAAGCCCAAACAGGGTCAATGGCGATGGTGGACAGCGCTTATTTTGGCAGGTCCAGGTTGGATTATATTTGGTGCCTTAAAGTTGTTTTTAGGTTCATTTTTAGCCTATTTTGCTTTAGCGCAGGGGGTGTCGGTGGACTTAGCGGATGATCCGGCACACATGTATAACCTCGCCTTTAGTCTAGTATTCGACAACCCGACCTTAGCGGTAATTGTGGCCTGTACGTTTGTGGTGATATCGCAGCTTAAGATTAATGTGGCCAACGCTTACGCTGGATCGTTGGCTTGGTCTAATTTTTTCTCCCGTGTTACCCGCAATCATCCCGGTCGTGTGGTGTGGATGGTGTTTAATGTTGCCATCGCTTTGTTGCTCATGGAGCTAGGTATTTATCAGACAATTGAGAGCATGTTGTCGGTCTATTCGGTGATTGTTTTGGCCTGGTTAAGCTCAGTAACTGCTGACCTATTAATCAATAAACCTTTGGGAATAAGCCCACCCCACATCGAATTTAAACGCTCAGGTCTATATGATATTAACCCTGTTGGCGTAGGTTCTATGTTAATAGCCACTTTTTGTGGATTTACTGCTCATTTTGGTTGGTATGGTGAGACCGCTAAGGCTTTAGGGTCGTTTATTGCTTGTGGGTTACCTTTTATTACAGTACCTCTTATAGGTTATTTAACCAAAGGCCGTTTTTATCTTGTAGACAATCAACAGGTTCCCATCATTCAAAGTACTCGTTGTCATATCTGTGAGAATACCTTCGACCATGAAGACATGGCCTATTGCCCCGCTTATCAAAAGCCAATCTGTTCTTTATGTTGCTCTCTAGATGTACGTTGCGGCGACCAATGCCGGCCAGAAGGCACTATTTCCAATCAATCTCAGCATTTCTTTCAACGTTTTTTGACCACCGATTTACTCAGAGTCATGACCACTCCAATGGCCCAATTTATAGGCGTAACACTGAGTTTGAGTGTAATAGGAGCGGGTATTTTGTTTTTGATTTATTTGCAGGTACCAGTAGATGATGTAGCTGTTAAACAAGTCTTTGCTACCACGTTGGTTAAGATATTTTTCCTATTGTTGATCATCATTGGTGTAGTCAGTTGGTTGTTTATTTTAGCGCGTATTGGCAATCGTTCGGCGCTTAAAGAGCTGCGTTCCTTAGCCAACGCATTGGTGAAAGAAAGCAGCGCCCATGAAAAAACCTCGTTGGCCTTGCAAGATGCAAAAGTAAAAGCCGAAACGGCAAATGAAGCAAAAAGTCGCTATCTAGCTGGGCTAAGTCATGAGCTAAGAACTCCACTGAATGTGATGTTAGGTTATGCCCAGTTACTCAGTCAAGATGACACTTTTCCACAGGCTCAACGTGAAACTTTGGGTATTGTTAAACGCAATGGTGAGCATCTTGCTGATCTGATAGAAGGTTTATTGGAAATCTCAAAAATCGAAGCGGGCAGGCTTACCTTGCAACGTGATGAGATCAATTTAAAGGCGATTTTACAGCAGCTGATTGATATGTTTCAAATGAAGGCTGCACAAAAAAACATCGAATTTATTTATCAGCCTTGTTCAAACCTTCCAGATTATGTAGCGACGGATAAGCAACGCTTCAGGCAGATATTAATTAACCTCATTTCTAATGCTATCAAATACACAGAGCGGGGCTCAGTGACATTAAAGATAAGTTACCGTAACCAGGTCGCAAACTTCAGTGTGATTGATACTGGCATTGGTATATCCGAACAGGATCGTGAGTCTATATTTAAACCTTTTGAACAGGTCAGAAATGCGCATACTCAGGCGATTGGAGGTGCGGGGTTAGGATTAACTATATCCCGTTCATTAACTGAGTTGATGGGCGGAGAAATCACCGTTAAAAGTACTCTAGGACAAGGATCTACCTTTAATTTTAGATTAATGCTGGTGGAATTAAATAAAAATGAAAATGCACCAGAATACACCCAAGCCAAAGCAATTGGTTATAAGGAAGAGCCGAAAACAATATTGGTAGTTGACGATGAGCAACACCAACGACAATTACTTGCAGACCTTCTCAGGCCCTTAGGATTTGAGGTTTTGCTAGCAGAACATGCAGCTAAAGGGTTGGAGATGCTAACGGAATATCAAATTTCACTAATTATTATGGATGTAAGAATGCCAAATATGGATGGTTGGCAAATGGTCAAAGAAGTCCGAGACCGTGGTTATGTTATGCCTGTTTTAATGGTCTCAGCCAATGCCCGTGATACTCAAAGTAATATGGCTGGCGAACATTTTCACAATGGATATATGGCCAAGCCTGTTAATTTGATTGCACTATTAGGAAAAGTTGGGGAGTTGATTAACATACAATGGCAATATGCAGAAACTGTAGAAAACCAAGGTGTCACGGCTGAACAAACTAACAACTCAAAAAATCCGGTTACGAATCATCAATATAAAATACTAATTTCATTGGCAGAAATTGGCTATCTATCTGGATTTAAAAATAAATTTGCAGAATTGCATACCCAATATCTATTTCCTGTGGAAGTCACCTCACAAATTAACGAATACGTTGCTTTGTGTAATTTTCCAAAAATTATCGGTTACCTTGAAGAATTGTGTAATGAATAACAAAATGAACAATGTGGTGTTGGTAGTAGATGACTCTCCTGAATCCTTGGGCATGCTCAATGTGGCTTTAAACAATCAGGGCTATACCGCTCTTGTCGCTCTGAATGGCGCTCAGGCACTTTCTATCGCCGAAAAAATTGAGCCTGATGTTGTGTTGATGGATGCCGTTATGCCGGAAATGGATGGATTTGAAACCTGTCGCCGATTAAAACTTCAGCGGCCTAATACTCCAATAATATTTATGACCGGGCTCACTGATGTCGAAGATGTAGTGAAAGGTTTCGAAGCTGGTGGGATAGATTATGTGACTAAACCTATTTCACCTGATGAAGTCATAGCGCGGATTAAAACCCATATTCAAACTGCAAAATTGGCGCTAAGTGCACAAGATGCTTTAGATCACGCAGGCAGTAATGTGTTCTGCGTGACTGATCAAGGGCGGTTATCTTGGGCAACACCCAGAGCGCACCAGCTAATCGATGATTTTGCTGGCGACGATATGAGCCCATGGGCCACGTTGTCCGACTTATTAAAAGGTTGGTTGACAACAGGCGGCCGTCAAAACCTAAAGGTGAAGTGTTTTGTGACATCTTTTGAAATTATGTATGAGCGTCAGCAAAACGATAAACATATGCTTAAGGTGGTTGAGGAGAAAATTGAAAAAGCGCCTTTAGACTTGCAGCAACATCTACCCATCACTAAGCGCGAATCTGAAGTGTTATATTGGGTGTCTTACGGTAAGACTAACTGGGAGATTTCACAAATTTTGTCTATGAGTCCACGCACAGCAAATAAACATCTCGAACAAATTTACAAGAAATTAGGGGTCGATAATAGAACATCTGCCGCGGCTATCTCGATTCGAATATTGGAGTCATAGAGATAACAGGTTGGACTTGTGGTGGCAGTTAGTTTCTTTATACTGCGCCTCAACAAAGTGAGGGTTAATGAGCGACATTACACAGCTTCTGCAAAACAACAAAGAATGGTCGGAAGAACTAAAAAGTTCCGACCCCGAATTTTTTAACGAGTTATCCAAGCGTCAAACACCTGAATATTTATGGATAGGCTGTTCTGATAGCCGTGTTCCTGCGAATCAAATTGTTGGCCTGATCCCCGGTGATATATTTGTGCATCGTAATGTAGCGAATCTAGTGGTTCACACTGATTTTAATTGTTTATCTGTGTTGCAATATGCAGTAGATGTGCTCAAAGTAAAACACGTGATTGTATGTGGCCACTATGGCTGTGGTGGTGTGGAAGCGGCGCTGCAAGATCAACAATTTGGCTTAATCGACAACTGGTTGGGGCATATTAAAGATATTGTTTATAAACACAGAGAAGAACTCTCGAGTCTCAACGAGCACGATAAGTCGGCTCGGCTTTGTGAGCTTAACGTGCTTGAACAAGCAGATAACGTTAAACGCAGCAATATTGTAAAAGACGCGCTGAAGCGTGGTCAGCCTCTGCAAGTTCACAGTTGGATTTATAGTTTACGTAATGGACGTTTAAAGGATTTATCAAAGGTAACAAAACAGGAGTAAGTTGATGTTCAAGTATTTCCTAAGTGGGTGTTTTTTGTTCATTTCAACCTTTAGTTTTGCTGAACAACAAACATGGTATTTTGTACGCCATTTTGAAAAACAGAAAAGTGATAATCCAAGCCTAACCGAAACAGGTAAAGCAAGGGCTTTAGCACTATCCGCGTTTTTTTCTGACAAATCACTGAGCAAAGTTTATTCGACTGACTACAATCGAACGCAAGAGACCGCGACTCCAGTTGCGGAGCTAAAAAGTTTACAAATAGAATCCTACGATCCCAGAAAATTAGCTGAGTTTGCTACCGAGTTAAAAACTCAAAATGATATTCTTGTGGTAGGGCACAGCAATACCACACCCGAATTGTTGGGATTAATGGGTGGCCCTAGCATCAAAATTGAAGAGACTGAATATGGCACACTCTATGTGTTGCAAAGCAAAGATTCAGTTCTAAGTTCAACAAGTTTTGAAATTTCCTTGAAATAGTATTTAACTTTTTCTACTTACCCTTGTTATACCCAAACCACCTCAAAATGTGCATTTTGAGGTGGTTTGGGTATAGAATATTGGCATTAATTTGTTTTAGGACGTTTTCTAGTGAATGGAATCATTCGTATCGGCTTTTTTGCTGCGCTAATTTTTACCTCTTGTTTTACCAACTCAAAAGAATTACCACTTGAAAGTTTTAGCCAACTTCCCAGTTATATTCGACCCAACCTGTCTCCTAGTGGTAATAAAATAGCCTACATTAGAAACTATCAATCACCTGAAATCGCAGTATTGACTACTGTTGATTTATTGACGGGTAAAAAGCAGTACATAGTCAAATCTGATAACGAAGAACGAAAAATTCGTTGGTTTACTTGGGTGAATGAAAAAACACTGATAGTCAGCATAGTATTTGCCGCAAAAAGATATGGTACAGATACAACTGAAACTCGTCTTTTGGCAATCGATATAGATGGTGAAGAGCCAGTACAAAGGCAAGTTGTGAAGACGAAAAGAGGCATTTACGATGATGGTCATGTTTCTCAGTTTCAAGATTCCGTTGTATCCTTTTTGCCAGATGATCCTGAACATGTGTTGATGGAATTGGACTTAGACGTCGCTAATTTGCCTGGCGTTTATAAGATCAATGTTAATTCAGGTAGGCAGTCACGTATTATCAAAGGGAAAATGTCAGTAAGAAGCTGGATGGCCGATCGCCAAGGTAACTTACGTTTAGGTGAAGCATTAAGTTATAAAACTGGCGAAGCTGCTATTCGAGTACGAATAGGTGATGATGAAAAGTGGCATAAAATGTTTGAGCATAATGCCCTAGAAGAGCCCGGCATTACCCCACTTGGATTCGCTAAAGACCCTAATTTTCTGTATTACAATGCTTATCAAAATGATAAAAAAGCATTATTTAAAATCCACCTTCCTAGTAAAGAAACCACTTTGGTTTTTGCTGATGAAAACTATGATGTTGATGGTTCATTAATTTATTCGAAAAAAACCAATGATGTAATCGGTGTTTTTCACTCGAATAGTGAAGACGGACGAATTTATTGGGATGACTCAATTGCAAAGTTTCAACAATCGTTAAACGCAGCGTTGCCAGATAGTGATGTTTATTTAGTTGATTTTAGCCAAGACGAGAATGTCTACTTGCTGTACACAGAAAACGACTACACACCAGGTGTGTATTATTTAGGTAACCGCAAAGATAAGTCTGTGACACCAATTTTAGAGCAATTCCCGGCATTATTGCCAGAAGTTCTGACCGAGCATAAATTTGTGACTTATCCAGCTAGAGATGTTACTGAGCTTGAAGGTTACTTAACATTTCCGCTAAATGTAGATGGGCCTGTATCAGCAATTTTACACCCACATGGAGGACCGGGCGCTCGGGAAAGTGACGGGTTTGATTATTGGACCTCATTTTTTGCTAACCGTGGATACGCCGTGTTTAGATCTAATTTTAGAGGTTCGACGGGATACGGTTACGAATTCGCTCAGAGTCAAATGAAGGGCTGGGGTTTAACAATGCAAGATGACTTGACCGATGCTGCTAATTGGTTGGTTGAACAGAAAATTGCGAAGCCTAACAGTATGTGTATTGTTGGAGCGAGTTATGGTGGTTATGCAGCTGCTATGGCTGCAGTTAAAACTCCCGACTTATTTCAGTGCGCAATTAGTTTTGCTGGGGTAACAAACTTGAAAAAATTGGTCTCAAGAAGTCGAAGGTACACCAATAGTAAATTTGTTAAAAATCAAATTGGTGATGATTCGGACGACCTTGAGGCGCGCTCGCCTTATTATCAAGCTGAAAAAGTTAAAATTCCTATGTTGTTTTTGCACGGTGAAGATGACCGAATTGTCGATGTTGAACAAAGTCGTATGATGGTTGACGAATTACAAGACTTAGATAAACCTGTGGAATACATAGAGTTTGAAAGTGGTGATCACTATTTGTCTATTCAAAGAAACAGGCATGCTGCGTTTAAGGCGATGGATGCTTTTTTGAAAAGGCATTTAGCAGACTAAATGCTTTTATAAGCACCGAGTAAAACAGTTAGCTAAAAATTCTAAGCACTTGCAATAGGCAGTGCTAAAATCCTCAGCCTTAAAAATCACTGGTACCAACATGTCATCCAATCACAATTCTACTTCAAACCAAACAAAGCCTGATATTGGCTTATTTGAGTTTGTTGCGCTTATGGCATTGATGACGTCTTTGGTTGCTTTGAGCATAGATGCAGTTTTGCCTGCAATGTCTCAAATTGCTGCTGATTTAGAAATTACTGATCCCAGGCAAAGTCATTTAATCGTCTCGCTATTTTTTATTGGTATGGCTTTTGGTCAGCTCTATTACGGACCTTTATCTGATGACAAAGGCCGGCGTTACGCCATACTTTCTGGTTTGATAGTGTTTGCCATCGGCTCAATCGTTTGTATGAATGCCGAATCGTTAGAGGTGATGTTAGTTGGCCGTGTTATTCAAGCTTTTGGTGTATCAGGGCCAAGAATTGCGACATTAGCCGTGATCAGAGATAAGTATGAAGGCGAAGCCATGGCAAGAGTCATGTCTTTTATCATGATGGTTTTTATACTTGTGCCTATGTTGGCGCCTATTTTTGGTCAAACAATTTTGTTTTGGTTTTCATGGCAGCATATTTTTTCATCATTTTTGCTTTTTGGTTTATTAACGGGCTTATGGTTTTTTATTCGCCAACCAGAAACGTTACCTAAAGAAAAGCGTCTACCTTTTAGTTGGTCGCAATTGAGGATTTCTAGTAAATTTATTCTGACCCATAAACTTGTGATGTTTTATACACTCTCGGCTGGCATTATTTTTGGTGCCTTTTTGGCTTATATCAGTTCATCGCAAACTATATTCCAACAAATTTATGATACCGGTGAATTGTTCCCTATGTATTTTGCCATGTTGGCTTTCTCAATAGGTTTGGCATCTTTTATCAATGGTACATTAGTCATGCGTTTGGGCATGCGTAAATTGTGTACTTGGGCAATGTTAGGTTGGTTACTGTTTTCTACATTGCTAACCGTTTTATGTTTGGTTAATGATGGCGTTCCGCCTTTGTGGCAGTTTGTTTCTACCTTGTTTTGTGCCTTTTTCTGCATTGGAATTTTGTTTGGTAACATCAATGCAATGGCTATGCAGCCTTTGGGTGGGATGGCTGGATTAGGCGCGGCTATTATTGGATCATTAAGCAGTATAGTTTCAGTGCTTACTGCTGTTTTGGTCGGCAGTTTTATTGAGTCTTCGATCACACCCGTAGCTTTAGGGTTTTTAGGTTTTGGCTGTTTGTCTTTTACGTTTTATTGGTACGCAAATAAATCCCGTTCAGAACTTTAAATTCATAATTTGTTCATCTTTTATTCAGCACCTTATGGTTATCTTTAAGCTGAATCGACGGTTTGATTCTTATACATCCCTTCATTGTTTGATTTTGCGCGTCTTGTAACAAGCATTACCATTTATTGGTGTTTACTTGGCGCTTTTTTATGTATACGCCAATACATCGTATAAATCTTATTTCACTAAGCGGATATTAGGTCTAGAGATTTGATTCTCTAAAATGTCGACTAGCTTTGACGATCTGTAACCATTTTTTACTCTGTCGTAGCCTATGTGTTTCATTCCCAATTGCTGACAAAACTTGTAAATAGTCATGAAGTCATCTTTACCCAAATTTTCATTGGTGTTGGATAAATGTGAATCGATAAACATTTGATGACCGTTCGCAGTTAGGCTAGCAATGGCAGAGTATGGGTCTCCATAATTTTTAGACTTTAGTGCTCTGACCATTTTAACTTCAAAGAACCAATCATCTATTTGAGAAATTCGCGTTATTGAGTTGTCCATATTTAATCCCAGTGTGTAGAGGTATTAATTAGGTTTTGCAACTCGTAGGCCAAAGTCGCAGCCCACTATAATGGCGAGATATAGATTGCAGGCGCTTAAAAGAGTCTTGTTTTTGCAACAGTGATGATATTTATGGTGGCCGTCAGCTAAAAGAGCTTGGGTTATGTTTGTTTTTTATACAAATATATCTGAAGACCTTTAGAATTAATGGTTTTGAGGTGTCTCTATTTGCATACGTGGCGCTTTGGGAAACTTTTTTTAGGTATAAAAAAGCCCAGCCAAATTGGCTGGGCAAGAGGGCTTTTATCAAGCACCTTACGACAGAAATCGTTTTAAAATATCAATATGTAGAGTCGCTTATGCTGACGCGACAATTGTTTTCATATCAGTCATATAACCACGTAGCTTAGCGCCAACTGTTTCTACACCGTGTTCTCTAATAGTTTTGTTGATATCAACAAGTTTTTTGTTATCAACACTGTTAGTCGCAGTTGTATAGGCCTTACCAATAAGGTCAGTACCAATACTAGGCATCAGTTTTTCAGCTAAAAGTGGGATAGCTGCATTGGCGAATAAGTAGTTACCGTATTCAGCTGTATCTGAAATCACAACGTTCATTTCGTATAAACGTTTACGCGCGATAGTGTTCGAAATTAATGGTGTTTCATGCAATGACTCGTAGTAAGCAGACTCTGGTAAAATACCCGCTTCAACCATGACATCGAAAGCGAGTTCAACACCAGACTTGATCATCGCCACTAAAAATACACCGTGGTCGAAATATTCTTGTTCATCAATGTTGCCATCAAATGTAGGTGACTTTTCAAAACCTGTTTGGCCGGTTTCTTCACGCCATTTAAGCAAGTTCGCATCGCCATTGGCCCAATCTTCCATCATAGTGCGAGAAAATTCACCGCTGATAATGTCGTCTTGATGTTTGCCAAAAAGAGGACGAAGTAATTCAGTTAATTGTTCAGATAATTCAAACGCTTTTACTTTAGCTGGGTTAGAAAGTCTGTCCATCATATTGGTGACCCCACCAATTTTTAATGCTTCAGTAATTGTTTCTAAACCGTCTTGGATCAATTTACCTGCATAACCCGCATCGATGCCATTAGCGACCATTTTTTCGTAGCCTAAAACTGCAGCCACTTGTTGCATACCACATAAAATAGTTTGCTCACCCATAAGGTCAGACTTCACTTCGGCAACAAAAGAAGATTCAAGCACACCTGCACGATCACCACCAGTTGCAGAAGCTAATGCTTTAGCAATATCCCAACCTTGACCTTGAGGATCGTTTTCTGGATGCACAGCAATTAATGTAGGTACGCCGAAACCACGTTTGTATTCTTCGCGTACTTCAGTGCCTGGGCATTTAGGTGCACACATCACAACTGTTAAGTCAGCGCGAATTTGTTGACCTTCTTCAACAATATTAAAACCGTGTGAATAACCTAAAGTCGCGCCTTTTTTCATAAGAGGCATAACCGCTTCCACTACGCTTGAGTGTTGTTTGTCTGGCGTAAGGTTATACACAATGTCAGCAGTAGGGATAAGTTCTTGATAGGTGCCAACGGTAAAGCCGTTACCACTAGCACGTTGGAAAGATTCACGCTTTTCATCGATTGCTGCTTGGCGCAATGTATAAGAGATATCTAGACCAGAGTCACGCATGTTCAAACCTTGGTTCAAACCTTGTGCACCACAACCTACTATGACAATTTTTTTGCCTTTCAGAAAATCACAACCTGTTGAAAACTCAGAACGCTGCATAAAACGACAACGACCAATTTGGTCAAGTTGCTGACGTAAAGATAATGTATTGAAATAATTTGCCATGGGTAAATTCCTAGTCTTAGTTAAGTGCAAGTTAGTGAGTCACTTGCGATGCTCGGATAATAGAGCTAAACCTATGTTGTTTAAAATGATATATTTGAAATATTATGTTGCATAAAACGCAACAGTATTGAAAAAAGGCAATTAGATGGATATTCGCAGCTTAGAATTGTTTCAACATTTGGCCAGTAGTTTACATTTTAGTAAAACTGCGGAATCAATGTTTGTCAGCCCTTCTACTTTGAGTCGTTCAATTCAAAGGCTTGAAGAGGAATGCGGTACTACTTTATTCGCGCGGGATAATCGTAAGGTAAAACTCACTGCTGCTGGTTCAAAACTTCTGGGTTTCTCTCAGCAAATTTTGACTGAATGGAAAAAAGTAAAATGGGAGCTACAACAGGAGCATCAGCAGTTACAAGGTGAGCTGAGTTTATTTTGTTCGGTGACTGCAAGCCAAAGTCATTTGCCCGGTTTATTGGATAATTTTCGACATAAATATCCACAAGTTGAAATTAAGTTGAGTACCGGAGATCCAGCGTTGTCAGTCAGTAAAGTGATGCAACAAGAGGTTGATGCGGCCATTGCTATTTACACGCCTGATTTTCCTGCTGAGTTGGAGTTTCTGTCATTGGGTGAAATACCGCTGTTACTCATAGCCTCCAAAGACACCTTGTTAAATCGTTTAGAACAAGTGGACTGGCGTCAACATTCGTTCATTTTACCCGAGTCGGGTCCATCCAAGCGTATTGTGCACCATTGGTTTGCTGAGCAAGGCATAAGACCTAGAGTGTATGCCACAGTGGCTGGCAATGAAGCGATAGTGAGTATGGTCGCCCTAGGTTGTGGCTTGGGCATAGTTCCCGAGGTTGTGTTGGACTACTCCACTATAGGTCAAAAAGTAAATCGCATTAAATTAGATGATATTGAGCCTTATCAGCTGGGTTTGTGCTGCCTGAAAAAAAGAGCAAAAGAGCCAGCCATCCAAGCGTTGTTTAATTGTTAATTTGTCCAGTTGCCTACCATACCAATATCCAGCGCCATGGCTTCTAAATCATCGATATAAAACATAGTAGGCGGAAGATGACCGCTTGGTGCATTCATCGTAAATGATGAACAATATCGTTCAGTCGCTCAGTTCTGCGCATGCTGAAAATACCTTAATGTAATAAGTTTCATCATTTACGCCACCTTCGATGAGTCTCCATATCTTAATCAAATTAATCAATTTATCTTAACCATGGGTGCCCTAAGTGTAAGCTCTCCTCCACCTTTAACTGACGCAGTTACGTTACCTTGGGCAGAAAACTGGAGGTCTGCAGTTTGTTTAATATTATTTCCACTTACCGTTACATCGCCCCCCGATGACCCAATATTTATTCCGGTTTTACCTTTGATTGATACCTGCTGTTCGGCTTCGATATTGATGGATTTAGGACTTTTAATAGTAATGCCATCACTGGACATTACGATGGAGTTTTGGTCTTGATCCTGAATCGTGATTTGTTTATTTTTGTCGTCTAGAACCAGCTTGTTTTTAGCAGGAGTAATAGCAGTAAGCACTTTGTTCTCATCATCAAACTGTAGTTGCAATTCACTTTTAGTAATGATCGCCTTGATGCTATTTTTTTCGTTTGTCTCAAGGGTTGAGAAGGGTTTAATTTTACTTGAATACATACTGCCTAAAATAATCGGGTAACGTGGATCGTCATTGAGAAAACCGACTATGACTTCGTCTCCGACTTCCGGAATGAAGAAGGCGCCTTGGCCGTTGGTTGAATAAAAATTACTTAACCTGGCCCACAGGCCATCACCGTTTTGGTCAAACAATGGCAAATTAATTTGAATTCTGAATTCGCTTTCCGGATCGTCAAATATTTTTTCCACTGTAGCACAGTGTAATCCATGAATGCCTGGTAAATGGCCAGATGCTGGAGGGTGAATAGCCTCTGGCTCCTGCGCGAACCCATTGGCTTCTAAACCAAATTTAACATCAGTAAACCAGTTGCCTTCGCTGATATCATGATTAACACCACTGACAAAGTAATCGCCGTTGAACCGTTCTCCCATTCTTTCAATTGTAATGTAATTACCCGGCTCAACTTTACTACTTCCTTGAATCTTGACTTCGCCGGTTATTTTCGACAATTCACTCTTGAGAATTTGCCCCTTGGCCCAGTTGCTAAGACTTTCACTGTCTAGTGCCGCTGAGGTTTGCAACTGAAAGTCATTTAGGCCGACTACTTGAGATAGAGAGTCGCTACTGATATTACCGGCACCAGCTAAGTTATTAGTAGCTTCAGCACTAACAAGTTGTTGGGTTTTGTAATCCCAGGCTGTCGCCTTAACCTGATTAAACTGCGTCAAACTATTCATCTGGGCATCAAAATTGTACATATTGACACCATAACTTATGGTCAACACTGAAGTAGTATCAGCTGTGGGTGAAAACACACACACCTTATTATTTAATGTGGTAACTAGTAGACTATTGACTTCAGCACGTGTGAGCATAAAGTCCCAGTCAGTAGCATAATACTGTTGAAGGATTGGTAAGGTTACGGTGGTAGTGGTGACATCAGCAGATATGTCACTATAGTTGCCAATCAGTGTGCTGATTACATCTGAATCTGTAGTTTCAACGAAGCTGACACTTTTACGCCCTATTGTCATTTTTACCGCTTGGTCTTTGCATTCTATATTTAGGTATGGTCCCTCTTCAGGTTGAACCTTTAATGCTTGTTTGGTAATTACTCCTTCGAAAATCAACTCACTGTCGACACCGTAACCAGCTTTAATGGTAATAGCATTTCCAGGTAAAAAAATGTCCGAAGAGCTAACTTTAAAATTTTCTTCGCTAGCACTGCCATCCAGAATTTGGATGTTCGCACAGCTAATTTTGTTTACTCCTTTTTCTGTGGTCACTGAAGCAACTTGACAGTTATCAGGGATTAGGCTGTCCTTGACGTAGATGAGCATTTTTACTTGATCACAGAATCCTAGTTGGCTCTTATCATTCATAGCTTAGCCTCTTAATTTGATGGGTCGTTAAAACCGCTGTAAATAGCAATTGCGTTCTCGACTGTAGATACTTAAATTTATTGAAATCATTAAATTGCGCCACTTGCACCATATAGTTGATAGTGGGGCTATAGGCTTGTTCAGATAGTTGGGTTATTGGATTATGTGGCTCTCACCATGTTTTTCTCCTGGCCTGTATCTAAAATAGATTCATAGATAAACGTACATTTCACTTGAGACGTACGGTTTACTTTCACGAAGCACCTTTTTCAAGCTGTCTGCTTGAAGTTTTGGCAGTATTTTTAGCAAGACTTTGTTCTATAGGTGCCACATCTGAGTTTCCAGGATTGTTGACAAGTAACAGTGGCGTTTTAACCCTTTCGCTCAAGGTAAAACGTCTATTACCAGAAGTAAACAATAAAGATGGCTCACCGTAGTGTGTAAATAAATTATGAGGATAAATTAAAATTTGCCTCAAGGTTGAGTCAGAGTAAAGTTTGCTTTAGTTTGACAGTTCGTTCTGGGTTACTGACGAACCTGCCTTTCGAGTTTTGTTTAACCGTTAGTTAACTGTGCCAACATTCTATCAAAAGCTCGATAATTAAGGGCTTCGCCTAGGTGTTGCCTATTAATGTCTGAACAATGCGCCAAGTCAGCGATAGTGCGCGCGACTTTGAGAACTCTGTGGTAGGTGCGTAAAGATAATCCCAGTTTTTCTACCGCCTGCTTTAAAAATAGCTGTTCTGTTTTTTCTAATCTGCAATATTGTTCCACTTCTTTACTACCGAGTTGGGCATTGGTTTTACCGCAGCGATTTATCTGTAATTGATAAGCTTGAATGACTCGCTCTCGCACAACCTGACTGCTTTCACCACGGCTTTTCACTTGTTCAGAAAAGTCATTGCTGGGCAGTTTGGGCACATCAACCTGCAAATCAATCCGGTCTAGAAATGGGCCAGAGATACGATTCAGGTATCGCAATATTTGTTCACAGCTGCTGCGCCCGTCGTTTAGGCTACCTGTTGGGCTGGGATTCATTGCGGCAACCAGCTGAAACCTTGCAGGGAATTGGGCTTGCCTAGCGGCTCTGGATATACAGACAGACCCTGACTCTAGTGGTTCACGCAATACATCCAACACTTTTCGATCGAATTCTGGCAGTTCATCGAGAAAAAGCACCCCATTGTGCGCCAATGAAATTTCACCTGGCCTAGGAATACTGCCTCCTCCAACCAAAGCAACGGCTGAGCTGGTGTGATGTGGATGGCGAAATGCTCGTTGTTTCCATGTGGCAGGGTCTACAGGTTTACCTACGATTGAATGAATAGCTGCTGATGCTAAAGCTTCTTCATCTGTCATGGGAGGTAGAATGGTGATTAAGCGACTGGCCAACATGGTTTTACCGGTACCTGGTGGTCCAGTAAAAAGTAGGTTGTGGCCTCCGGCTGCTGCTATTTCCAAAGCTCGCTTTCCTGCAGCCTGGCCGACCACGTCTTGTAGGTCATTGTCATATGCCACTTGTTGTTCTGAAGACTTAGCTTGGTATAAATCAAGCGTGCGTTGCCCTGCGATATGGTGAAATACATCTAATAGTTGATTGGCGGGCACAATCTTGGCGAGTTTTATCAATGATGCTTCCGCTGCATTTTCACTGGGTAATATGGCTATTCGTTTAGCTTGTGAACATGCATAAGTAAAAGGTAATGCACCGGTAATTGCACGTATTTCTCCAGAGAGTGCGAGTTCACCTACCAGTTCTATATTTTCTAATTGATTACTGGTTAGTTGGTTACTCGCAGCGATAATGCCTATCGCAATAGCTAAATCAAAACGCCCTCCTTCTTTAGGTAAGTCAGCTGGCGCTAGATTGACTGTGATGCGTTTTGCAGGAAATTCAAAACCAGAATTAATTAACGCGCTGCGCACTCTGTCTTTGGCTTCTCGAACTGAGGCTTCGGGTAAACCGACTAAGTTAAAACAAGGTAAACCATTAGCTAAGTGCACTTCAACGGTAATCAGAGGGGCGTCAATGCCAACGCTGGCTCTTGAATAAACAACGGCTAAAGACATGAAGCAACTCCTTTTGCATACAGGGTAAGTCTTAAGGCTAGCTAATCATTATAAAATTGCGAGTTATTCATCCTTGACTGAATCATGGGGGTTAAAGACAGGAAGGTGCCAGTTCCATTTCATAGCACCTAAGCGGCAGAATAAAGTGATGCAGAATCCAATTATCATGCAACTTACGGTACTTAAACCTAGCTGTATGCCTAAGATGTAACTTGCTCCTCCAAGAATACAGGCAGTGGCATATAGTTCGCCTTTTAGCACCATAGGAATTTCACGGCAAATCACATCTCGAATTAATCCACCAAATACACCTGTCATTGTGCCTAACGCAATAGCAATAAGAGGATTTGCGCCGTAAGTGAGTGCCTTTTGTAGGCCCATTACATTAAAAAAGGCTAAGCCAATAGCATCGGCAAAAAATAGATAGCGAAGTGGGAAGGTATCTTTGCTACGCAACCACATGATTGTGGAAAAGGCCGCGAGGATAATCACATAGAAAAAGCTTGGATCTTGTACCCAAAATACCGGTAAATCTAAAATCATGTCGCGCAGTGTTCCGCCACCAATCGCAGTTACAGATGCGAGCACAACAACCCCAAAACCATCCATGTGTTTTTTATAAGCCATCAGTGTGCCAGCGATTGCAAATACAGCTACCCCCGCTAAATCAACCCAATGTAACCAAGTTTCCATAAGCCCTCTAAAATTGATGTGTTTAGTATTCGATGTATATGGGTATATAACCCGCTAAAAAGGCATATAGCAATGCTTGATCAAAATATCAGCTTCATGCTATTTCTATATCCAGTGATGATAAATAAAACTTGTGATGTGATGCCCTATTCTTTTTTGCGCAATGCAGTGACAATTTACTTAGCCCAAGGGCTAGTGATTATTTTATTGCGGGGATAGTGCTTACGTCTAGTAAGAATTCTAAACCCTTCGCACGAAAGTTCGAAGGGTTTTTTGTTAATGGTACTGCTTGTTAGTAGGGTGGCCATAACAGTTAACTCAATCAGTTTAGATAATTAATTAAAGAGTAAAGACCATGCCAAAGTTACGATCAGCCACAAGCACCCAAGGACGAAATATGGCGGGGGCTCGCGCCCTATGGCGTGCCACTGGTATGAAAGATGGAGATTTTGGGAAGCCTATTATTGCTGTATCCAATTCATTCACTCAATTTGTGCCTGGGCATGTGCATCTAAAAGATATGGGCCAACTTGTAGCGCGCAGCATAGAAGCGGCTGGTGGCGTAGCAAAAGAATTTAATACCATAGCTGTGGATGATGGCATTGCTATGGGTCATAGCGGCATGTTGTATAGTTTGCCTTCTCGCGAGATTATTGCCGATTCAGTTGAATATATGGTGAATGCTCACTGCGCCGATGCCATAGTTTGTATTTCTAATTGCGACAAAATCACTCCCGGCATGTTAATGGCTTCTATGCGTTTGAACATACCGGTTATTTTTGTTTCTGGTGGGCCAATGGAAGCGGGTAAAACCAAGTTGTCTGATCAAATCATTAAATTGGATTTGGTAGACGCTATGGTCGCAGGTGTAGATGAGAATGTAAGCGACGCAGAGAGTGATCAAGTTGAACGTTCTGCCTGCCCAACTTGTGGATCCTGTTCAGGCATGTTTACCGCTAATTCAATGAACTGTTTGACTGAAGCTTTAGGTTTGTCATTGCCAGGTAATGGTTCAATGTTGGCAACACATGCCGATCGTGAAGGTTTATTTAAACAAGCAGGCACACAAATAGTAGAATTATGTCGTCGTTATTATCAAGAAGACGATGAGTCAGTATTACCGCGCAATATCGCCAACTTTAAAGCCTTTGAAAACGCGATGACGTTAGACATCGCTATGGGTGGCTCAACCAATACAATTTTGCATTTAATCGCCGCTGCTGTTGAAGGTGAAATACCTTTCACATTAGACGATATCGACAGGTTATCTCGTAAGGTACCGCATTTATGTAAAGTCGCCCCTTCGACTCCTGAATATCATATGGAAGACGTGCATCGGGCTGGTGGTGTACTGGGTATTTTAGCGGAGATAAATCGTGCAGGATTATTACATGCTGATTCGCCACACGTATTAGGTAAAACCATAGGTGAAGTGATAGCCGAGTGGGATATTACTGATCCGGCTAATGAATATGCATTGGAATTTTACAAAGCAGGGCCTGCAGGTATTCGCACCACTAAAGCTTTTAGTCAAAATTGTCGTTATCCAAGTGCCGATACTGACCGTGAAAATGGTTGTATCCGCAATCGCGCTAATGCCTTTAGCGAAGAAGGCGGCTTAGCCGTATTATTTGGTAATATTGCCGAAAATGGCTGTATTGTTAAAACTGCTGGGGTTGACGAATCTATTCATAAGTTTACTGGTCGAGCGCGTATTTTCGAAAGCCAAGATGAAGCGGTAAAGTCTATTTTAGATGATCAAGTGATAGCCGGCGACGTGGTTGTGATTCGTTATGAAGGCCCTAAAGGTGGTCCGGGTATGCAAGAAATGTTGTATCCCACCACTTATCTTAAAGCTAAAGGTTTGGGCAAACAGTGTGCATTGATTACTGATGGCCGCTTTTCAGGTGGTACGTCAGGCTTGTCTATTGGGCATTGTGCACCTGAAGCCGCCAGTGGTGGTGGTATTGGTTTGGTAGAAGAAGGCGACACTATTCTTATCGATATCCCAGCCCGTAAAATAGATATTGATATCAGCGAGCAAGCACTACAAACTCGCCGTGAAAAGATGGATGCTAGTGAAAAACCATGGAAACCGGTATCTCGTGTGCGTAAAGTCTCACTTGCCCTTAAAGCTTATGCTTTATTAGCCACCAGTGCTGATAAAGGTGCGGTGCGAGATGCATCGAAATTGGAAGATTAAATGACCCGTACAGCCAATGAATACCTAAAGAGTATATTGTTATCACCCGTTTACGATGTGGCGGTGAATTCTGATCTACAAAAGTTAGAAAAACTATCTGCTTCTTTAGGTAATGAAATTTGGCTGAAACGAGAAGATCAGCAACCCGTTAAATCCTTTAAGTTGCGCGGCGCCTATAACAAGTTAAGCCAATTATCTGATGAGCAACTCGCCAAAGGTGTGGTGGCATCTTCTGCTGGTAACCATGCCCAAGGTGTGGCTTATTCAGCTAGGAAAAAAGGTATCCATGCAACAATTGTGATGCCTGCTACAGCACCAGATATAAAGGTTGAAGCAGTACGTGATTTTGGCGGTGAGTTTGTCAATATAGTGTTGCATGGCACTAGTTTCGATCAAGCAAAAGAAGAAGCCTTACGCCTGTCTAAAGAGCACGGTTATACTATGGTTTCGCCTTTTGATGACGAAGACGTGATTGTAGGCCAAGGCACCATTGCCCGTGAATTACTTGAACAAAATCCTGATTTAGATACCTTATTTATTGCTGTTGGCGGAGGTGGATTAATCGCAGGTATTTCGGTGTTTTTGAAGCAACTTAAGCCTGAGCTAAAAATCATCGCCGTAGAGTCTGATGAGTCAGCTTGTTTGCAGGCGGCGATGTTAGCAGGTAAACCTGTACCGCTAGACCATGTGGGGATTTTCGCCGATGGTGTAGCGGTTAAAATTATTGGGGATGAACCTTTTCGTTTATGCCAACAATACGTTGACGAAGTTATCTCAGTTAACACTGACGAAATATGTGCAGCGATTAAAGATATATTTGATGACACTCGTGTTATTGCTGAGCCAGCTGGCGCTTTGTCGGTTGCTGGTATTCGCAAATATCTTAAATCACATCCTATGCAAGGCAAAAAAATTGGCGGGATTTTATGTGGCGCTAATATTAATTTCCATACCTTGCGTTATGTTTCTGAACGTTGTGAGTTAGGCGAACAAAAAGAAGCGGTGATTGCGGTTAAAATACCAGAGCGTACCGGTGCGTTTAGGGACTTTTGTGCATTGCTAGGTGGACGAGCCATCACCGAATTTAACTACCGTTATTCTACCGATCGCGAAGCCCACATTTTTGTCGGCATCAAGCTAAAAGGTGGTCGTGAAGAATTAGCCCAACTGACCGAATCTCTCACTAGCAATGGTTATAGTAGTTTCGATTTATCTGAAAACGAAATGGCTAAGTTGCATGTACGCTATATGGTAGGTGGTAGGCCACCTAGTCTACTCAACGAAAAATTATTTTCCTTTGAGTTTCCAGAGCACCCAGGTGCATTAATGAAGTTTTTAGATACTTTGGGTGAAAGATGGAATATTACCTTGTTCCATTATCGCAACCACGGGGCTGCTGACGGTTTAGTATTAGCTGGCTTTGATATAGCTGATGCTGATCGTAGCGAATTTGATAAACACTTAGCCAAATTGGGTTATTTGTATGAAGAGCAAACCGATAATCCAGCCTATAAGTTTTTCTTGTCTGATCTGAATGGTGTATTTGAGTCATAAATTCAGAAAATAGTTAATGCTATAGAAGCGCGGGATTGCCCAATGACAGTGGTTGATTACTAAACTATTTAGGATTTAGGTTACACCTTAGTCGTTTCTATCTTTTTTAAGGCTTTTTTAGTGGTCTTCTGACGTTTTGTTTTAGCCTTATTATGGACTGTTAATTTTGCAAACACTCGCACAGCTAAAGTCCGGTAAATTGACCGGTGTTTCCCGCTTAACTTTGTCAGAAAACCTCACTGTTTTTCCAGTTGAAATTTTATCACTAGCTGATTCGTTAGAAATTTTAGATTTATCCAATAATCAATTAAAAGTCTTACCTGAAGAAATCAAACAACTGCATAAGCTTAAAATTATTTTTGCCTCGAATAATCTTTTTGAGATTTTGCCTGAGTGCCTTGGGCAGTGTGAAAATTTAGAAATGATTGGCTTTAAAGCGAATAAAATTAAACAGGTACCAGCGCCGTCATTACCAGCCAGGCTGCGTTGGTTAATTTTAACCGACAACCAGATAACTCGTTTGCCAGATTCTTTAGGCGAACGGCCAAGATTGCAAAAGTTAGCTTTGGCTGGCAATCAGCTTACTGAATTGCCCGCTAACTTAGCGCAATTAAACAATTTAGAGTTGATCAGGATTTCAGCTAATCATCTCACTCAGTTTCCAGATCAATTGTTATGCTTGCCTAAGCTCGCATGGTTAGCATTTGGTGGTAATCCATTTAGTCGAATCAAAAGCGAAGTTCAATCCATACCCAACGTAGTTTATTCAAGCCTAACCTTGCACAACTTGCTTGGACAAGGAGCGTCAGGTGTGATCTCAAAAGCGGTATGGAATATACCTACTGATGATTTGCCAGATGAAGTTGCAATAAAAGTATTTAAAGGGGAATTGACCAGTGATGGTTATCCAGAGGATGAGTTGCAAGCGTGCCTAAAAGTAGGCGGTCATACCAATTTAATTAAGTCTCTGGCGCAGATAAATGAAAAAGATTGCTTAGCTTTGATCATGGAGCTTATCCCAGAACATTATGACAATCTTGGTTTACCACCAGACTTTGACACTTGCACTCGTGATACCTTTAAAGCCGGTTTTACATTATCGGTTGAGCACATCAGTAAGATAGTCGAACAAATGCAGTCGGTATTTACACACTTACATCAAAAACAGGTTTGCCATGGCGACTTGTATGCACATAATACTTTATTCGACCAAGACGCTAACATCATTTTCGGCGACTTTGGTGCGGCATCTATGTATCACATGTTAAATGAAAATCAGCAGGCGCAAATTCAAAAAATAGAACGACGGGCGCTGAATTATTTTATCGAGGATTTGTTAAGTGTGTGTGTTGAAGAAGATAAACCCAGCAATCAATATATGCTCTTAACTGGGCTTTTAGATTCTTAAGGTCACTGAGCAGATATAAGTGACTGGTCGCTATATCTGCTGTAAACGCTGGGCAATCTCAGGTGAAATCAGGTTAATCACATCCGCTTTTAATGCTTCGCTTTGCTCTGAGTGACGCAGTTGGCCATCGTCACCAGCTTCTATCAAGTCGTTCTCTTTTAGTGCGTTGATAAAGGCCCCAAGTACTTTTTTGTCGAAAAATTCGGGTGAGTTAATACCGTGAAGCGCGGCCAATCTTTCGGCAAAAAGAGCGCTTTTCTTTTCTAGCTGTGGACGACTGACTTGTTCTTGACGAGACAATAAGGTTAATACCACTGCATAACGATGCAAAGTTTCCTGAATGCTTCGATTAAGTAACCATGCAGAGTAAAACTCTTCACAATTAGCCGCCGGTGGCTGGATGTCAGAGTCATTAAGTTCTAGCAAGCCCATGGCTAACATTTTATCCAGCAATAACTCGCTATAGGATGCTGCTTGCTCAGCACTCATATAGATAAATAACTCACGTTTTAATAGGGGGTACAGTTTTTCAACTAACTGTAAAACTTGCTCTTTAGCTATACGTTTGTGCGCAAATACAATGGCTGAAATGAGCCCTGGTAAGGCAAATAAGTGCAAAATATTGTTGCGATAATAAGTCAGCGCGACGGCGCTTTTACTTTTAATCGAAATTATTTTGCCGAAACTGTCTTCAGACACTTCAAATTTTTTCAGTTTTAGGGTGTTTTCTAATAATTTTTTTCCAGAGATTTTAGGCAGTGTAGCAAGATCACTGTATGGCGCATCACTCAACAACTCATTAAAATGGTCAATTGCTTGTTCTAATTCAGACTGAGCCATAGCATGTTTTTTGGCTGACAATAGACAGATTGCACAAATTGACATGCCACTAACAGCAGCTGCTTGGTTGATTCTACCCATTACATCGTTTGCAAGTTCATTAACCACCGGCGTTAGCCATTTGGGCTTTTTGTCACCATTAGCTTCTTGTTCTTTTCGCCAATCGGGTGCTTGCTGGTCAAGGTAGTTAGTTAAATTGATCGGTTCGCCAAAATTCAGAAAGCCGTAACCATAATTTTTAAGTTTTTTAATGGCCGAAAATATTTGGAAAAAGGATTCTTTTTTCTTGCCTGTGCCGTTTAGTTCTTTGAGGTAACTCGAAACTTCCATCACATGTTCGTAACCAATATAAACTGGCACTATGCTCACTGGGCGATTAACCCCTTTGGCTAACGCCTGTAATGTCATAGCCAACATGCCAGTTTTAGGAGGTAGTAAACGTCCGGTGCGACTTCTGCCGCCTTCAGGGAAATACTTCACCGAATACCCTTTATTAAATAGCAATTCAAGGTACTCCCTGAATACGGCGGTATAGAGTTTATTGCCGGCAAAACTACGACGCAAAAAGAACGCTCCTGCTTTGCGTAATATGCCTCCCACGGGTCGAAAATTTAAATTAATTCCTGCAGCAATATGTGGAGTAACCAATCCTTGGTGGTAAATCACGTAAGTTAGCAATAAATAATCCATGTGACTGCGGTGACAAGGTACATAGATTATTTCGTGGCCGTTTTGCGCTAAGGCGCGCACTTTGTCTGCGTGTTTTACTTCAATACCGTTATAAATTTTGTTCCAAACTTTCCCAAGTATGCGTTCTGCTAATCGGATCAGGCCTTCGCGATAATCTGCGGCAATTTCATTAATATATTTTTGGGCTTGTTGTCTGGCCTGTTGATGAGTGATTTTTTTAGTCCGAGCCTCGTCGACAATTGCCCGTCTAACTGATTTTGCGCCGAGTAAACTATTACGCAACTCTTGCCTATCTAAAAGAGTTGGCCCCGTTATACTTTGCTGTCGACGATGAAAGTGCGTACCAGCCAATCGTATAAATTTATGCGCAAGTTCTTCCTCATTGCCCTTTAGGTTAGCCATTGTTTTTGAAGACACAGCTTTGCTATAACAAACAAAATTGTCGCGACCTAAAAACAGCACAATAAAAAATTTACGTAACCAACTGGGTGAGACCTGATTGGCGATGAGATCTGACCAACTGGATGATTTTTTACCAGGCGCGCGTCCCCAAAAAATTGAAACTGGGATAATTTGTATATCCAATTCAGGGTTGTGATGATGCAATTTAAATAGGCTGGAAATATCATCTGCGATATGAGTACTTTTAACGCTCTTTTTCAAAACCGAACGGGGTTCTTGCAAAAATAAGCATCTGCGGTGATCTTGGCCATCTAGCGAGATTTTTCCGGTGGGTTTTGGTAAACCAAGCGCATCAGTAGACATTTTTAATGCTAAAAGATCGGTAACTGAGTGGGTACGCAGCAGATAAATAATGTTTTTAGATTTATCGATCCCTAATTCGCTTTCTAAATCAACGGGAATGCTATTGGCTTTTACCAGCCACTTTACCGGAACTGTAATGATTGCACGGAGTATATTATCCAGCCACACCATGAAGATATTTACCTTAACTAATAAAAACCGGCGCAGCATAACATGGCGCTAAGGGTTTTGCGTACATGTGAAGTCACAGCAAGCATAAATAGCAGCCTTTAGAGCAAACTGTTAGCCCTTAAAATTATGGTCTGCCATTTATAGTTTTTTAATACTTTGATAGAACGGAATATAATTTACATAAGGTTAGCTTGTTTCACTACAGAACTATTTAATACTAAAAAGTTCGATTTTTGGCCTTGGGTTCAACTATTTTAAGGTCATGAAATAGTGCCTCTTATGCCTACATAATAGCTGGGTAGCAAAATTTATTTTAGCTATTCGAATTCCATACACTCAAACTTTAATTAAGTTTATTTGAGATCTAGTAATAACTGTATATACTCACACTAACTGTATAGAAAAACAGGCTGTTTATGCGTCCACTAACTGCACGACAAGAAGAAGTACTTCAACTAATCAAAAATACGATGTTGGATACTGGTATGCCACCTACTCGCGCAGAGATTGCTCGGGAATTAGGTTTTAAATCTGCTAATGCTGCAGAAGAACATTTAAAAGCGTTAGCGCGTAAAGGGGTCATTGAAATATTGCCTGGCACCTCTCGCGGTATTAAATTGAATACACCTCTTGAGGACCAGCTAGAAGAACTTGGTTTGCCATTGATTGGTCGTGTTGCTGCTGGTGAACCGATTTTAGCCCAAGAACATATCGAGGGACATTATCGAGTGGATCCTAGCTTGTTTAAACCCAGTGCTGACTTTTTACTGCGAGTAGATGGTATGAGCATGAAAGACATTGGTATTTTGGACGGCGATTTGTTGGCTGTTCATCGCACAACAGATGTGCACAATGGTCAGGTTGTTGTCGCTAGAGTAGATGAAGACGTGACAGTGAAGCGACTCGAGAAAAAAGGCCGACAGGTTTTGCTACATGCAGAAAATGAGGCGTTTTCTCCAATCAAGGTTGATTTGGCAACCCAGCCTTTCAATATTGAAGGCATCGCAGTAGGAGTTATTCGTAACGCCGATTGGATGTAATAAAACTGCGGCGCGTTATTTTAGAATAATGCGCTATTCCATTTTCACCTCTTTTTACCTTTTATATTGTCTTTTACCTCTTTATTTCCTTTATTTTTCATTTATTAACAATTTTGTGTTTAAAAAATAATCAGTTGGTTGTAAGTTAAATAAAAAAGCTAGACTAGACGCTATTAAATGAGCGACCCTTAACATCCCAGTAGCAAAAAATAACAATAAATTAACTAGGCGTTAACTCAAGTAACAGTTTTTACTGTTTTGGAGTGAGTGTTTTAGTGAAAAATAAAAAAGTACGTTTAACGTATATGAGGTGCCATGTGAAGAGAATTTTGTTCAAAGTTGGAACTATGCTAACTGCATTGATGACAGCGCCAGTGTTTGCAGAAACGAATGATCAAATTGAGCAATACCAGCTAAACATGACTAAAGGCGTGACAGACATCAGTGCTGGTGTTTATGACATGCATATGTTGATGTTTATAATCTGTGTAGTGATTGGCGCTGGTGTGTTTATCGCTATGTTTATCTCTATGTATTTCCATAGGAAGTCTAGAGGTGCTAAGCCTGCTAATTTCCATGAAAATGTTCAAGTTGAAATTGCTTGGACTGTTATCCCCTTTATCATTTTGATTGTTATGGCTATTCCAGCAATGAATTTACTGATTGATATGGAAGATGCAAGTGAGCCTGATGTGACCGTATTGGTGACCGGCTCTCAATGGAAGTGGCATTATAAGTATATGGATAATGACGTTGAGTATTATTCAAAAATGGCCACCCAAGCTGAACAAATTTCTGGAAAATTAGCAAAAGGCAAAAACTACTTACTCGAAGTAGACCGTCCTCTAGTTATCCCTACCGGCAAAAAAGTGCGTTTTCTTATCACCTCAGATGATGTTATCCATGCTTGGTGGGTACCAGATTTTGCAGTGAAACAAGATGCTAACCCTGGTTTTATTAATGATGCTTGGGCAATGGTCAATGAGCCTGGGGTATATCGAGGTCAATGTGCTGAGCTTTGTGGTAAAGACCACGGCTTTATGCCTATTGTAGTGGTTGCCAAAGAGCCAGCTGAATATGATAAATGGATTTCAGAACAACAAGCTATTCAGGATCAAGCGAAAGCCGAAGAACAAAGGCTTTTAGCTATGAATATGACAATGGAAGAATCCATGGCCATTGGTGAAAAAGTATATAACGCCAACTGTGCCGCTTGTCATATGCCAAACGGTGAAGGTTTGCCGGGAGTATTCCCAGCATTAAAAGGCAGTCAAATTGCTCTTGAAGACCAGCCTAAACACATCGATGTTTTGATAAACGGTGTGACAGGTACTGCTATGCAAGCCTATGCAAAACAATTAACTATGTCTGAAATTGCCGCAGTTGTGACTTACGAGCGTAATGCTTGGGGTAACAATACTGGCGACTTAGTACAAGCTAAAGACATCAATTCAGCCATGAACGGACAATAGGAGAAGGTGACCATGACAACAGCAACTGAAAACACTCACACTGATGATCACCATGATGATGGACACCATGAACATCATATTCCACCAGGCATAAAACGTTGGTTATACACCACTAATCATAAAGATATCGGTACCTTGTACTTGTGGTTTGCCTTCATCATGTTTTTGATTGGTGGCGCAATGGCGATGGTAATTCGCGCCGAGTTATTTCAACCCGGTTTACAGATAGTTGATCCTAACTTCTTTAATCAAATGACCACAGTTCATGGTCTGATTATGGTTTTTGGAGCAGTCATGCCGGCCTTTACGGGTTTAGCTAACTGGTTAGTGCCCATGATGATAGGTGCCCCAGATATGGCATTACCTAGAATGAATAACTGGAGCTTTTGGATTTTACCTTTCGCTTTTCTTATTCTTTTATCATCTTTGTTTATGGAAGGCGGCGGCCCTGCTTTTGGTTGGACTTTCTACGCTCCCCTTTCGACAACTTACAGTAATGATGGTACGGCACTGTTTGTGTTCGCGGTTCATATAATGGGTGCTTCATCCATAATGGGAGCGATTAACGTTATTGTGACTATTTTCAATATGCGTGCGCCAGGTATGACTTGGATGAAAATGCCGTTGTTTGTTTGGACATGGTTAATTACCGCATTTTTGTTGATTGCAGTAATGCCAGTGTTGGCAGGTGCGGTCACTATGGTACTGACAGATAAATTCTTCGGAACCAGTTTCTTTGATGCTGCTGGTGGCGGTGATCCGGTTATGTTCCAACATATATTTTGGTTCTTTGGTCACCCTGAAGTGTACATAATGATATTGCCAGCGTTTGGTATTATCTCGCAAATCATTCCAACCTTTGCTCGTAAGCCACTATTTGGTTACGCCTCTATGGTTTATGCCACTGCTTCTATCGCATTGTTGTCATTTATTGTTTGGGCGCACCATATGTTTACAACAGGTATGCCGGTAGCGGCTGAGCTGTTTTTCATGTTTGCTACTATGCTGATTTCAGTACCTACTGGGGTGAAAGTCTTTAATTGGGTGGCGACTATGTGGCGCGGCTCTATGACGTTTGAAGTGCCAATGTTGTTTGCAATCGCCTTTATAGTGTTATTTACCATAGGTGGATTGTCAGGGTTAATGTTGGCAATAGTGCCAGTGGATTTCCAATATCATGATACTTACTTCGTGGTAGCACATTTCCATTATGTGTTGGTAACAGGTGCGATATTCTCGATTATGGCGGCTGTGTATTATTGGTTACCCAAGTGGACTGGAAAAATGTTCCATATTGGCTTAGCTAAATGGCATTTCTGGTGCTCATTGGTTTCGGTTAATGTGTTGTTCTTCCCTATGCACTTTGTTGGCTTAGCTGGTATGCCTCGTCGTATTCCAGATTATGCATTACAGTTTGCAGACTTTAATAAGTGGATCAGTATTGGTGGTTTTGCCTTTGGTTTATCACAACTTATCTTCTTAGCATTGCTTATTAAAGCCTGTAAAAAACAAGGTGAGCCTGTGTCTGCCCAAGTATGGGAAGGAGCCGAAGGTCTAGAGTGGGAAATTCCTTCTCCAGCGCCTTATCACAGTTTTGAAACACCACCTGTTGTTAAATAAGGCAAAAGTCAGTTTTTATGAATAGTCCAAGCTCACAAAGCAAAAACAATAAAATGGTGGTTAAGTTATTAGCCATCGTTGTGGGCATGTTTGGTTTTGGTTTTGCTCTTGTACCACTTTACGACGTGCTTTGTGATGCGTTAGGTATTAATGGCAAAACGTCAGACGTCGCTGCCGTGTATGAATCGGTAGAAATTGACGAAAGCCGATTGATTACTGTTGATTTTATTACTCGCAGCAATACAGGTATGCCATGGGAGTTTCGAGCCGAAACTAGGCAAGTTAAAGTACATCCTGGACAATTAAACCAAGTTGACTTTTATGTGCGAAACCCAGCCAAAACTGCAATTGTGGGCCAAGCTGTTCCATCGGTATCGCCTGGTCCAGCGGCGATATATATGAATAAAACTGAATGTTTTTGTTTCGAACAACAAACGTTACAAGCAGGGGAGGAATTGTTGATGCCTATGCAATTTTATGTCGATCCTCAACTGCCTGAAGATATTACTTATTTTACTGTGCAATATACTCTATACAACGTCACTGCTTCAGCAGATGTTGTTGCTATGAATTGAGAACGAAGGAGAACACAATGTCAGAAAAAGAATACGAAAAGTACTATGTTCCCGCTGAAAGTCCTTGGCCTTTTATGGGCGCTGTCGCTTTATTTTTAATGGCGGTTGGGGCTGGAAATTTTGTAATTGAAAGTACCCGTGGTAAAGAGGGTTACGGCGCTTACATATTAGGTGCTGGCTTTTTAGTTTTAATATTTATGTTAGTTGGTTGGTTTAGAAATCAAATACACGAATCCATGAGCGGCATGTATAGTGCGCAATTGGGGCGTTCATATCGTCAGGGTATGGCTTGGTTTATCTTTTCTGAAGTGATGTTTTTTGGTGCGTTCTTTGGAGCATTGTTCTACGCAAGGTTTATTTCAGTACCTTGGTTAGGCGGTGCGTCTAATAACGATATGACTGGCGAAGTCTTGTGGCCAGCATTTGAAGCTATCTGGCCTTTAGTTGTTACTCCTGATGGAACAACAACAGAAGCTATGCCTTGGACAGGTCTACCTTTATACAACACTATATTACTGCTTAGTTCATCGGTCACTTGTCACTTTGCTCATGTAGCTCTTGAACAAAATAATCGTGGTAAATTGAAGTTAATGCTTGGACTAACAGTATTGCTTGGCTTTATATTTGTTGGATTACAGATACAAGAATACGTGCATGCCTATAATGACTTGAATTTGACATTAGAGTCTGGTGTTTATGGTAATACTTTCTTTCTATTGACAGGTTTTCATGGATTTCACGTTACCCTAGGTGCGATAATTCTCCTTATAATGCTAATGCGAATTATGAAAGGACACTTTACCCCAGACAATCATTTTGCCTTTATGGCCGCTAGCTGGTATTGGCATTTTGTTGATGTGGTTTGGGTGATATTATTTGCTGTTGTTTATATCTTTTAGCAACGTTTCAATTGTTTTTATGAGCCACTGCATTGCAGTGGCTTTTTATATTTATTAGTGTGGAGTTGGATTAGGTGTGATTAGTCCAGTCGCTACAGCAAGCAATATAAGGCCAACAATAATGGCCGATGTTAGAACCCTTCGACCAATAAATTTACTCATAGGGGGACTGTCGGGATCGTTTTTGAGCATTATCATCATGGCTTTAAATAAGTTGAACACCATAAATAATAGTAACCCGCCAACAAGTATTTTGATTAACATCTATTTACTCCTAAAGATATTTTGAGTTGTTATGTGGACTTTTTTAACACGTTTACCCGTTGTCGCTACCTTAATAACTTTTATCTGCGTTGTCATTATGTTTGCTCTAGGTAATTGGCAATTACAAAGAGCCGAACAAAAAACAGAGCGTTTATTGGCTATGGAACGCAGTGCTAAAACTGAGCAAGTTGGTTTACAACAAATTTTAAGCGGTAATATTGGCGAAGTACTGGATATGCCAGTTAACTTTGAAGGTGCGGCGGAATCAAATCGATATTTTTTATTGGATAATAAGATCCAACAAGGCCGAGTGGGTTACCAAGTTTTAGTGCCATTGCAAACAAGCTCAGGCACAGTAATTGCCAACTTCGGGTGGGTAGCAGCAACCAATAGCCGAGACATCTTGCCCAGTATTCTTATTGAAGCGGAAAAAGCACATTATGCGGGAGTCATATCCTTACCATTGAATAATGCCATGGTAAAAGAAACCGCGCTGGTTGATGGTGAGTGGCCAAAAGTGTTACAACAAACAGATCTCAAGGTTATTCAGCAACACTATAAACAGGAGGTATTACCTTTTGTGGTGTTATTAAATGCACAGGAAACTTCAAAATTTGTTAGAAATTGGCAGCCTGTAGTAATGGCACCAGAAAAACATATGGCTTATGCCGTACAATGGTATTTGCTAGGATTTGCTGCGCTAGCAGTATTTATTATTGCTCAAAGAAATAAGTTAAAAAGGAACAAGAAGTGAGTACCACTAAAAAAAACAATAAAATGATGATGTTGCTCCTAGCTGCGGTTTTTATACTGCCCGTATTACTGGCTAAGCTAGCATTAGATAATGGTTGGTTTAACCAAGCTGCTACCAATAAAGGTGAGCTAATATCGCCACCAGTAGACATGACTACCTTGCAAACATCAAAGCACGAACCCAAGTGGAAATTAATTTACGTATTGCCTGAAACATGTGCCGTGGATTGTGAGAATGCTTTATACAGCATCGCTCAAGTACGTAGCGCTTTAGGCAAAGAGAGTGACCGAGCTGAGGTGGTAGTCATCATCCATGAAAAGAGTAATCTTGCACAGCTAACCTTACTCAAAGAAAAAACAAACATTCGTTTATTGAATACTGACTTAAAAAGTCTGCAACAAGTGTTTAAAGAAAACCCTACAGATGGTATTTTCATAGGTGATACGCTAGATAATGTGATTTTACGTTACCCATTACACATCGATAAAGAGCAGGCGATACTGCATAGTCGAGATATTTTGTCGGATATGCGCAAGGTGCTAAAATTGTCGCGTATTGGCTAGAGGATACTTAAATGAAGAAGCTGGTGCTGTTAAGCATTCTATTAGCTATGGTTGTCATCGTACTTGGCGCATACGCGCGACTAACTGATGCCGGCTTGGGTTGTCCTGATTGGCCAGGATGTTATGGGCATCTCAGTTTTTCCCAAACCACCGAAAATATCGAAACAGCCCAGCAAGCGTTCCCTGATCGGCCTTTTGAAGAGCACAAAGCTTGGAACGAAATGATCCATCGTTATTTCGCCAGTGCTTTAGGTTTTCTGATATTAGTCATTTTTATTAACAGTCTGTTTAGCAAAGCTTATAACAAACCGGTAAAACTGCCGCTTTTTCTGGTGTTTTTAGTTTGTTTTCAAGGTGCGTTGGGCATGTGGACTGTGACTCTCAATTTATTACCGGCTGTGGTGATGGGGCACTTATTAGGTGGTTTTACCGTACTATCCTGTTTGTTTTTATTGTATTTGAGGTTAACCCCATACCGAATTCCTGGTGGTGACGCGAGGATGCGTCAATTTGGTAAATATGCCATTTTGGGCATTATCATATTAACCGGCCAAATAGCTTTAGGAGGCTGGACATCGGCCAATTACGCAGCGTTAGCTTGTACTGAGTTGCCTATTTGTGAAGGTGCTTGGTATGAACGCTTAGACTTTGCGGGTGCTTTTAGTATACCAGTGGCAGAAAATTATGAATTTGGTGCCCATGATTATGATGAGCGAATGACGATGCATATAGTGCATAGAATCGGTGCATTGATCACATTTTTGTACCTATGTTGGTTAGGTCTCAGGTTATATGCCGCCGCGAGCTCAAACATTATTAAAAAAATGTCAGCTTTAATGGTCTTGGTTATGGGAGCACAAATAATTTTAGGTGTAAGCAATGTTGTGTTCAGTTTGCCGGTTGCTGTAGCCGTGCTGCATAATGCTGTAGCGGCGTGTTTGCTGTTGGTGTTAGTGACTATTAGTTACACGCTGTATCGTAAAACTTAGGAGAAACAGGTGAGTAAGGGTGTGACCGCTGGTCAACAAAACAATCAATTTAATTTATGGTCTACTTGCCAAGATTATTATGAATTAACCAAACCCAAAGTAGTGTTATTACTGTTATTAACTGCTTTGGTTGGTATGTGTTTAGCCAGTGATAGTTGGATCGGTTGGCAAACTTTTATTGCTGGATTAACCGGTATTGGTTTTTTATCCTCGGCAGCCGCAGTGGTCAATCATGTCGTTGATAGAAAAATAGATGGCAAAATGGCGCGCACATTTAATCGCCCAGTAGCCAAAGGTAAAGTATCCCCAGAAAAGGCCCTGATTTTTGCCACAGTGTTAACTGTTGTTGGTTATATTGTGCTCGAACTATGGGTTAATCGTTTAACGGCATTGTTAACGCTAGCCGGGTTGCTAGGGTATGCGGTGGTGTATACCATGTATTTAAAGCGAGCGACACCGCAAAATATTGTGATTGGTGGTTTGGCTGGCGCAATCCCTCCTCTTTTAGGTTGGACTGCAGTTACCGGGGAGATTCATGCGCACGCGTTATTGCTGGTTCTTATTGTGTTTATTTGGACACCGCCACATTTTTGGGCGTTAGCCATTCATCGCGAAAAAGACTATGCAAAAGCAGAAATTCCTATGTTACCAGTGACCCATGGTATCGATTTCACTAAAACCTCAATTCTGCTGTATACGGTGTTACTCTGTGTGGTGTGTCTGCTGCCGTACTTAATCGGTATGACCGGTCTGATATATCTAATTGGTTCCACTTTGCTAAACGCTGGTTTTTTGTATTACGCATGGAAATTAAAATTTACTGCAACCGAAAAAACCGCCATGCAAACCTTCAAGTTTTCAATTATTCATCTGATGGTACTGTTTGTGGTGCTTTTGGTAGATCATTATGTGCGGTTTTAGCTATGAGTAAATTACAAGCAGGACTGATTGCATTTATTGCGTTAATTATTGGTGTTGTAGTGGCAATCACTATTGCGCCGCCTGGTAATGATAAAGAAACCGAATATGTTAGTTTATATCCCCAAGCTAGAGCCTTGCCAGATTTTCAACTAGTCGATCATAATAAACAGGTATTCACCCCAGAAAATTTAATGGGACATTGGAGCCTGGTTTTTGTTGGTTACACGTATTGTCCAGATATTTGCCCAACTACTTTGGCTGAGTTAAAAGGTATTTATCCAGAATTACAAAAAATACCAACAGACTCACCTATTCAAATTGTATTGCTATCCGTTGATCCTAAGCGTGATACACCAGAGCGTTTAAATGAATATATCAATTTTTTCCACCCTGACTTTATTGCAGTAAGTGCAGAACATTCCCAGTTATTTCCGTTGGTGCGCGCTATGGGTATGATGTATTCAATGTCAGAAAGCACGGATAATCCTAACTATTTAGTAGATCATAGCTCGTCTGTGGTGGTAGTGAATCCTAAGGCCCAAGTAGTTGGTCGTTTCAAGCCTGATTTTGTTGTTGGTAAGTTACCTATTAGCGAAGGGCAAAAAATACTAGCTGATATGCCAGCGATTGTTTCACTATAAACTGTAATTAGATGAAGATCAGGCAAGCAACGCTCGGTGATGTAAAAGCCCTAGCGCCGCTTATTTTTTCTTCTGCGCCTAGTGCTCTCGCTGCTATTTTTGACATTAACGACGAATTGTCGGCCTCACATTTTCTACACTCCAGCCTTTCAACTGAAGACGGTCAATACGGTTTTGCAAACCATTGGCTGGTTGAAATTGATCATCAAGTAGCCGGATGTATAAGCGCTTGGCACAGTCATTTACCTGATTCCTTCCATCAAGCGACGTTGCACAAGTTAACCGGTTTTTATGGTATCGCCCATGCATTATCTGTAGTTCAGTCTAGTCAAACCTTGCAAGACTGTTTTCCTAAACCGCAAGAACATGAATGGTGTATAGGACATTTTGCTGTATCTACAGAACATCAAAGAAAAGGTGTTGGAACTGCATTATTAGATTTTATGCACAAACAGGCATTAAGCTGTGGTAAGTCTGAGTTATGCCTTGATGTTGAAAGCATCAATACCCAGGCCATTGGTTTTTATCTAGGGCACGGGTTTGTAAAGAAACAAGAATCAGGTGTCAGTTCAAGAATGCAAACTTTAGGCATAAGCTCCCACTTTCATCTAAACAAACTAATCTAACCAGTTTCCGTCAGCAGTTGGTACAAAAAAGGGTTGTGAATACCAATAGAATCTTCCTTTGTTACGCATGCTAGGGGCAGTGCAGTTGACTCTATGTCTGCCGGGTTGAGTGATTGAATTTATTTCCACTGAAATGCTATTTTGCATTAATGACTTGTTAAGAACCTGACCATTCTGAAAGCAGTTGATTTGTTGTGGGGCAATGTCTGCAGTTTTTACACTAAAAGTCATAATTTGCTGTTGAAAAGGTAGTTCAACCTTTGGATCTTTGAAGGAAATGTCAGTCACTGGCATTGCTAAACTATTTAATTTGACTGCTAAAGTTTTGATATTACCGTACACCCCTGCGGCTGGGTATCGTGGTAATGCAGAAAAGTCACTGTATGAAGCTATGGCACCGCTATGCTGGGCAAATCCAATGAAACCTTGTGAGCTTATCCGCGTTTTTAATTGTTCATCAAACTCTCCATATGGGTAAGCAAAATATTTAAGGCTGTATCCAATGTTTTGCTCCAAAATTTTCTCTGCTTCTTCAATATCTTGCATAGTACGATTAAGCCAATCTTGCTGAGACTCCCCAACATGTTTACTGAGCATGTGAGCATGCTGTTTTCCATGATTGGCAAAACTCGCGTTTTGCATGGCCATAAGTTTTACTTGTTGCCAATCTAGTTGGTAATCCACTTCGCCAATAAGAGGTGGGTTCACAAAAATGGTATACGGAAATGCAAATTCTCTAAGAATCGGGTGGGCATTGTTATAAATATTGGCATAACCATCATCAAAGGTGATGACGACCGTTTTTTCAGGTAACGGGTTTTTGTTTTGTAGGGCTTCGATTACCTGTTTTAGAGGCAATACATTATGATTTTCTGCCAAATATTGCATATGTTGACGAAAGGTATCAGGTGAAACTGAGGTTAACTTTGGGGTGGTATCACTGACATGGTGATATAACAATATTACTGCATTGTCTGTTGCCCAAGTATTTATGCTAAACAGCGCACATGTTAAAGTCGCAACAATACTAATCCAATTTTTCCGCATGTATTTCCTAATGATTACTAAATGAAAAACAGCCCTACTTTATCAAATTTCTTGCAGATTAGTCTGCATCAAAAGATTATTGTTATTGCGATACCGATGATCTTAAGTAACGTCACAACTCCTTTGATGGGATTGGTTGACACCGCCGTGTTAGGCCATATGCAAGGATCGCATTTTCTGGCTGGGGCATCAGTTGCGGCATTGATTGTCACCCAACTATATTGGTTGTGTGGCTTTTTGAGAATGACCAGTACAGGTTTAAGCGCACAAGCTAAAGGCAGTCAAGATCCCACACAGCTCAGCCAAAGTTTGTTTCAAGGTGTCCTAATTAGCTTCGTGCTGGGTTGTTGTTTACTGTTAGTGAAAGACGGCATTTTGGCCTTGGGTTTATTCTTTGCAGATGCGACTCCCGTCATTCAAGGGGTGATATCTGAGTATTTCTCAACCCGAATCTGGGGAGCGCCTGCAGCAATAGTTAATCTAGCTCTCATTGGCTGGCTAATAGGCCAGCAGAAAGCTAAACAAGTATTGCTTATCCAAGTCTTAGCCAATCTATTGAACTTGGCGCTTAATCTTTGGTTTGTTTTTGGTTTGGGGTTAGAGGTGTTTGGCGTGGCCCTTGCTAGCGTCGTTGCTGAGTATTTTATTGCGATAGTGAGTTTGAGCGCCGCGTTAAACATTATTGGCAAACCATTAATCCAAAAAAAGTGGTTTTCACTGGCCTATTTACGACCTTTGTTATCCCTTAATGGCGATACCTTTATTAGAAATCTCATCTTACAAGCTTGTATCGCCTTTCTTATTTTTAAGGGGGTGGGTTTTGGTTCTACTTCAGCTGCAATTAATGCCATTTTAATGCAGTTTTTTACCCTAATTGCCCTAGGGTTAGATGGTGTGGCGTATGCCGCTGAAGCATTAGTTGGAGAACAAAAAGGCCAAAAAAATTCCAAAGGTATCATTCATGTCACGTTGCATGGGCTGATATGGTCTAGTGTTGTCGCTTTGCTGTACACCTTGGTTTTTGTGGTTTGGGGCAGCGAAATTATTGGCATAATTACGGATCAAGCGACTCTGCAAATAGCCATGAAAGACTACTTAATATTTGTCTATTGTTTGCCCCTAATTGCCCACTGGTGTTTCTTTTTTGATGGCGTTTTTGTGGGATTAACACGGGCCAAAGCGATGCGAAATAGTATGTTGCTTTGTGGTTTGGTTGTTTACTTCCCTGCTTTTTGGGTGTTTTTAGCTCATGCAAATCAAGGTCTATGGATGGCGATGTTACTATTTTTACTGACCAGGGGCATAAGCTTGGGGGGGTACTTTATTTATCTTTGTCGCTATCATCGCTTAACGAGTTAAGCTTAAGACTCGAAGGTGGCGGTTTAAAGCTGGCGGTCATGCGGTGCGCCAGAATACCTAGATACCCTCTGATGGAATATAAGCTACCTACTGCCAATATAATTAGGCCGGGAATTTGGATAATCGGCGCTATTTTTGCGCCAATTAAAATAACCACTGCGCCTAAGCAAAATATGCCTAGGCCTCGTTTGAAAAAAGCCCAACTTTTATTTGGATCATTGGCAAACCGCTGCAACCAGTTAATGTTCGTATCCTTTGCTGAGCTCTTATTAAATAGGCAATTTAGTAGTAAGAGTGTTCGCCTGCTTGGTGTTCGGTCGCATCTTTAACCGCGGTTAATTCACCAGAAAACTGTTCTAACATTTGTTTTTCGATGCCGTCTTTTAAGGTGACATCTACTTGTGCACAACCGTTACAGCCGCCACCAAATTGTAATACCGCTTCTTTTTCTTTGGTGATTTCGACTAAGGTTACTTTACCGCCATGGCTAGCAAGTTGCGGATTAATTTCGGCCTCAATCATATAACTTACACGTTCAGCTAAAGGTGCATCGCTATCCACTTTTCGGGCTTTGGCATTCGGTGCTTTAAGTGTTAGCTGTGAGCCCATTTGGTCTGTAACAAAATCAATTTCTGCTTCTTCAAGAAATGGCGCGCTTTCTAAATCGACTACTGCATCAAAACCATTAAATTCCAACACTGTGTCTGATTCTTCTACCGCATCTGGTGGACAGTAAGATACACCGCACTCTGCGCTAGGCGTGCCAGGGCTAACCACAAACACTCTGATGTTAGTATCGGGCTCTTGGTTTGCTAGCAGCTTACAGAAATGTGCTTGTGCTGTTTCTGAAATGTTTATCATGGGCTATCTACCTCTAAAATATGTCTTGTTAGATAATAACAAAATTACTTGACTAAAACACTCAAGTAATCGTTTTTGCGTATTAATTCGAACTAAAACGTGCGACCATTTTTACAAATGTTGACTGACTGGACTAATTTTTATGAATTTAGTATTTCGAATGTTTATTTTTTGCTTGTTGATCATCAGTACCAAAGCAGCATCTGTGGTGGATACCGCATATTTACCTGTAAATACTCAATATAAAACTGAGATTACTACGCCTACTCAAGCATTAGGTTCATCAGTGGGCGAATGGCACGTTCGTCATGATCAAATTGCCAGCTATATGCAAGTGCTAGCTGCACAATCAGACCGCGTCAGTTTAGTTGAAACAGGTCGTACTCATGAAAATCGCCCACTTTATCTATTGGCTTTTAGCTCTGCTGAAAATCAGCAAAATCTAGCCGCGATCCAAGCCAGACATATTCAAAACTTAGGTCAATCTACTGATAAAAATGCCCCGCTCATTGTATGGATGGGTTACAGCGTACATGGTGATGAACCATCAGGTTCAAATGCTGCTTTATTAATTGCATATTATCTCGCTGCCGGTGAAAGCGAATTAATAAACCAATTGCTTAAAGACAATATTATATTGCTCGATCCAAGTGTGAATCCAGATGGACTCTCGCGATTTGCTCAGTGGGCCAATATGCATAAAAGTAAGAACTTGGTGTCTGATCCAAATCACCGTGAGCACAAGCAAGCTTGGCCTTCAGGTCGCACTAATCACTATTGGTTTGATTTAAACCGAGATTGGTTGCTGTTGACTCATCCAGAGTCCCGGGCGCGTATCAAGCAATTTCATCAATGGCGTCCTCACGTATTAACCGACTTTCACGAAATGGGCACTAATAGCACTTACTTTTTCCAGCCCGGTATTTCTTCTAGAAAAAACCCATGGACACCGTTAAAAAATGTTGAATTAACAGCCGCAATAGGGGATTTTCATGCAGCAGCGTTAGATAAAACTAAACAGCTGTATTTTACTCAAGAAAGTTTTGACGATTTTTATTATGGTAAAGGTTCAACTTATCCCGATGCCCACGGCAGTATTGGAATATTGTTTGAACAAGCCAGCAGCAGAGGACATTTGCAAGACTCAGTTCATGGCCCGTTAAAATTCTCCGACACTATACAAAATCAAGTGACAACATCCCTATCAACTTTTACGGGTGTGTTAGCGCATAAAAAAGCCATTCTTGACTATCAAGTTGACTTCGCCAAACAAACTAAAGAGTTAGTCAAAGATGATGATTTAGCCGGGTACATATTGAATGAGAAATTTGACCAATCCCGTTTCTCAAAAATGTTAAGCATTTTAGCCTCACATAAAATTCAATATTGGCCATTAAGCAAGGATATAAAGGTAAATGGACAAAATTTTGATTCATTGAATAGTATATTTGTACCACTCGATCAGCCTCAATATCGACTGATAAAATCACTTTTCTCAACCCGTAAATCATTTGACGATAATACCTTTTACGATGTGTCGAACTGGAACCTTCCCTTAGCATTCAATATCCAATATCAAGCGGTTAAAAGATCACCAAAGCTAGACAAACAGGCTGTTAACAAATCCAAACCTGTTAATCCTAAATTGTTGCCTGGCGCTTACGCTTATGCTTTTTCTTGGCAAGATTATCAAGCGCCTAAACTATTACAGCGTTTATTGGCGAATAAGGTGAAAGTAAAACTTGCTGGTGATGCGTTTTTTGCGCAAACCGCACAAGGTGGTATGAGCTTTTCAGCAGGAGCGGTGATTGTGCCAATCGCCTTAGAGCAGCCTGAAAATTTGTTAGGTATCATTGTGCAACAGAATAAGGAACTAAATATTCCAGTTCATTCGGTTACGTCTGGATTAACTCGTCAAGGTATTGATTTTGGTAGTCGTAAAATGCTTAACATTACACTGCCTAAAGTATTGTTAGTGGGAGGGCGAGGTACCTCTCAATATGAATTGGGAGAAGTATGGCACTACTTAGATCAGCATGTTGATATGCCTGTTTCAATCACTGATTTAGATCAACTGGGTCAACTTACTTTAGATAGTTATAGCCATATGGTGTGGGTTGAAGGCAGGTATAAAAACGTACCTGAAAAAACCGTCAAAAAAATTGAAAGCTGGTTAAATTCAGGCGGCGTACTTATTGGCCAAAAGTCTGCGGCCAACTGGTTTTCTGATAAACAATGGCTAAAAGCTGACTTTATAAGTAAAAGTGAGATTAAGTTAGCGTTTGAAACAACAGGTTTAACTTATAAAGACCAAGAAGCGCTTACCGCTAAACAAAGAATAGCTGGGGCAGTATTTGAGACTGAGTTGGATTTAAGCCATCCATTAGCTTTTGGTTTTACGTCCTCTACCTTACCTATGTTTCGTAATAGTGCATTGGTGATGAGCCAACCCGATAAACCATTTGTTACTGTAGCTGGGTATGTTAAATCGCCACTTATGGCAGGTTATACTGCTGATGAATTGCAGAAATTGATTGGAGGCAGCGCTGCAATTGTGTCGCACAATTTTGGTAAAGGTAAGGTGATTGGTTTTGCGACTAATGTTAATTTTAGGGGCGTTTGGTATGGCACTAGCCGTTTGATGAGCAATGCCATATTTATGGCTGACTTTATTGATGCTCCCTAACATTAATGCACTAGCGTAATACAAATACTCCAAATATCGATTCGCAAATTAGAGTTGTGCTTACGTAAACAGTGGTAAGCACAATTCATTGTACTTCCGGTGGTGATAACATCGTCGAACAGAGCGATATGATTATAACCTTTCAATCGTAATTCAGATGCTTCACTTACTTCAAATGCATTACGTAGATTTTTATTTCTTTGGGCGGCAGATAAGTCTGTTTGCGCAGAGGTAGATTTACATCTGGTAAGAATAGACGTGTCCATGTCTAACTGACCTAATTTACAAATGTGTTTGGCTAACTCTATGCTTTGATTGAATTTTCTATTTAAATATCGGTTTTTGTGCAACGGTATGGGAATAATTAACTGAGGCAATTCGGGGATTGAATTTAAGCAGTATTTTACAAAAACAGCCGCCAGAGCTTGCGCATTAGGCACATGTTTAGAGAATTTTAATCCGATTAATAACTTCGATAATGGCCATTGATAGTCAGCAAGAGCCAACACTTGTGGAAAGTCTACCTTTGCTAAACTCCTGTGCACGTTTGGTGAAAACATTAAATTGTGTTGGTATCGGTCAATATCAAATAGTGTAAAATCATCAACACAATAGTGGCATATTGAAGTGTTACTGGGTTGTTTACAAACTAAGCAACGTTGACTCAGTATGATTTTCATCTTGTTGTTATCCTTGTACTCAATGTAAAGAGCGGTTTTCCTTAAGTTAAGTGTAGAAGAAATGTCAGTGAGATTAAAAATATCAACTGTGGGTAGTAGTGGTAAGTCGCTTGTTTTTTTGCATGGCTGGGGTATGAATAGTGGTGTTTGGCAGTCGTTGATAGACATACTTAAAGATCAATTTTGTATTACCACTATCGATTTACCTGGATATGGGTTAAACCATCAACAGTTACCCGTTCCTTATAATTTGCAGAATATTTCGACAGTAGTGGCAGAACATCTTCCTGCAAACTGCACACTTATTGGTTGGTCTTTGGGTGGATTAGTGGCGCAGCAGATAGCCAACTCTCATCCAGAGAAACTTAAACAACTGGTGTTGATTTGCTCCAGTCCAAAATTTTCTAGAAGTACAGATTGGCCTGGAATTGATCCCAAAGTGCTGGATTTTTTTACTCAGCAGCTCGAGCTAGATTTCTCTAAAATGATAGTGCGTTTTTTGGCTATACAAGCCATGGGTAGTGAGAATGCCCGGCAAGATGCAAAAACAATTAAACAGGCGCTACAAAAATATCCACTCCCGTCTTCAGTTGCATTAGCTGAAGGTTTAAAGCTGTTGCAAGATACTGATTTACGTGAACAATTTAAAACCTTGTTGATGCCTTGCCAAGTGTTTTTAAGCCACTTTGATACCCTAGTGCCTGAAAAAATCGCTCCCATTATTCAACAACTTAACCCCAAGGTCACGATAGACCTTATCTCTGATGCTGCTCATGCTCCTTTTATTTCAAACACCGAGGACTTTGCTAAACGTCTAGTTGAATCACTGGTTTAATGACTAATACCTAGTTGGTGTGGGTATAAAGCAAGGTAAAGCTTTATAAAAACCTGAAAATGGTTAATAATTGAACACGAGAGGTTAAAGTAGTAGAGGTGTAAAAGTGAATATTACTAACAATGTAAATTCTGCCATTGTCAGCGGCACTATTGGCATTCAAAGAGCATCTAATGGCATTACACAAAATGCCTCAAATTTAGCTGGCTTGTCAGCTTTTTCTGCGCCCTCTCGCGACCCTCAAGAGTTTTTGGCAAACGCTACGTTAAACCAACTCAGTGCAATCAAACAAACACTTCCACAAGCTAGTGAAGGAATTACCTCGAATCTAGTTGGATTATCAGTCAATCTTACTAACGCACAAGCGTCTGCAAAAGTAGTAGATACAGCTAGCGGTACCGTTGGAACAATACTGGATATTCTGGCCTAGCCTTATGAATATTCTTCCTCCCGTACCCACTCCTACAGTATTTAACGTTGGCACCGTTAATACCGAGTCTGTGCGCAGAGATAATACTCAACGAGAAGCGGTGCCACAGTTAGTTGCGAATGAAAAATCAGCAGCTGAAACAGGTGTGGGTTCTGAAGCGGATAAGGTTAAAACACCTGGGCAAGCTCCCCCACCGCTTACTTATGAAAAGCCGGTTCCTCAGGGAGGCCAACAGCTCAATACGCAAAATGATTCTGCTAAAGACAATGGGCAGGATGCGAGTGCGGGTAAAGAAAATGCGGAAGAGCAACAACAGCAACAACAAGCCGAACAACAGCAAATTACAGAGCTAAAACAACGAGACGCCGAAGTAAGAGCCCATGAACAAGCTCATGCATCTTTGGGTGGTCAATATGCCAGTTCACCTCAATATGAATATGAAAGAGGGCCAGACGGCAGACGATATGCAGTAGGTGGCGAAGTTTCAATAGATATATCAGAAGCTTCTACACCCGAGGAAACTATTCGCAAGGCACAACAGGTTAAAGCCGCAGCTTTAGCTCCAGCAGAGCCTAGTGCGCAAGATTTAAGGGTCGCAACCGAAGCCACACAAATAACCCTAGAAGCGCGTAGTGAAATAGCACGTGAGAATGCTAAAGAAGCACAAGAGGCATATAACCAAGCTGTTCCAGACATTCAGAATACCGAGGAAGAACAACAAAACTCTATTATTGGGGCGACCCCTTCACTTGAAGACATTGTTGATGCTTTAGATGTCGGCATACCTACCCGTTCACTGGATATTAGTCAGTCGCAGGTTGATGAAAATAATTTCATTGACCTAGAGATTGATTTGGATGGTGCGAGTCAATTTCTGGCAAACAGAGACTTAGAAATTACACGTAGAGTATCAGTGATTGAAAGTTTTTATACTCAAGTGTCAAGCCCACGTGCTGACGGATTGCAGCAATCCGCATAAACCAGCTAAAAATAAGCTTTATCTCAGAATGAAAAAAGCCCTCGAACGAGGGCTTTTTAGTTTCTAGGGATAAGTTATTTTTTGGCTTTGGCAAAAGCGTCAGCAAAAGCATTACCCATCATTTGATTCGACTGTTTTGGCTGAGTCTTCTGATGATTGGTCTTAGCTGGGCGATTATTGGGCTTTTTATCTGCACCATGTTTTTGTGCAGCTGGTTTTGATGCCTGATTAGGCGTATCGCCCATCCGCATAGTGAAAGAGACACGTTTTCTTTCAACATCCACTTCCATCACTTTAACTTTGACAATATCGCCTGTTTTGACGATATCTCTAGGGTCAGCAATAAACTTGTCGGTCATGGCGCTGATATGAACGAGGCCGTCTTGATGGACTCCTACATCAACAAACGCTCCAAAATTGGCAACGTTGCTCACGACACCTTCTAAAATCATGCCTACTTTTAGATCTTTTAAAGATTGCACGTCATCTTTAAAGTTTGCTGTTTTAAATTCTGGGCGAGGATCTCGACCGGGTTTATCAAGCTCGCTGATAATGTCGGTTATTGTGGGTAAACCAAAGGAATCGGTGACAAAGTCTTCAGGTTTAAGTTTTTGCAACACTTCGGTGTTGCCGACTATATCATTCATCGCAATACGAGCATGATCGACAATTGAATTCACTACTGGGTAAGCTTCAGGGTGCACGGCTGATGCGTCAAGAGGATCATCACCACCCATGATACGTAAAAACCCTGCAGCTTGTTCATAAGCTTTTGGCCCTAATCGGTCAACGCTAAGCAATGATTTACGGCGCTTAAATGCCCCATGCTGATCACGGTAACTGACGATATTATTTGCTAGAGTGCGGTTTAGTCCCGATACATGACTAAGCAAAGCACCAGAAGCAGTGTTGATATCTACACCTACCGCATTCACACAGTCTTCAATCACTGTGCTGAGTGATTTACCTAAATTGCTCTGGCTCACATCGTGTTGATATTGGCCTACGCCTATGGCTTTAGGTTCAATTTTAACTAATTCTGCGAGTGGATCTTGTAGTCGTCTCGCGATCGAAACTGCGCCACGTAATGACACATCCATATCCGGCAATTCGTTTGACGCTAACTCTGATGCAGAATAAACAGAGGCTCCTGCTTCACTGACAATAATTTTGCTCACGCCCAAGTCGGGGTTGGCTTTGATCATTTCGGCCGCGAGCTTATCGGTTTCTCTTGAACCTGTGCCATTGCCGATACTAATAAGTTGTACTTTGTGTTGTTTGCATAAAGTTGACAGGGTGCGAAGTGACTTGTCCCATTGATTCTGTGGCACATGAGGAAATATAGTAGCAGTGGCTAATACCTTTCCTGTTGGGTCTACAATCGCTATTTTCACACCTGTACGAAGACCAGGGTCTAAGCCCATAGTAACTTTGGGGCCAGCGGGTGCTGCCATCAACAAATCATTTAGATTCTTAGCAAATACATTAATTGCGTCTTGTTCTGCTTGCTCACGTACGGCACCAAATAATTCGTTTTCCATATGCAACATTGTTTTGACTCGCCATGTCCATTGCACTACCGATGCTAACCAAGTGTCAGCTGGTCTATTGGCAAATTTAATGTTGAAGTGTTCGGCAATAATTTGTTCGCAATATGAACTTCTGTCTCCTTCATCCTTCTCTGGATCTGCATCTAGACTGACTTGTAGGATGCTTTCGTTTCTTCCCCTAAACATTGCTAGGGATCTATGGGAAGGAATTTTTTTCAAGAACTCGGTATGTGAAAAATAGTCTTTGTATTTACTGCCTTCGTTTTCTTTGCCAGCTATAACTTGGCTTTTTATGTGGGCGTGTTTGTTTAAATGTTGACGAATCTTTTGCAACAACTGTGCATCTTCAGCAAATCGCTCCATTAAAATATATTTTGCGCCATCTAGAGCTGCTTTAGTATCAGATATTTCTGCATTTTCTTTTACGAATGTTTGAGCCTCAGACTCAGGATCAAGTTGCGGGTTGTCAAATAGTGCATTAGCTAAAGGTTCAAGCCCTAACTCAATGGCAATTTGCCCCTTGGTGCGGCGTTTGGGTTTAAACGGTAGGTATATATCTTCTAATTCTGTTTTATTTTCGGCGCCTAACAAACTGCTTTTTAATTGCGGCGTCATTTTTTCTTGTTCTTCAATCGATTTAATAATGACTTTTCGTCTGTCTTCTAAATCCCGCAAATACGTTAAGCGTTGCTCTAATTTTCTCAATGCTATGTCGTCTAGTCCATTGGTCGCTTCTTTTCGATAACGAGCTATAAAAGGTACGGTCGACCCTTCATCCAACAACTTTACCGCTGCCTGAACTTGTTGCGCTTGCACTTGTAACTCTTGCGCAATTTTTTCCACTATCATCATCGAAGACCCTGTATGTCATTCATTTTCATCTAGGCACTTATATAGGGGTGCGAGAGAGAAATTACCAGCGCTTGATGAATAAAAGTGGTAATTAAATTCATTCTTTCTCAAAGGCTTCTTGATACTTAATGGAGTTTATAAACCACTCCTTTGTGCCGCTTGGCGTTTTGACCATGCAAACATCGTCTACACTCTTTTTGATTAAGGCTCTTGCCATAGGTGAATCAATGGATATGAAGTTTCTATCTTCACCATAAATTTCTTCTGGGCCAACAATGCGAAAAGACTTAACTTCACCCTCATTATTTTCAATCTGTACCCAAGCGCCAAAAAACACCTTGCCGTCTTGTGCAGGCGAATGGTGAACTACCTGCAGCTCTGGAAGTAGTTTTCTTAGAAACCTAACGCGCCTATCTATTTCTCGTAACAATCGCTTGTTGTATTGATAATCTGCATTCTCCGATCTATCTCCGAGACTCGCTGCCCAGCTAACAATTTTTGTGATTTCAGGCCGCTTTTTCATCCATAAATGTTCATGCTCATCATAGAGTTTTTTGTAGCCCTCAGGTGTTATTAGCTTTGTTTTCAATCTTGAATCTAACCCAAAGTGTTATTTGATTGCGCTGAGTATAGATTTTCTAAGGCATTTACCAAAGCGTCTATTGTTCAAATAGGAAAACTTGTGTCCGTTTCACCATGAAAAGTAATTTATCAACCCTAAAGTAAGCGACACCTAGATGTGTGAGAATTATGTAAAAACAAAATTAGTCGTGGTTTACCAAGGGTCACAGCTCTGATCTAAAATGCGGTAGACGATGACAAAAAAGTTGCAACATCAAGAGGTAATAAAAACCATTTTGTTAGCGCAATTTAATCCAAAAAATAATGACTTTTTGCCGTGTAAAAACATGGTTTTAGACTACGCTTAATAGTAATCAAAGTGAAGTAGGGTTTTTAACAAAAATCACTGCAAGGTCATATTTGATAGACACTTTGAGGAACCCTGCGTTAAAGAGAGTTGCCCTTTTTTACGCTCTTTATAGAGTCAACTGAAATAAGAGAGCAAGTCATACTACCTTTAAACTTGGCAACACTTGATTTGAGGTAAATAACGACATCCAAACATTTAAAGTTGAAATAAAATTTAGTCGAAAAGACAACAAATTACAGTTTAAATTACCCGGTTAATTCGGGATAAATAGCCCTTTTGAAGGGCAACAGAGTGAAGGGAATAAGGTTCAGCAGGGAGAATAGCTGATTATCAAAGTGATAAACCTAAGCCGAGCAAGGTTACTTGTTCGGCTTTTTATTTGAGTGGTCACTTATTTCTGCGCATTGGTATGAGTGATATTTTATCTATTTAGTTGGCATGGTCTATTTTGATTATTTCAAGCAATTCCACTTCAAATATTAAGGTTGAGTGACTCGGTATTTTGCCTGTAGAACGGACTCCGTAGGCTAAAGCTGAAGGCACATAAAACTTATATTTAGCTCCTACATTCATCAATTGAACTCCCTCAGTCCAACCTTTAATGACTCGGTTTAGTGGAAAGCTTGATGGCTTATTGCGTGAATAAGATGAATCAAATTCTGTTCCATCTAATAAAGTACCAAGATAATGAACTTTTACCGTATCAGAAGCATTAGGTTTACTGCCTTTGCCATTTTTTAGTACTTCATACTGTAAACCTGAGCCAGTGGTAGTCACGCCGGGGCGTTTAGCATTTGTGGTTAAAAAGTCTATGCCTTTAGCTCTATTTTCATCTGCCCTTAGCGCTTTTAATTCGACTTGCTTTTCTCTTACCAGTGACTCAACCGCACGAGTAATAGAATGAATTTCGTCGTTATCTAATTGTGACTGATTCTGTAAGGCTGCAATAAAACCTTTTACTAATAAGTTTTGGTCGTATTCAAAACCTACTTCTTTTTGATGGGTGATTTTACGTTCTACAATTTGACCCATGCTAGCGCCCAGCGCATAAGATTGTTTTTGTTGTTCTGTATCAAGGGCTAATATTTCAACTTTCATATTATCAACAGGCGGGGGCTGACAAGCACTTAAGATTAAGGCTGAGACAATCAAAACAGTGATTGAGGTATTTTTCATTATAATTTTCCAACAAGCAGTATGTGATTGGTTGGCAAACGCATATACTAAATGCATATGACAAAAGAGAAACCAATTGAATAAACATACTAATATCATCTATTTTGTTTTGTCGCTAAGTGTTTTAACACTTATGGCTTGCGGTGGTTCAAGTAATGTCCCTGTAAGCTCAGTTCGCCATGCTGAAGGTGGTTCTCACGCGTCCCACATATCTGCAGACAATACGATTACGGTTGTTTCTACTATTGAAAATGGCATTACCGTTTGGGATTTAGCCAAAAACGAACAGCGATTTGTGTGGCGACATCAAGATGATGGCAATAACTCAGTGACTAACATTCACATCGCCTTTGATAATTCTTACGTTGTGACTTCTGATCGAGAAGCATTTGCTTTGTGGAACTTAGACATTGGTGAGCCAGAAGGTTTTTGGCGAATAGATGAAGCAAGTATTCGAGACATAGCCGTCTCAAACCAAGGACGAGGTATTTTGGTTGGGCGTGGAAATGGTAAAGTGATGTTTTTTGAGCCTAAAACAGGTAGGCGATTGGAATTTTTGGGTCACCAAGAAAAAATTAACAGTGTGGATATTTCACCTAATGGTTTTTATGCATTAACAGGTGGCAACGACTATTTAGCCTATTTATGGGATACTCGAACTGGTCAAGTTATTCATAAATTCGACCATACTAGTCGAGTCACTAAGGTCGCTCTAGATGACAATGGACGCTACGCATTTACCGCTGACAGCAAGCGAGATGCGCGGGTTTGGGATTTGGTTACAGGTAAAGAAGTTAGCAACTTAAGGTTTTCTGCAAGACAACGAATATTCACTGCAGCCGTGTTTTCAGATGATGGTAAGTATTTACTAACAGGCTCACCAGCAAGACGCATAAATCGCTGGGATGTGGAAACAGGTAAAGAGTTAAACGAATGGCGAGTATCCGCCCGTGAAGGTAGTAAGCCAGCATCTGCCGTAGTGCATGATATAGGTTTTACTAGCGAAAACGAAATTATTTCAGAAAGTAGCAGTGGTTTACTAGAAAAGTGGAAGATTGAAAATTAATGAGCACAGTACAAACAGATATCGAACAATTACAAATGAAAATGGCTTTCCAAGAAGACACTATAGAAAGCCTTAACCAAGCGCTAATCCAACAACAAAAACAAATGGATGATTTGCAATTTCAGCTCAAACAACTGGTGTCAAAAATTAGCGCAATTGAACCAAGCAATATGGCGTCAGAGAAAGAAGAGTCTCCACCACCACATTATTGATTTATTAAGTGGCGTTGGAATGTGCTAAATCTCAATGTGAAGGTCTAAATGGGAATTACACACAAACAACACATCACTCCGGCTTAAACACTCCAATTACGCTTTCACTGGCACGCGTTGCTTTGGCGACTTTTTTATCTGCTTGGGATTCTGAATAATGGCACTTAACGCATTGCAATTTTTCCACGTTATTTTCGAAATACAACATAATGGTATCTAGTGCTCGACATTTTGGGCAGGTTGCACCTGCGACAAAACGTTTTTTAATTTTATTAACCATGGTTTAAGAGATTTTTTCGGTTGCTCATCTTGGTATGATACCCCCATTCAAATT
>ENA-OSET01000249-OSET01000249.1-sediment-metagenome-genome-assembly--contig:-NODE-249-length-61846-cov-4.324548_pt1 | contig 61846 bp, 41 predicted proteins | sample MGYA00237882_ERZ534229 | MGnify/ENA primary metagenome ERZ534229 (study PRJEB26408, sample SAMN06266212) | sediment metagenome | isolation source: Hudson Canyon methane seep mesocosm | place: USA:Hudson... | reverse complement strand
CAGCCCGATGAACTCGGACATCAGTGAAATACCCGGGCCACTAGTGCAGGTCATCCCACGGCCGCCCGCCCAACCGGCGCCGATTACCATGCCAGCGGCGGCTAACTCGTCCTCGGCCTGAATAACGGCGCATGTCGCACCGCCATCATCACCTTCTCTGAGTTCTGGCAACCATTCGATGATGCTCTCAGCCAGAGACGAAGAGGGGGTGATTGGATACCACGAGAGCATGTTCACTCCGCCAAAAATCGAACCTAGTGCTACAGCTTCATTGCCTTCCACTAGGAATGTATCCGGATTCTTGTCGCGAGCCTCGACACAATATGGTATGGGGCCTTCCCAGTTCTCTGCAGCGTAGGCACGACCCTCACTAATGGCCCTCTGGTTCAACTCGATGGCCTTCTCCTTACCCTTGAATTGGTTTTTCAGGGACTCGTCGATTGCAGCATCGTCGATTTCTAGCAGATGTGCGAGTGCCCCGACATAGTACATGTTGCACATCAGACGAGCTAGTTTCGGATTGATTCCCCTCGCCATCTTAGTCATGGGCATACCATATGAGGGACAGTCATCCCTGTCTATGGGGAGTTTGGCATCCTCGTTGTAAATCACGATGGTTCCGGGCTCAATGCGCTCGAGGTCCTTGTGCCAGGTATCCTTGTTCATCAAGACCTGGACGTGCGCCTTGTCACCTGGTGCCTGATAGCCTCGATCGCTTGCGCGGATAATGAACCAAGTCGGAAGTCCTGAGATATTGCTTGGGAAGAGGTTCTTCCCACTAACTGGAACGCCCATCTGGAACATCGAATTGAGCACAATCAGGTTAGCGGACTGGGAACCTGTCCCGTTCGCCGTTGCTATATTGATAGTGAAGTCGTTGCAGATACGCTTCATCGTTTCCTGCTTCTCCATGGCTCGGCTCGGCACCATCTAGGGGTTCGCGCAAGATGACCCGGTAATAATCCGGTATTAGCCGTTACCGTTACCAACTCACCGGATTCGGGATGATTGCGTGTCCGTTGGCATTTTCAATGAGTTCGCTTTCCGCCGCCCTATGTCCATCCCGGAAGCGCTACAGATTACATGGGCCGAGGCCACCTCACTAACCGAAACTGGAGAGCCGGAGAAAGCCTTGGAACTGCTGCGCTCCGTGGCTTGGGATGCCTGTGAGAACGGTGCTCAGAAGGCGAGGACCTTGCGTTTCGCAGCTGACGCAGGTACGGCCCTCGGAGAGCAAGACACTGCCAACCAGAAGCGCCATTGGCAGCGTGCCCACAAGAACTACCGCAAGGCGCTAAACTTCGACCCCAAGGATAAGGAGACTAGGCGGCGCATGAACAAACTCGCTTCGATGATGGATGAGCAGGCAGTCTCCTTGGGTGTTGGCTTGCAAATCTTCGACGAAGGCAACCCGACTCCATTGGGACTGGTCACATTCCTAGTGGCCTTCATGCTGGTGCTGGTCTCGTTCAAGGTGATTCCAGATTTCTTTGACACACCTGAGGACAATCCTATAGTCACCCTTGAGATATCGTACATGCCAACTGGAAGCAACGAGAGAGTCACAGCGTTCGTCGAGATTGAACTCTATCCAAATGAGGCACCGCTTCACGTGGAGAACTTTCTCCTCCTCGCTGAAGAATTTAGGTACGACTTCACAGAGTTTCACAGAATCATTGATGATTTCATGATTCAAGGAGGCGACTTCGGTTCTGGAGGACATACCGCGAAGTGGTACGGTTACTGCAACGGCGCCGAGTTTGACAACTCAGGAAACAGATACAGTTCCGATAACTGCAACCAATTAGATTGGTCTCTTCCAGGAGAGCACACTAACGGCCTCAAGCACATCCCAGGTGCACTAGCTGCGGCCCATGCAGGACTCAACACGGATGGCAGTCAGTTCTACATCGTACCAGGGGACAGCACCCCTTCTCACCTCGATTGGGAATCTGGAAAGGATTGCGCGGCTCAAGGCAACTCCTGCCATACGGTCTACGGCCATGTAATCAGCGGCTTAGATCATGTCACAGCTATCAGTGAGGTCCAGACAAGTGCAGGAGACAGTCCTCTGAACGAGGTCCGCTTGATGCATGTAACCGTGAATGATTGAGTATCTATCGCAATTTAGCAATGGGTCAACTTCATGGAGCCCATCCCTGCCGACATCACCGTAGGTGATGATATGAGCGAGGCCGACCCCTTCGATGCGAGATCTCACTTCGATACAAGCGACGGCTCACAAGCCCCCTTCGTCGACATAGGGGCACTGGAACGTTCGGGAATATGCGACCTAGCCGAAATACCCGCTTCGATTCGTATTCTCCTAGAGGCAGCTCTTCGCAAGTGCGACGGCTTCCTGATTACCGAGGAAGACGTCCTAAGGATAGCCACATGGTCTCCGAAGATGACCCCCGCGGAGATTCCCTTCAGTCCTAGCAGAGTTATCCTGCAGGATTTCACAGGGGTGCCTGCAGTCGTCGATATCGCCGCACTGCGTGATGCTATGGTGGCGATGGGAGGAGACCCAGAGAGAGTCAATCCGCAGGTACCGGTCGATTTGGTCGTAGACCACTCGGTCCAAGTCGACATCTCCGGTTTGTTCCCAAACGCGCGCGAGCGTAATCTTGAGATTGAGTACGAGCGCAATCTTGAGCGCTACAAGTTCCTGAAGTGGGGCCAGCAAAGTCTCGACAACTTCCGTGTTGTGCCCCCTGGTCGAGGGATCGTCCATCAAGTGAATCTGGAGTGGATAGCGAGCGTGGCCCGGGAGGAAGAGGGAATATGGATTCCCGACACTCTAGTGGGTACGGACTCCCATACCACGATGATCAACGGCCTCGGTATCCTAGGTTGGGGAGTAGGCGGTATCGAGGCTGAGGCGGTAATGCTGGGCCAACCGATTTACATGCTGCTGCCGAAGGTAGTCGGATTCGAGCTCAGGGGCTCACTCCAGTCAGGTGTAACGGCGACCGACATGACACTGAGGGTGGTGGAGATGCTGAGAGAGCACGACTGCGTGGGCAAGTTCGTCGAATTCCATGGCTCTGGACTTGCTGGTCTCAGTCTCCCTGATCGAGCCACAATCGCCAACATGGCTCCCGAGTACGGTGCCACATGCGGCTTTTTCCCTGTGGATCAGGCTACTCTCGACTACATGCTACTGTCAGGGCGCGAACCCTCACATGTCGAGGACGTCAAGCGCTATTTGTCCGCACAGGGCTTGTTCTATACCGACTCCACACCAGCTCCTTCGTTCACCTCCTCCCTATCGCTCGATCTTTCGACCGTCGAACCCTCACTGGCCGGGCCCAAGAGACCTCAGGATAGAGTACCGTTGTCTGAGATGAAGTCACACTGGAGGGGGAGTCTGAATGCTCCAATCGGTCATCATGGTCATGGCATTGACTCCGCGCAAAACGATGCTAGTGCCGCAATCGCCGGGCGCGATGCGGAGTTGGGGCATGGTGATGTCGTAATCGCCGCCATCACGAGCTGCACCAACACTAGCAACCCCAGCGTGATGATAGCGGCAGGATTGCTCGCCCGAAACGCCCGTGACAGGGGGTTGTCAATCAAGCCCTGGGTAAAACCCAGTCTTGCTCCCGGTAGCAGGGTTGTAACCGAGTACTACGACGCCGCCGGCTTGACAGAAGACCTCGATGCCCTCGGATTCAGCGTTGTCGGTTACGGCTGCACCACCTGCATTGGCAACTCAGGACCCCTCGATGAGGAGATAGAGACCGCCGTAGACGAAGCGAAACTGGTCGTCGGCAGTGTTCTCTCGGGAAACCGAAACTACGAGGGTAGGATTCACCAGAAAGTCAAGGCGAACTATCTCGCAAGTCCTCCTCTCGTGGTGGCCTACGCCCTTGCTGGCACCCTCGACATCGATTTCTCGAGCGACCCTCTCGGCTACACTAAGTCGGGCGAACCGGTGATGCTCGCGAATATCTGGCCCAGCGACGACGAAATCCGCTCGACCATCGATGAGGTAATCGGACCTGAAATGTTCAAGCAGCGCTACGAGGACATCCTCAGAGAACCACGGTGGGACGCGATTTCCAGCAAGTCCGGATCTCTGTATCCTTGGGACGACTCTTCGACCTATATTCGCCTACCTTCCTTCCTCGAGGGAATCCAGCCCGAACCGGCCCCGATAGAGCCGATTCATGGCGCTAGGGTTCTGGTAAAGGTCGGTGATTCGGTGACCACCGATCACATCAGTCCGGCCGGCGCATTCCCTCATCACGGTCCTGCTGGTCAGTACCTGATAGACAACGGAGTCCAGCCGCGTGACTTCAACTCGTTCGGAAGCCGTCGAGGCAATCATGAGGTGATGGTGCGTGGTACCTTCGCCAACATCCGGATGCGTAATCAGATAGCGCCCGGCACGGAAGGCGGCTTCACGACTCACTTCCCCACCGGAAAAGTCACTTCGATATATGAGGCCAGCACCAGATACCACGAGGACAGTACTCCTCTGGTCGTGCTCGCTGGCTCTCAGTATGGAACTGGCAGCAGCAGGGACTGGGCTGCCAAAGGCACCCTGATGCTAGGTGTGAGGGCAGTCATAGCTACCTCATTCGAGAGGATCCACCGCTCCAACTTGGTGGGAATGGGTGTCCTTCCTCTGACCTTCCTCGAGGGCGAAGACGCTGCCAGCCTCGTCCTAGACGGCTCCGAGTTATTCGACATCCCCGCGAGAGCCGATTTGCAGCCGATGTCGTTAATCTCAGTTACAGCCACTAGGTCCGACGGTAGCACAGTCGAGTTCGAAGCCGTCGTAAGGTTAGACACACCGGTCGAGGTTGAATACTACAGGAACGGAGGCATTCTGCCGACCGTGCTGAGGAATCTGGCCGAAGCATGAAAGCCGTCATCGCAGCCCGGAGACTGAGGAACTGATTCTAGGAGCATTGACCATGGAACTAAGGGGAACTGTCAGATTTCGATTCCGCTCCCAGGAGCACGATGTCGATGTGTTGCTCGAGGGCGATGCCGCTTGGGTCACCAAGGTTCGTGAGGAATTGGAACTCTCGGGAGAAGTTGGCGTACTACAGCCTCTGGCTGCTCGTTTGGCCGAGCCCGGCGAGTCTGAGCCCGAATCGGCCATGGGAGGGGAGGCCGAAATATACGAGGAAATGCCCCTTCCTGAGGATGCAGTCCTACCAGGTCCTCCACCAGACCCCTCGAGGATTCCCTCGGTGGTCCGCATCATCGGCAGCCTTGATGTGGACTCTGAAGTCGCTAAACTTGGTGGAGGGGTGAGGAGCGATCCGGATATCATGACCATCATAGAAATCCTTGACGAACTGGAGGACGAGGTTGAGCCGTTGTCCGACAACATGTCGGGAGAACCACTGACTGAAGCCTGGATTCAACTTCTCCTCACCCTCGTGGTCCGTGAGCACGGTCACACTTCGTTGTCGCTGAGCTCGATAGAGCAGGCCGTGGGCGACAGGACGAACCGACAAGGGGTGGATCTGGAAATCTTTCTCGACCGTCTGTGGATGATGGGAAGGTTAGAGAGGATTCATGGTGGGGCGGAGGTTCAGTATGCACCTAATCCCAGTTGGTTGGAGTTGCGGTAATACCTCGTTGAAACCACCAACTCCTACGGAGTTGCCAAACTCATTTGTGGCGAAGGCATAAGTGGTGAGTGAAACTCCGGTTGAGCATGCTGCGTACGCCTGAGTCTACCCGAAATCGAACCAAGGAGGGCCGCAAGGCCATCTTCATGGTGTTATTGATGCTGACCTCACTGATGGTTTCGTTAGTACCAGCCGTGAGCGCTTCACACATCACCCAGTACGCGGTACAACGTGATCCAGCCCACCTCTCAGTGGGCGATCTGAACTGCGATGGCCACAACGACATCCTCTCTGTTAGCGTGATGGGGCACTACATCACAGCTCTGTACAACGACGGACAAGGCAACTTCGCAGACAGGCAGGACGTGTTCATCTCGAACAACGATTCGCAGCGTGCAGGTTTCGTAGATACCGCCAACTCCGTCGACGCCGAGATTGCTGATATCGACGGTGATGGTGTGAATGATATCATCTACTACCAGGAGAACATACGCTTCGTCGGAGAGAGCTTTGTCAGACCTGGCAACCTGACTACGATGTGGGGGGACTGCTCCGAGAGGGTGAACCAGTGGGAAGACACTGAGATTACAGTCTCTAACCCATATCACCTTGGGATGGAGGTCGGTGACATCGATGGGGATGACAATGCCGATATTGTGCTGCTGACAAGCGATGCCACAGCCACCAACCAATACATACAGATCTATCGCGGACCGGATCCTTCCCTTTTGACCAACCAGCAGTCGATACCTGTCCCACTGACCAATGGAATGTACGTCGAGACTCACTTGGGGCATTGGGGGGAGACAGTCCAAGGAGGCGGTATTCCCGGAGGTTTGGGTGACTGCGAGGATCTTGACATATGGCTCCTCAGGACACCTCCGTACAACACTGGTGTGGGAACCTCTGTCGGGCACTACGACAACATGACCGTGCTCGAGTACGACTGCATAACCAGTCAGTACCCAAATCCTCTGGACGCAACCGCTCAGGGTATCCATGAGTTCAAGCTCGATGCTGAACACAACTACCCGCTATATGGCCTCGACATCGCCGACACCGATGGAGACAACGAGATAGATCTCATCGCGGCAGTTGACGGAATCACTGGAAACATCTCCTATGCCACTAGGTCAGGCAATAGTTGGAACACCCAGAACTACGTCCATCTCGGAGACTACCTCGGTGCTTCGATTACTATCGTAGATGTGAATCAGGACGGCGAGGTCGACTTCTTCGTACCCACTGAGGTAACTCTGACCCGTTTACAGGATTCATCAGCGCAGAATCAGACTTACCTGCTACTGGAGAACCTCCGTGAGATTAACTCCGTCGAGATTATCCTCGCCAACCCCAGTGGTCCAGGATATCTCTCCTCTCTTTCATTCGATGTCGGACGTCGACCCACTATGGCCATCCCTGGCCAACTCCAAGGGGGCGACAACAGCGCCTACGAGATTATCATTGGCCAGCGCGACTACTCCTACAGGTTCTCAGATGGAGCCATGTGGCTTGATACTCAAGGCTGGGCCGGAGCAGGCGATTTCCTCTCAGTACTAACTCTGGACAACGAGGACGTAGGTATCACAGGGGTAACTATCGCGCCGGCGTCATACAATCCTGCTACCGGAGAGGCCGAAATCGGCGAGGGTACTAGGTGGGTTAACGTGACTGTCAAGAACACAGGACTCAATCCTCTGACTGGATCTGTAGATGTCGACCTTGAGGTCAAGGAGGTCCTTGATGGGACCGACACCGTGGTTTACTCAAATGACTTTGAGGGCAACGAGGATACCACTAACTGCGCTAACTGTGCCTTTGCGAAGCATTCCTACACCGGGATGTACGGGACCGGAGATTCGTCTTGGCACATAGAGACCAACTCCACTGCCTCTGCCGAAAATGTCTCGTGGTACGAGGCAGACAACAATCCGACCAATTACTATTGGGCTGGTGTGGACTACAATGGCGACAACGAGACCGATTCGGGCTACTACAACAACATGGACGAGGCACTGATTCTAGAGAACGTCGACCTGACCGGCGCGGATGCTGCGTACATGGATCTCTCAGTGATGTGTACGACTGCGTTCTTTGAACTCTATTTGGCCGAGCAGTACTCGGTCGTAGAGCGATGGTTGTACGAAGACTCGTGTGGAATCGAGGTCTGGACCGACGGCAACGGATGGGAATCCGTCTTCTTCAACGGTGGCTGGGATAATGAGCGCTACTTCCGTATATTATACCAAGGAGTTGACCCGGAATACAACACCTACAACAACAATTTCTACTATGAAACAGCCACTGGATGGCTGAACTACACAGAAGATGGCGGAACCTCTGACGACCCCGACGAGAGAGAATCTATCGATTTAACACGTTACGCGGGTCAAGTAATCGACATCAGATTCCGCTTCCGCAGCGGTCTGATGGGTTCTGTTGGCCCCGCTGGGTCATCACAGGATACCGGCTATGACGGATTCGCCTTTGACAACATCACCATCAGGAAGACGGACATAACATTCGGTACCACTGAGACCGTGAGCCAGCAGTTGAACTTCAACAACTTCGCAGCCGGTGCATCCGAAGAAGTCAGCCTGACTGCTGATTTCATCGACAACAGGACATACTACGTGAAGACCGAACTGACCAGTCCTACAGGTTTCACCAACATGGACGAACTCAATGATGATATCCGGTTCCAGTTGACGGTGAACAACTTGTTCGATCCGTGCCTTGCTGAGGAGCACTGGGTCGATTTGGAGAATGGAGTCAGGTACGCCTCAGGCGAGCGTGACATCCGTGTAAAGGCCCGTAACTGTGGCAACACCATCACTGACTTCCAGTTAGAGGCATTCATTCAGAACGCCGAGCCGGACCTCGTCGCTATCGAGGACTTCTCAGGCATCGAGCCAATATGGTCAGATGACGGTAACGAGAATGGTAGCAGACTAGACGACTCCACAGGCTCGAACGATATGCTTCCTCAGAACGTCGGCGTGTTCAACAGTCACGCATATTGGCTGGGACACCCGAGCGACGGCTACGGCGACAACTGGAACGAGACCGTGACATTGGACCCAATCCCCGTCGCGGCAACAGGGGCCGACTTCACCTACCTGACCTTCGACTACTACGCAGAAGGCGACTACCTCAAGGACAACAACGGCAACATCCTAGCTATCAGGGATGCAGCCAACCTAGAGATTACTTGGACCAAGCAGGGAGAGGTCTTTGAGGGGGTTGTATACGGGACCTGGACCGACCTTAATGAGAATGGAATCCAGAACACCAATCCTGAGGATCCCAACTTCCACCGCTGCGAGGATTTCGATCTCAACGGCTACGACGAGGTCGAGTATTTCGGTGACCACTCGGACAACATCAACTCAGTGGTCTGGTTCGACTCCGAGAACATCCTCAAGTCAGTAACCGTCGACATGACTCATATCGTCATCCTGAACCGCACCAGCGCTGATTCCGGAGATTGGCGCGACGAGTGCACATCTCTTTCTGGCTCAGATGTCGCCCTGACATGGAGATTCCAGTCGAATGACGATGGAGTTAACGGCAACGCCGGGCTGTCCGGCTTCGGTGTGGACAACATCCGTGTGGAGGAGTTCACCTTCGAGGACGATGGGACCTACACAGTCGATGTGACTGGCCTGGATGCCGCTGAGCATCAGACAGTCAACATGGCCACACACGACTTCCAGAGCGGTATATACAAGATTGAAGTGACCACCCTCTTCGACAATACCGACCCGATGACTGCATGGTACAACGAGACCGAGGTCAACACCGCCAACAACTTCTCGTCGATTATCTTCAGCATCGCCAGCGCGGACATCACCTTGCTACAGCCTGATGTGTTGGAGTGTGTGGCGGACATCACTTACGAGTGCGTCTATCCAATCGATGACGCATCAGCCCACAGTTTCGCTGTACCGCTTCTTAACGGAGTCATCGCGGGCGAGTACCAGATTACAATGAAGGTCGTTGATTTAGACACCGGGCAGACCGTTTACGAAGAACCAAGCGACAACGGGCCGTTTGATCTCTCCCCTCACGAGAGGGGTCAGGCCAACTGGACCAACCCGTACAATTCGTGGTACGACGCGCACACCTACAACATCAGTTTCTCCGCTGTCCTGTTCCAAGATAACGGGACACTCGAGTCCTCGGGCAACGACCGCTACTTTGAGATCCAGTTTTATGACAACATCGATGTCGCTATCCTGTCCAACCCGACTGACCAGAACCGTCTGCAGAGTGTCAAGAAGGACCTAGAGGCGATGGGTAAGACATACACTCAGCTGCGCATGGAAAACTGGGATACCTATGGGATACCTGACTGGGTTGAGCACTTCAACAAGGTGCTGCTGCCATGGCAGACCGATTACAATGTCTACTACGGTGAGTACTATGAGGCACTGGCAGAGACCCGTGAAAGCGACGGACTCAGCCTAACAGAGACTCTCGAGGACTACATGAGTGGAGGAGGTACAGTGCAGATGCACCTCGGTCCGTACCGTAACGAGTACCAGCCCAACAGACTGCCGTTTGGCATGGATATCGCGATGAGGAATCAGGTCAACTTCACCGTTGACAACAGAGTCCACTATAGCAATCTGACCATTGTAGACCAGTACCACCCGATACTCAGCAACGTCGACCCGATTGCGTTCAGTGGAATCAATGGCGGCTCACACGTCGCTCTGGCTGGACTCGATGCGGCACAAGTCCAATCTACCCAGATTCCGCAGGTATGCGGTGGTCGCATCAGCGATCCGACAGGGACCTTCCACACTCTGATGCGCGACACTGAATACGATACCCAGTCTCTTTTCTCACTATGTAATCGAGGTTCTGGAGGCCTGATAGTCACTACAATCGACGTCGAAAATCCGAGCGTGTCCGAGGAGTTTGGAGGATCAAGTATACCACTGCTCTCCAACATGTTGGCTTACCACATGACTCCTTACCCGAACGACTTCGGTATCGTCGAGGAAAGTTTCGATCTTACTATCAACGGAGTCGCGCCTTCGATAGACTCCGTCACAGGAGCCTACGCGACCATGTACATCAAGAGCAACTCCGATCTCGATTTCAGTTACATCACATCAGTTGAGGGAGTAGTAGCTGACTGGACATTGGAGTCTGGGAACAACGATTCAGTGACAGGATGGGATGGCTTGGTGATAGATGCCGAGGAGTATAGCCACACCCAGCAAATCAGCCCAAGCATCCCAACGCTCGGCTCCTTCTGTGTTGGTGACTCCTCATCGACAACAGGTTGCCGAATTGGCGCCGAGTGGCTCCTCACCCTGTACTTGCATGACGAAGCCGGACACACTCGCATGACCTATGTCCGACTAGTCACAGATGATACTCTGGCAGACGAGTTCAGGCCGATGGCAAGTGCAATCATGGTCGAAGACGCCACTACCAGTGAGTACGTCAGCCTCGACGGCACCAAGACTGTCGCTGGCGTTGAATGGCCAATATATCGGGCCAGATTGTCCGACACAGGTGACCTCAGCGTCTCCTTCGACGCCAGCGAGAGCTACGACCCCGACGCACCTGAGGGTGAGAAGGGCATCGAGCTCTACGAGTGGAAGGTCTTCTTCGATTATCCATGGGACAGCTCCGAGCCGACACTAGAGGGACACGTCTTCCAGATTCCGGCGGCCGCCGGTGGAGACGATTGGTCCTACGTATTCAGAAATCTGACTGCCAGTTCGGATGGAAATCTCGAGAACGAGATCCGAATCGAGCTGATTGTCTACGACAAGGCAGGCAAGCAGAGTGAGAAGCACAGGATGTACTTTGTAGTCGTCGGAGAGGACTTTGGTGATGATGAGCCGATAGTGCAGTTCACCAACCCCGGGCCTAACGAAAATCAGAACGCTGACCTAGTGACCATTACTGGTACCTTGATTTCAGGTGCCGAGAACAGTGACGTCATCATCGAAGTCGCTCTAACTGCGGCTGTACTGGATTACACCCCAACCCAGAAGATTACCCAGAAATCAATTGGCAAGTACAACGTCACAGGGCTGCTCACTGATAATCAGCAGTTCACGATGACATTGGACATCTCCGATCTCTATCAGGAAACAGGCGTAGCTGCCACTATCTATGTGAAGATCAAGGAGGGAGACGGCGAGAGACACACCCTCTACCAGCAGATTGGTATCACACTGGTTCCTCATATCGAGGTGGTCGTGACCACTGACGAAGGCGATGGCATGGGTATGTTCTTGATTGGTGGTATCGGAATATTCGTTCTGCTGCTCGTAGTAGTGGTCACGATGATGATTCGCGGGAGAGGTGGCAAGGACTCTGACGAGGACATAGTCGAGCAGTTCGGAGGCGTCGAGGACATGGATCCAGTCGAGGCTTACGTCCAGCAGATGGTTGCCTCAGGGTATGACGAACAGACCGCTCGGACGTACGCTAAACAGTACTACGCTCAGTACTACGAACAGCAACGCAAGGGTGGCGGCTGACGTTAGCCGCCAAGTGACTACTCTAGACGCACCTTGAATACGGGGCGGTGACAGCGCGGACCGTGGACACATCCGGACCACATACTGTAGCCGATATTTCCCTCGCCGACGCCGGCGAGGCCAGAATCTCGTGGGCTCGAAGCAGGATGCCGGCGTTGGCAGCCTTGCGAGCCGCTACAGAGAGCGAAAAACCACTTGCCGGACAACGCATCGCTGGGTGCCTACACGTCACTAAGGAGACTGCAGTCCTAATCGAGACACTGAGGGCGGCCGGAGCCGAGGTGTCGTGGTCCGGCTGCAACCCACTCTCGACTCAGGATGACGTGGCGGCATGGCTGGCAAGGGAGGGCTACGGCATCCACGCCTGGTACGGCCAAGGGACCGAGGAGTTCTACCAATGCATCGATCGGACCCTCGACTTTGGCCCGACACTGACCCTCGATGACGGTGCCGATCTAATCTACCGGGTCCACAGTAACTTCTCCGAGTTAGCAGAAGGCATCATCGGGGGCACCGAGGAGACGACCACAGGAGTTCACCGCTTACGGGCGATGGCTGATGCCGGGGAGTTGCTGTATCCGGTTATCGCGGTGAACGACGCAGCTACCAAGTGGGACTTCGACAACGTGCATGGCACCGGTCAATCGACTTTGGACGGCATCATCAGATCCACCAGCGTTCTCCTAGCCGGCAAGAACTTCGTTGTCGCAGGCTATGGGCACTGCGGCAAGGGCCTAGCCATGCGCGCTAGAGGGATGGGAGCAAACGTCATCGTGACTGAAGTAGATCCCTTACCAGCGTTGAGTGCTGTGATGGACGGTTTCAGGGTCATGAAGATGGATGAGGCCGCCTCTCTGGGGGATATTTTCTGCACTGCTACTGGGATGAAAGACGTGATTGTAGGGAGGCACTTCGAGTCGATGAAGGACGGCGCCATAGTCTGCAATACCGGACACTATGACTGCGAGATTAGCATACCCGATCTCGAGGAGAGATCCACTGGCTGCCGCACCATCAGAGAGAACAATGAAGCCTTCCAGATGGAGAATGGCCGTACGATACATCTCCTGGCGAGGGGCCGTCTGGTGAACCTCGCCGCCGCAGAAGGACATCCCAGTGAGGTGATGGACATGTCATTCGCCAATCAGTTCCTAGCATTGTGCCGCCTAGCCTCGGAGGGTAGTGACTATGACAACAGAGTCTACGACATCAGTCCTGAGCAAGATACCGAGTTGGCTGCACTAAAACTCGAGACATCAGGAATCAGTATCGATGAACTGACGCCCGTGCAGATTGCCTATCTCAATGACTTCAGTGCCGGGACCTAGTCCTCCAATGACTCAAACTCATCTGCTTCGATTTTCTCTTGAGTCTCGGAGAACCAATCCTCCTCGATGACCGAGAATTCTGGAATGTCGGGACTCCACCTTATCGGCAACTTATCTCCCGACTGCACTACCAGTTCGAGCCTATCGCCCAGAGCCGGCATCCTCTGTCCGACCATGGCGGCGTACAACTTGCTGTACCTGATGGTTTCCGGTATGCAGATTCGCCCGCTGCTGGTCTCGAAATCTATCGCACGGTCGAGATCCAAGGCGTGCCGATTCAGTTTGTGCAGTACTCCTGAGGTGACGCGCGATATCGCCATGAAACAGACCAATATGAAGACGAATACCATGAGGAACCCCCATGTCGAATCCCCGACGAGCGTCATCGAAATAGTCCCTAGGAGGAACACTATGGGTGCGATGAAGGTAACCAGAAAGAAAGTGGGAGATATTGGCTTGCGTTTCTTCATCCTCTCGATTACCGCCCAACGCGGATGCTTGGGGTTCTGAGGCCTGAAGATCTCATCCTCTTCCATCTTAGCAGCCCTGGATACCATCCGGTTCACCGATTCCATACGAGCAAGTTGGTTGCTGCTGGTGGCTTCCATGCCCTCGCTGAAGAGCTCTTCAAGGAGTTCAGCACACTCCTCATAGTGCCCTATTCTGACTAGAATAGCTATCTGTTCGATTAATGGAGCGACTTCGTAAGGAGCAACTTCACGCCTGTCCTGCCACCACCTGAGGCCATCTTCTAGCATCCCTAGGTGGTCAACTAGGAGGACTCCTCCAAGCCTCCAAGCCTCGAAGTCCTCTGGATCTATCTGCACGACTCTACGCAGTGCCGCCATCGCCTTCGCTGACTGCTTGAGGTCAGGCATCTCCTGTTTGCCTCTAGTTTCAGTAGGTAGTGACCAGCGGGCCACTCCCATCCACCCATCGGAGTGGGAGGGGTCGATTGACACCGTCTTCTGGGCCGCCTTGAGGGCAGCCACTCTGTCGCCTGACTGCTCTGCCTCTATTGCATCGAGCCATGTCATCTCGGCGCTCTTGGCCACGACCCTTGCTGGGGCGCGCGATGCATGAAGGCTGGGGTGTAGATTGGCAATCAACGGCCCCTGCCGTTATGTCGGCTACTCGGCCGACCTCCACCCTTCCAGTTGTCTCTGGGATTCGGTCTGCGCCGTCTCCCCTGTGTCTTCCTCGATCCTTTACCTTCGACCGGCTTCCGGGTGTCACAGCGGTTGCACACAGTCCTCTTGGCGTAATTGTGATTCTTGCACTTTGGGCAATTCCAGTCTCCTGGCTTCATATTTGAGTCATTGAAGCCACCTGAGTTACTAGATTGATACCCACGAGAATCCCTACCTCTTCCGCCACCGCCTCTCGGTTTCGGCTCTTCACAACCATTGCGATTGCAGACTTTCTTGTTTGCGTAATTGTGATTTTTGCACTTTGGGCAACTCCAGTCTCCTGGCTTCATACTCGAGCCCCTGTCTCCTCCGAACTTGCGGTCGCGGCTCCTTTGATCGTTACCCTGTCTACTGCCTGGACGACTATCGCGCCCCCTTCTGAATTTACTCTCGCCCGTTCGCCAATCCTGGCGACTCTGGTTGACCCTCCCTCTAGGGGCAATCTCAACTGGCGACCCTATTGCGCTACCTGCCTCTACACCTCCGTTCAGAGGATGCACGTGAATCAGAGGTTCATCGGATGGGCCCAACACAGTTTCCACTCTCCCAAGTGTCTTCCCTCCGACGACTCGGATACCGGCTCCCAGTCTAGGCGCGCGCCCCTCAAAAGAGACCAAGAGCCCACCTTCGTGCGACTCTCTGGACACTCTGCCGGAGAAACTCATGGCTCAGCCGCGGCGCCTACCATACATGAGGGCTGCGACTGCCGCCATGGCCACAGTAGGGAGGCCTACTGCAGGTAGCAGACCACCTTCATCCTCTTCTTCGGAGGGGGTCGGGGGTTCTGGCTCAGGCTCATCGAAGAGATGCGAGTTATTCACTGTCTGAGAGACCTCCGAGCACTTGTCCGAGGTATCGCACCCTTCGATTGTGATGACGTGCTCCCCCTCGCTCCACAGTTCGAAGTTGATATTCGGAGTGGACCACGTATTCCCGGTGGAGCTCACCGAACCTGTCTGCGAACCGTCTATGGACATTGAGAACGCCACAGATTCACCGTCCGGGTCACTGTACTGCCCCTGCATTGACCACTGCGACCCATCCCACTCAGTGTTCATTATCACCAACACGGGCGGTGAAGACTCTTTTTCCAAACCAATATCATACACGTGCTCGAGAGAGTATACCTCGTTGGTGCCAACGACACTGACCCAGACTTCCACCGGACCGGGCAGCGAGTTGGATGAAGAGAGATCTATTGTGACCTCTCCAGTAAATGTAATCGTAGAAGTGGGTGAAGACTGGCCGTCCTGAATCAGACCAATCTCGATTTCCAAATCAGGCCAGTCTGAAGTTGGGCTGATTGTAATCGGATGAGGGTCGCTTAGAGTCTGCATGGATGTCGAAAGAGAGAACGGCACGCCTAGGTTCCACGTCCTGTTACCAGTGTTCTGCCCTGCTGGGTCGACAGCCTCGCAAGTCACTTCTGCGGTGCTGCCACGAGGAATTTCGGCCCACCAAGAGCGATCACCGCCCTCCGACAACTGTAGTGAGGGGGCGCCGGTGCATCGGACATCCAACTTGGAGACACTGCCTTCGTCAGAGAACCATAGAGAGACATCTTCCCAGTACGCCCAGACGTGCTCCCCTCCGCTAGGCGAGGGGAACCACGCGCCCTCTGGAGGGGCAGCATCAGTCCACTCAGGGGGATCATCGACCGGAATCGGAGCTGTGGTGAAGTCCGCGAATAGGTCTTCGCCAAGCGGCCAATCGATTCGAGGGGAGTCAGGGCTGAGGCTGTAGGTCAGGCTGCCGTCAGCATTCTCTGTGATTGAGTACGTCGAGGAGCCGTCGCCAATGCAACTGCCCCGGAGCGGCGCCTGACCACCCGCGGTCTCCTCGTCCAGTCCTACATCTCTGCCTTCGCACTCATCCCATAGGTCGAGTCGCAGGTCTTGAGTAACGGGGAATGTGAAGTCGAGCTTCGCCCCGGTCATATTGGAGGCGTTGAGCACCAGTGTGAAGTTGCTGCTGTCAAAGAAGCCATGGATGACCACCGTCGCGTTCAGCCATAGTTTGATGCGGCATTCATCGACACCTTGAGAGGCCGCGATATCGGTATCACAGTCGCGGTTTTCATCTGGAATCACCGGCACCTCCTCACAGTCGTTGCCGAAGGCGGAGGTGCAGTCGCGGATCTGTGAGTGCCTAACTGGGACAATGTTGAACTCTTGGATGTCGACTCCGTCCTCCTCCCAAGAGCTGTTCTTCCAGTCCACTCCGACTCCACCTCTGTGAGATGGGCCGTCCCGGATACCTATTCGAGTCAGCGTGTGTTCAATGCACTCGCTCGCGAGCGCGCGGAAGAACTCTCTCTCATCGGTGGAGATCCAGCTGTCGCCGCCGTCATTGGGGTCAATCTCGGCCATGAATTCATCCATCGATACGCGCAGATCGTCAGCCAGTGTCTCATTGATCCAGGCGACTGCCTGGACGTCTGCCGACCCCCAGTCCTCATTCACTATGATGTCGAAGGACGCGTGGGTGTACTCAAACAGGTTCTCAAAGGTGATTGAACCGCATTGCTCCTCGAGCGAACCCCCACCTCCTAATTGCTCCATACGTACTGGTTCATCTTCTAAGTGCTCGAAATCTTCTCTTCCCTGATCTGATGGCATCAGCATTGAGAGAATCATTAGGAGAGTGAGTACGCTGGCTATGACGCCCCTGTCCATGCACCGGCAAGCGAAAGCGCGCATCATGATTCTATCGCCGCTCTGAAATATGAATTTAGGGTTCCCTAAACTTGATAACTAAAATCTATTTCGATATTTTTAGGGTGACCTAAAATGAATAGAAACAAGGCTCTTGCGAGCCTAGTAATCGGATTGATGATAAGTACCACGCTAACTGGTTGCTTAGGTGGAGATGATGATAATGTCATCAGAATTGCATTCAAGACTCAGGACGATTACGACGACCCTGAAGCCAACCCTCAGAGACTGGCTGACTTCATCTCCCAGCAGACTGAGATGGATGTTGAACTCTATCCTATATCCAGCGATGTAGCAGCTATCGAGGCCCTCAGGTTTGGCCATGCTGACATCGCTATCCTAGATGGCGGCGCAGCTTGGATGGCATGGCAGCAGCATGGCTTCGACGCTATACTGGCCGATCAGAAATCAGACGGCTCCACTTACTACACGGCATCTGCATGGGTACTCAATGACAGCGATATACATTCTCTGAATGATTTACAGGGGAGAGACTCCTGCCACACTGGCTGGCTAAAGTCAGCCGGCATGCTCATGCCGATGGGTTACATGATTGGCCACGGCATGATTGAAGTGTCAGGTGACAATGAGGACATCGATAGCCTCAGAACGACCATCGAGAACTACTTCGGCAATGCATCAATCCCATCTAGCGGCGATCCTTACTACGGATACAGTGGGGCATTCCGTTGTATGACAGAGGGCGCCGGAGATGTGGCCTTTGCTAAGGCGACATCCTTCGAGGATCACTGCGATGGAAACAATTGGTGCTTGAATCGCTCAGACTACAGGATGCTACAGCCGGCATTTGGTGAGGTCCCCAGCCATCCAATAATGGTCAATAGTGAGAGGGCAGACGAAGAGAAGGTAGACGCAATCACAAATGCATTTCTAGCACTCAACACCAATCTGGAAGGACAAAACATCCTAGAATCTGTGTTAAACACCCCTGGAATATCACAAGTGAACACCGAAGAACACCTCGGTTCGTATAGCGAAGCAATCAGCAGTATACCAGGGATTGCAGCTTACTTCGAGGAGAAATACGGAAACTAGCGGGGCCGGAGATGAGTTTGGAACCAATTCTCTCAATTCGTTCTGCTGAAATTGGTTTCAAGGATTTGAGCCCACTACTTGAAGGAGTCAATCTAGAAATAAGGCCTGGAGAAATTGTAGGTATAATCGGCCGATCTGGAATTGGCAAGACCACGCTGATTAGGACCGTTGCAGGACTTGTTCGCCCACTGTCGGGAGAGGTTCTTTTCTCCGGAGCCGATCTCTCTCACTCTACAAGAGGCTCCATCGGCCTAATACCTCAACGATTGGGCCTAGTTCAGCATCAGACGGTTGGATACAACGTTCTGATGGGCGCTCTGCCCAATTCGAATTGGTTCCAGTCAGTTTTCTCACTTCCATCAGTAGAAATGCGCGAAGCAACTAGGAAGGCAGTATCTGCGGTAGGACTAGAGGACAAGACCCTAACCTCAGTCAACCTCCTCTCTGGAGGTCAGCAACGCAGGGTAGCTATTGCGAGGGCTATGGTGCAGAATCCTCGACTTCTTCTGGCCGACGAATGTTTAGGTGAGTTGGATGCTGAAACCGCTCTTGAAATCATTGGCCTGTTGAGGACTATTGCGAATGAACAGAGGACAGCAATTCTGATTGTAGATCACAATCCAGTCCGCGCACGCACATTCTGTGACAGAGTATTACAATTACGCAGTCGCAAAATCATCCCTCTGAGTGAGGGCGAACAGGAAGAGGCTTCTTCACTTCCACAGTATAGGGGTGATGAATAATGAGTGATACCCCGCGATTCGTCCAGTTTGTAGTAAGGCGACCCATCCTGCGGACTGCCATCATACTAGCCATATTTGCCGTACTCGCTATATTCCACTTAGAGGTCAATCTTTCCCGTTTGGGAGATGCAGCCTCAAATCTCGTGGTAATAGCAGGGGAGGCTTGGCCCCCCGACTTTTCGATTTTGACCAAGAGAGCATCATGGGCATATCCTCCGTGCGAATTGCAGACTGATTGGATGTGCAGCCCAGCTGTACTGGGAATGACGCAGACGTTGGAGATAGCATTCCTAGCCACCATATTTGGAATGGCGATTTCACTCCCCCTAGCTGTAGCTGCGGCCACTAACCTTTCACCTCCGTTATTGGCGCAGGTCGTGAGACAGGTTCTCGCGGCTCTGCGAGTCCTACCCTCTCTCATTTGGGCCCTCATCTTCGTAATCTTGGTAGGAATTGGACCTTTGGCTGGGGTTCTGGCAATGACAATGTACACAGTCGGGTATCTCGGTAAACTACAGTATGAGGCACTTGAGGGAGTTAGCAGGGAGCCGCTTGAGGTGGCCCGTGCTATGGGATTGCCTCGATGGCAGGTTGCACGCTTCTTCGCTATTCCTGAGGCAGCCAACTCGTTGATTAGTCAGATGCTGTTTATGTTCGAGTATAATGTGAGGCACGGCTCCGTAGTTGGCCTTGTAGGGGCAGGAGGGATAGGGTGGTACATGCAGTATTACCTAGAGCCTTTCAAACTCTATGACAGGGTGCTCGCATTGATTATCGTGATGTATCTAGTTGTCATTGTCATCGATCAGATATCTCTGCGAGTACGCAGCCAGTTCATTGAGGAGCACGAGCAAATTCGGAGACCCAAGTGGCGAGGCGCATTTGTTCCCTGGGCAGAGTCCTCGGACGATTAGACGGCATCATCCGCAACTATTCTGATGGCCCCATCATCGTAGGAGATGTGGATGTTATCTCGGACCTTCAGAGTCAGAGCAGCTAGGGCCTCGTACACCTCTTTCTCTGAGACTTCGAAGGCGTCCGCAGCGCGTTTGGTCGACCATGGGACCTCGACAAAGTCTGATGCCGAAATCCATTTGAGCAGCCGCAACTCGAACTCAGTGAGGTCATCGAACGCCATTCGCTTCGACCTCCGATGTGCAACTGGGCAATCAATCCTTGCCGAACTCATCCCTCGTAGGAGTCGACCATTTGACGAATAGCCTCTTTGACCTCTAGTTCGCCATCCAGCAACCCTCCCAGTGCAGTTAGGAAGGGAACATCCATTCCGAGTCTATGGGCTCGATTGTTAAACATCCGGCATGCACGTACGCCTTCGGCAACCATGTGCATCTCTCCCTGCGATTCTTCTAGGGAAAGCCCGGAACCCAGTTTCTCTCCCAGCGTGCGGTTTCTGCTTCGAGGGCTCGTCGCGGTTACGTACAGGTCGCCGATTCCCGCGGGGCCGAAAGCAGTCCTAGGCTCTGCCCCCATCGCATCTAGCAGCATGATGCCCTCGTTGAAACCTGAAAGCACCAGAGCTGCCTTGAGATTGTCTCCACCATTGGTATGCAATCCGTCGACCAACCCGCAAGCGAGCGCGACCGTATTCTTGTACGCCCCCCAGAGCTCAGCCCCCATTGGATCGTCAGCGGCCTTGAGCAGTAGGTTGCTGGTGGATAGTCGCTCTGCGATGCGGTCGGCGACACTGCGGTCGTGACAGGCCACCAAAGCGGTCGTCATCACACCTCGAGCGACCTCGGGAGCGATCGTGGGGCCGGTCATCACGATTACCGGATTAGACTTACCAGCTTCCTCAAGCCTCCTCTCTATGGCATCGGATATCATGCCTGAACCGCCTTCATCTGAGGGGGCAAGGCCCTTGGCCAGATCGAGCAGGACGTGAGAGGGTCTGAGATGAGGAATCAGGTCGTCGACCACAGAGAGAATGACTCCGCTGGGCAGGGCGAGTACAAGAATCTCACAATCAGAGGTGATATCGGATATCTGCATTGTCACCTGCATTTTGGGGAGTTCATATCCAGGCAAGTACTTCTGATTCACGCCATCGGTCATCATCGACTCATAGACCTCCTTCTCGATGGTCCATCCGAGGACATTGTGCCCATCCTCGCACCAGATGTATCCTAGAGCGGTACCCCAGTTGCCCAGTCCGAGTATACCTATCCGTGCCATATTCGTCGAACTTTGGGCCCGTCATACCCGTTATGACCCTATGGGGAAGCAGATAACGGAGGCATTGCCTTATTGACGGAATTACTCCCGTACGAGTACGAGCAGGGGTACCCGAGTGGTCAAAGGGGCTGGGTTTAGGTCCCAGTGCGTAGTGCTTCGCAGGTTCAAATCCTGTCCCCTGCACCATAATTCCAACTGGCCGATGGCATCGAATTCGTGTTCGCCATTCTGAAATACGGGATGCCATTCGTCAGTAATCCAAGCAGGGGTTCCCGAGCGGTCAAAGGGGCAGCGTTCAGGTCGCTGTGCGTAGTGCTTCGCAGGTTCGAATCCTGTCCCCTGCACCATCTCTTTTTCCCGACAGCAGAACACTTTCCCGATGTGCCCCCCTCCGTCGGCCGTGGAGGAGCAAGACACCCAATCTACCAGGGACATTTCTGCGCTGAAGATATTGTCAATCATTGTCGGTGTGTGCATAGTTCTAGCAGGGCTTGGGGGGGCGGTTATCTACTTCGGTGTCAAGGGTCTTGTGGAGACATCGGAAGAAGAGGCGAAGGAGGCTTTTGAGAACAGCGGACCTGTATCCTGGCCCACTCCTACCAATGTTGTTGACGATATAGAGACTCTAGCAGATTTCGGTTACCGCAAGATCGATACTGTGGCCCACGCGAATGCAGGGGATTTCATCCAGTTCAGATTTGAGGATTTAGGCTACGAGGTAGAGGTCCAGAATTTCACTACTGAGTTGTGCGACGATTGCCGTAACTACATCGCCACGATAGAGGGTGAGGACCCGAATTCTTGGATTGTTGTAGGCGGCCACTACGATGCCATTTGCTATAGTCAGCAAATCATCATCGGCATAGAGTATCCTGGTTGCACTTCTGAGGGGGCATACGATGACGCCACTGGATCAGCATCCGTACTCGAGCTCGCACGTCTGATGATGGAGTGGCAATCAATAGCAGAGGCCGAGGATTGGGAGCAGTGGGGCATAGATGCGAAGCCCAAGCACACGTGGAAATTCGCAGTATGGGACTACGAGGAGTGGCAGGGTAGCGGTTCCCCAGAGGGTGCCGGATACGGTAGCGAGACCTTTGTCACTACACTGCCTGAAGGCATCGAGATCGCCACTTACATCAATCTCGACATGTATGGTCTGAATTGGCCAGTCGAGACTCAGTTGGCAAGCCAGTTAAGCGGTTGTGACGAGGATTTCTTCCACCTATACTTGTTCACTTCTCCAGTAGACGATTGGTCGTACTACGAGGACCGAGGAGTCAACGTCACAGACGAAATGAAGGAGCAGGCAGCAGTGCTCCAAGACAGACTTGGTTTGGTACTCCACGAGTATCTACATTACCCCACGGATTGGGTAGTCGTGCTTGATGACACCAAGGGTAACTCGGACCACTACAACTTCATCTCCCGAGGTTGGCCGGCCACCTGGTTCCGTGGGATGCATGAATTCCTCCAAGAGGAAGATGACACTTGCGAGCAGTCCCCCAAACACGCGCCTACAGATAGGGTCGATGTCCTGTATACCTTGGCGGGCGGACGGGGAGGCCTTGAGGCAGGAATGCAGACAGGGCTTGATGCACTAGCCTTACTGATGTGGCTCGATATTACAGGAAATTGGGCGTGACCTAAGCCGCCCCATCCTTCATAAGTGTCCCAAAGAGGCCACCGAATAATGACAAGAGCGTATGCCTTGATTGCAAGCCTACTATTGATTGCTACTCCGTTGGCCGGATGCACTTCTGGCCCAGAAATCGAAGATATCGTTGATGATATCCTCGGTTGTATGGATGAGAATGCCGAGAACTATGCGGAGAACGCTACCGCCGAGCTGTTGGGTGACTGCATCTATCTGGCTTCTATGGAGATTTTCATCACTGCCATGACTGAGCAGATGGAAATAGACGAGATGCTTGATATCATTCCCCAAGCAGGTTACTCGAAGTTAATCTCGACGAGTGAATTTAATGTCGATATGGGCATGCAAATGGACATGATCATTGAGGAGATGGTGATGGCCGATTTGGATACCGATTCGGTCTACGTAAAGATGGGCATGTCGATGGTGCCTTTCATGACCTACGAGTACACCCAAGTCCAGGTCGGTGAACTCGTCAACGTCCACTACACCATGGGCGGGATGATGGCAGCCGAGAGTGCTGGAATGGGTTCGTACCAGACTAGGGATGCGACCCCCGACGTGATGGGAACCATCTCCGCGCTGGTGAGTGCGTCTGATGCAGGAGAAGCCGGAGGCGAGATGGGACTCAATCTTCCTACGGGTGATGTTAGTGAACTATCTAGCGACATGCCCGCCGATGCGGAGCCTGTAATCACCTTCGATGATGAGTCAGGAGTTCAGACAATGACCCTCGAGTACACCAACGACACCGGGCACGACATCTCCATCGTCACCCTGATCGACGACAACGAGGACCTCATGTCCTACGTCATGTCAACCGACAACGGCTCTGCCAGCTCTTCAATCAGCTACACAGTGATGTGGGGAGACGCCGTAGTCATCGAGGTCGACGACACCCTACCTAGGACCTCGATACCAATCAATTTCCACGTCGAGGGTATGCCCGAGGACGATGGCGGCGATGACACATTCTACTGCGACAACGGCAACGAGATTTCGAGGGACTTGGTCGATGATGGCTGGGACGATTGCGGCGATGGTTCTGATGAGCCGGATAATGGTGGCGACGATGAAGTCGTTTTCGTTTGCGATAATGGCGAGGAGATTTCATTTGGCTGGGTCAATGATGGATACCCAGATTGCTACGATGAGTCTGACGAGGCAACCTATGGTGAGGGAGAGGGCGGCGAGCCCAACTTCGCCGATATTCTAGATTGCACGCCCTTCGTTGAATCTAGCGCAGTCGGAGACGAGAACCCGTCCGAGTTGTGGGATGGGACCAACCTCGACATGACCGAGTGCGACGGCGAGGCATCAGAGTACTACACCGACTACGTGGTCGGAGATACCGCGATTACAGCCCCGTATAGCATGACAGTTTGGGAATCTGAGGAAGGCTGGTCAGAGATGACCGGTGACTCCACTGGCGAAATGTGCGAGGAATACGATGGCTCCTACGATGCCGACAACGATGTCTGTTCGGTGGTGTATGAGATGATACGAAACGACACTCACATGCTTTACCCCGAGGGCGATTGGGCCGATGATAATGACGATCCAGATGGCGAAATGTGCGAGGAATACGAAGGCTCCTATGATGCAGATGAGGATATTTGCTGGTTTGCTGACGCAGAGATTGTAGACGAAGATGGAGGGGCTCTTGTCCTCGACTGGGGCGATGGAGAAGAGTATTCATTCTATCAGTACGACTCTACTACCGGAAGTGGAGTCCTCATCGACATCGAGAGCGTATTCATTTGCGACGACGGAGAATCTGTTGAAGAAGAAGCATACGATGACGGCTGGGAGGATTGCGAGGATGGCTCAGATGAGCCAGGTCAAGGAGAAGAGACCTCAGAGTTCGAATGCATGGATGGGACTGTAATCCCGTTCTCATTGGTCAATAACTGGGAAGAGGACTGCCCAGACGGCTCTGATGAGCATTGGTACTACCAAGACGATGGCGGCGATGATGGCAATGGGCTACCAACCCCCGAAGAGGCCATGGAGGACGTAGACACCGACGGTGACGGCTACATGAGCTACCAGGAGTTCCAGGACGCCTGGGAATCCGATCCAGAAAACCCCGAACTCGATTCGGAAGAGGTTGCAACTCTGTTCGATGATTGCGACTATGACGACAACGACCTGATCGACATCAACGAGATGCAGTGCTTCATCGACGGCATCGGGGCCATGTTGGGCGGCTCTGATGAGGATCCAGAGCAGATGATGGACTACATGGACACGGACGACGACGGCTATCTGAGCCTGCAGGAACTCATCGATTACATCAACAACGAAAACGAGCAGGACGGGGAACCTCCTATGTCCAGCGAGGACGAGGAGGGAACGGCTAACTGGTTCTACAGCGGTGATATCGATGGGGACGACCTGCTGAACCTCGACGAATTTACGCAATTGTTGGAATCCTCCGGCGATGACGATGGCGGCGACGATGGAAACGACGTCTACTGGCAATCTTACGAGGGCGGCCACTGCGAGTGGGAAGGAGACGCAGATGGAGAAGAGAACGCTTGGTATTGCAAGTATTCTGAAGATGATGAAGACTGGGAAACTTGGTGGTATTACTGCGAGGACCACGAGGATGACGGCTGGCACTGCACTGACGACTTCGGACAGAGCGAGGACTACGAGTGGACCTCTGGAGGAGATGAGTGGCCGGGATCAGACGATGACGGCTCCGATGATGGCACACCGACTCCCGAGGAGGCCATGGAGGCGGCAGATGCGAATGAAGACGGCTACGTGTCCTTCCAGGAGTTCGAGGATTTCTGGGAGTCCGACCCATCGAACCCCGAACTCGACTCGGACTCGATTGCAACTCTGTGGGATGATTGCGACTATGATGGCAACGACATGATCGACATCAACGAGGTACAGTGCGTCATCGATGGCATAGGAGCCATGTTCGATCCCGGTGACGGTGAAGATCCGTCTGCCGACGAAGTCTTCGAATGGATGAACACTGACGGTGACGGGCAGATCACTCCCTCTGAGTGGGCCGACTTTGCCAACTCTACTGGTGACATTATCGAAGGAGATGACTTCAACAATCTCATTTACATGATGGACATGTACGACTACGATGACAGCGACGGCCTCGACATCTACGAGTTCGCTGAAATGTGGGATGAAATCATGTCCGATGAGGACGATGAGGACGATGGTGACGATGGCGACGACGAGCCCTTCCGAGTCACCATGATGGTCATGGGCCAGACCCTGAACGCTCCTATCTCGGACTTCGAGGTCAGGTTCCTTATCGATTGCGGTGAGCCTGACGAGGAGGGCAACGAGCCCCCTATCTCGGATTGCTCAATCGCCGCCTCGAACGGACTTACCGAGGGCTCAGCTACGGTCGATCCCGCGATTGCCGAGTACGAATTCACTTACGAGTACCTAGACTACGACGGTGATGGCTTGATTTCAGACATGGACACTTTGGTCATTGACAATCTCATGCCAGACGTCCAGGTTGAGTTGTACGACACTTGGGCCGACCAGTACACTTCCGAATCGTTCGCAACTGCTGAGATGCTACCGGGCTTCGGCGCGCTGATGGCAGTGGTCGTGCTTCTGGGAGCCGCTATCTCAACCCGACGCGACTGAATGGGCTGTGAATTGTATAGTCCCTGTCCCCTCTTGGGGACAGGGCTATCAGACCCCCTTTACCTGCTGCCAACGTGACGGCAGCGGTAGAAGTACCACAGGATTCCTCGGACCCTTCTCCTCTAGACAAGGAGCTCGACCGAATCCGACAGCGCCGCACCGGTCAGACTGGTTTCTTCCGTGGTACATTCGATGACTGGACCCTAGTATTCGGGGTCATCGCCGGAGTCATCTTCTTCGGTGGCATGATGGTGATGTCCATGGGTTTGTTGGCATCGGATTCCATCATCATTGACCAGACCTTGTCCAAGACCCCTCTTGACACCGGTGACGAGTGCACCGACCGACAGGGTGAGGTGTGGATCAACATCTGGGCCTCTCATGATGAGGTCGTCGTCAAGTCGAACAATGCGCCCGATGGTCCAACGATGTTGGTCGCAGAGTTGACCTCAACCGAAAGCGAAGTACCTTTGATAGCCTCCTTCGAAGGTGGTTGGGGCGATATCAGATCAGAGTTAATCCTTGACGAGGAGATTCCCAATGGAATGTACTCCCTCAAATCAACTCTGTATCTATCAGATTCAGAAGAGCCTCTCTCAGAGATCGACAACGAGAGTGAGTTCATGGCTATCTTGGACACACTGACAGTCCTCAAGACGAAACAAGTCTCTGTAGAGGTCCACACGGTGAAGACCGGCAACCTGCTCGATTGGCTATTGGGAAACCGCGTCGATTCCAAGGAGGCGGAAGTCATCGACACCGAGCCTCGCGCCTGCCTGAGTATCGAGGGCATGGGTGAGTGGGGATGGGTGTTGATGGGTGCCGAGTGGGTCGGCGGTAGGGAGACAGCGATGCTGCTTGGTGGCAATGCTGGAGTGCCGCCGTGGTGGCTCGCACTCATATCTCTAGGCATGTCCATATTCTTCCTGTGCGTTCAGTACCCGCTTATGCACAGACTGTATCACAGAGAAGCGGACGACCTACTGTCTACTCCGCAGATGAGGAGACTAATCGAGAGGACGATACAAAGGGTCTCGCAAGACCTGCGTTTCGAGATCGACTTCGATGAGATGAAGTTGCAAGACAGACCGATATCGATAGATGTCTACCTTCAATACACCACTACTGGCAAGACCATCGCGACCCCTATCGATGTCCGCACAGAGATAACCAAGGAACTGCTTGAGGAGTTCGCTATCTTCGGCGAGATGCGACCGTTGCAGTTGAAGGTCGTGTGCATGGACACTTCGACCTCCGCTGACATGACCTCACTGGGCCCCGAGTTCTTTTTCAGCGATTCTAGCGGAGTTCCACTGGCCGAGGATTACAGTGGCTTCTTCACCGATATCAGCGCCTTCGGAAGACTCGACATCGCTGCTCACGAGAGCATAGCACGCTGGTTCCGCAAGCACGACCTCGTAGATTTTGGGACCGCTGTCATGGCCGATGAGGAAGCAATCTTCGTCCGCGTGATTTATCGCCCCGTTCAGCGCTTCGCATACTTTCTGTTCAAGCCATCATACAAGGATCTACAGGACGACTTAGAGAGTCACCTGTCGGCAGACCTCAATCCCCACTTGCACGGACGCGCCCTAATGGTGAGCGCGCGCAATGAGAAGTCTACCCTTGCAGACCGTGCTATCGCCGGCAGGGTGGAGCAGGGCGACAGGGAGTTCACTGGAGAGGCGATGGTCGCGAAGAGAGGAGGAATCGCAGGTGCGCTGCTACAGAACCCATTCATGGGAGATATCCTATCTTCTGTCGAGTACGTCGCCCACAAGAACCAGAACAGAATAGATCGCTACGGCTACTGGGGGCTCATCGTCTTCGTATGGATTCCATTCATGGCCAGTGGTGTGTTGGTAGGGGCCATGCTAGGTTTGGTAGCTAGGATGCCATTCGAGAGGGTGTTTGCAGCCTGTCTAATCGGAGGAAGCGCGGCGTCCCTGACCTGGGCTTACACGGCTAGAGGGATCATCGAGTTCATGGAGAGGTACCACGCTGAGGCAGTGATCCCCGTGCTGCTGATTCTGGCAGTGGCATTCACTTGGCTCAAGATACGGGATAACAAGATGAGACGAAGGGAGGAGTTGTTCCGTGATTCTATGGCCTTCTTCGCAGGCGCATCCGAGTCGTGATTCTGCTCGTCAAGAAGTTGATTAGTGCAACCTACTCAGCGAACTACGGAGTAGTTCGATGTCGGCACCATTGGTGAGTATCAAAGGATTGGAGAGGCACTACCACATGGCCTCGGAGACTGTGAGGGCACTAGATGGGGCTGACTTGGAAATTCAGGAAGGCGAACGCATCATTCTGTTGGGCCCCTCAGGCTCGGGTAAGACAACTCTGCTGAACTGCATCTCGGCCTTGGACAGTCCAACTGCTGGGACATACACATTTGATGGCTCGCCAGTACCGAGGAACGATTCCGAGGAAATGACCTCTTTCAGGAGGAAAAACATCGGTTACGTATTCCAGTTCTTCAACCTCTTGCAGGACCTGACTGTGATCGAGAACATCATGCTGATACAGGAACTGTCTGGTGGCCGTGACGAGACTCGGGCTCGGCAACTCCTCGAACTTGTTGGCCTGAGTGGTGAAGTCGATCGATTCCCTGCAGAGATTAGTGGGGGCCAGCAGCAGAGGGTTGCGATTGCACGAAGTCTGGCGAAGAGCCCGCGTCTGCTACTCGGCGACGAGTTGACAGGAAACCTCGACTCCAAGACCTCGGCGATGGTGATGGAGGTACTAATCAAGGCCTGCGAGGCCGAAGGAATCACGTGCATTTTCGTGACACATGATGAGTCTCTGGTCGAGTATGCGACTAGGGCCATCAGGTTAGACAGTGGAAGAGTGATGTCCGACAGTACGATTGAATGAGGTGCTCAGGTGTCGACACTCCTGACGAAGCGACTGGTTAGGAGTCTGTGGCGAACCAAACTCAGACTCTACTCTGTTATTCTGATGATTGCCGTCGGCGTCTTCGCAGGAATCTCCTTCGGCACATATGCCAATTCTACTCAGGCCCTATATGACAACATATACGCTGACGATGAGAAAGGAGTCAACCTCCCGGACATCTGGGTCGAGAACTCAGCAGCGACTTGGGACGGAACTACCGCCACCTCGCTATGCCAGACCATCTCCGAGCAATGGCCCGATACCTCGATGCCTCTGGAGACCTGTGAGCCCAGAATGGTCATTGACGGTCTGATGTTCCATAACGATGAGGGCGAAGAGAAACTGATTCCGGCGGTGTGGCATGGCATCGACGAGGGCCTAGTCGATCGAGTCTGGATGCCTGAGGACGACTGCTGTTCAGGAAGACTCGCCTCTGCAGATGACGAGATAGTACTCGACGAGCACGCAGCCTCGGGGATGGAGATTGGCATCGGGGACACTGTATCGATAGGTGCTGGACATGGCAGAATGAACTTCACAGTGGTCGGGATTGGATACCACTCTCAGCACCTCTACTTCACCCAAACGGGTTCAATGCTCCCTGCCGATCCGGGCACCTTTGCTACTGGATATCTCTCTGACAATGGAATTGAGCGTCTGGCCAACCTCAGCGCTGGCTCGGCCAACCTCCTCCTCTTAGACGTGGCAGGTTCGCCCGAGTATGACCTACAGTCGACCGAAGAGGACGAGGGCGAGCGTTTGAGCGAAATCATCTCCTCAGTCAAGGAGGCCATGATGGCCGCCGACGATGCCTCCTTCATTGCCTACGACAGATCAGGAGTCGCTTCCGTCGAATTCCTGCGCGCAGACGCCGAGGGCGCGAGTAAAAGCTACCCAATCATTACCGGAATGATTGCGATGGTTGCCGGTATCACCATCTTCCTGAGCCTGCAGAGGTTGATTCAGTCGCAGGCCCGGGAGATTGCTATCTTGCGAACTCTGGGGGTACCGAAGTCGGCGATTATGCCGGGATTCATACTTGCACCTATCGCCATAGGGCTGATTGGCTCCTCTATTGGCATAATCCTGGGTGCTGCATTCGGAGGGCCGGCAATGGTCTCGATTTACGAGGATATCATAGGCATCCCGGCCATAGGCTTCCACACTGACCCCTCCCTCATTATGCAGAACTTCGTAATCGCGATGGGAGTAGTCCTAATCGCCGGGATTAAACCGGCACTCGATGCTTCGAGAATGCAACCACTCGAGATACTGAGGGGTCAGCACGAAGTCAGACTCTCCTCACGGGGAATCCAGAGGCTGACCTCGCGTTTGCCGACCACAGTTGGTCTGACCATCAGATCGAGCATGAGGAAGCCAATGAGACTGATATTCACTTTCTTCGCCGTCGGGCTGTCCATGCTAATCTTCGGCACTATGTCCCTGATTATGGATTCCATGGGCGAGGTCTTCGGAGTAGATGGCCAGAACTGGGACGCTCAGGTCAACGTGCCGTTCGGAGGAGAGGACGCGGTAATTGGATGGGCCGAGGAGAACGGGGCGGACCACGAGTCAATGCTGGTTTTCCCAGGGAATGCCGAAGGGGACACGAGACAGTTCCTAGCCTACGGACTCGATGTCATCTCGACCGGCGATGATGCTATGTTGCCACTCAATCTTCTGGAGGGCTCACTTCCTGTCGCCGGAGCCACCATCACTCAGGTGCTGGTCGACGAGGGGACCATGATGTTCCTCGAGTGGGAGGTCGGTCAGACTCAGACCGTCATGTTCGGGCCGTTCTCTCTCGATGTCGAGATTGCCGGGGTAACTAGAGGCGAACTCTCTCGAACTGTCTACTTCCACCGCTCAGACCTCTCTGATGCCATAGGACTCGAAGCAACGACAGTACTTTTGAGTCTGCCAGAAGGTGTCGAATTGGACGAACAGATAGGCGAGATGTCAATCGGTATCACCCAGAAGCAGGATATGTTGGACTCCTTCGACTCGCTGCTTGAGAAGCAACAAGGAATCTTCAACGCTATTCTTGGATTGGGAGTCATCATAGCCATTGCAGTACTCTTCAACACTCTGTTGATGAATCTCTCCGAGCGCGACTCGGAGTTGGCCACCCTCAGAGTACTCGGCGCCCCCATTTCAAGGATTAGGTCGATGATGCTAGGAGAGCACCTAGCAATCGGGCTGATTGGAGGGGTACTGGCTGCGGTGTTCACGATTGTCATGGCCCAGTACATGATCTCCTCATTCGTTCAGTGGGCTTTCTTCTTCACGCTGCAACCCGATATCATGGCCGCACTAGAGCTCATTTTGGTCGTAGTTGTGATTTCAGTGATGTGTACTCCCTACGGAACCTGGCGCGTGAGCAGGATGGATCTCGTCGAGAAGGTCAAAGACCTCTCTCAGTAGCGGTAGTCTGTGCGAGTCGTCACTTGGAACCTCAATGGCATTAGAGCAGCCCACCGCAAGGGCCTCGCAGACTTCGTTGACAGAATCGACGCAGACATCTGGCTGTTCCAAGAGACACGGGCTCTCCCGGAGCAGATGCCGGATAACTGGGCACCTCCGAAGGGCCATGAGGTTCTCTGGCATCCGGCTGAGAAGAAGGGCTACTCGGGTGTAATGACTTGCTCACGAGTGGGTCTTTCCGAGGTCGGACGTGGTATAGACACGGAGCTTGACGATACCCGTGACCCAGATGGCAGGGTTCTGCACACCAAGCACGGCAGTCTACACTGCATCAACATGTACCTGCCGAACGGTTCCTCCAGTCCCGAGCGCCAAGCATACAAGGAACAATGGATTGATGACATGTTGGCCTGGTCCAAGCGCTTCATCGACTCAGACGAGCCTGCACTACTCTGTGGAGATCTCAACATCGCCCATGAAGAGGACGATATATGGAACCCATCGGGCAACCGTAAGACCTCGGGGTTTCTCGAACACGAGCGCAGGTGGTTCACTCAGCTGCTCGACAGTGGCTGGTACGATCTGTTGAGGATTCATGTTGGCTCGACTAAGGGGCCGTACACATGGTGGTCGAACCGTGGTAGGGCGAGGGAGTTAGACCGCGGTTGGAGAATCGACTACGTGCTCGCTAACTCAGCAGCGAACTCCCTGTTCAAATCTGCCGAGGTGCTTCGCGAGGGCGGACTGGTCGTGTCTGATCACGCACCCCTGATTGTTGATCTGGATCTCTAAACCGCTCCCTTCGGGAGCGGGTATCTGTCCAAATGTTTGAATGCGTCACCTTTCAAGTGATGAAGCACTAGCGAGGATGTATGGCGGATACTCTCGAAGATCGACTCGCTAGAATTCTGCCCGGTGGCAGGGGCGTCTGGGTTCCTATGGACCACGGAGCATCGGGTTACCCCGAGGCAGGTCTAGGGGACATGGATTCTGTCGTCGAGGCAGTCATTTCGGGTGGTGCAGACGCCATCGTCCTGCACAAGGGCGCTTTGAGCCATCATGCCGATGCGACAGGGTGGGGCGGTTTCGTATGCCACGTCTCGGCTTCTACAGTTCACGGAGGGACTCGCTCTCAATCCAAGGTGAGCGTGGCAAGCGCCGAGGAGTGTTGGCAACGCGGAGCCATGGCCCTGTCTGGACAGGTCAATCTCGGTGACGAATCCGAGCCTGAGATGATTGAGGCACTGGGGGCACTCACCACTGAGTCATTTCCTCTAGGCCTTCCCGTGCTTGGAATGGCCTATCCACGTGGCCCCAATCTCAAACTGATTGAAGGAGACGAGACTGGCGGCATCGCACACGCTGCTAGACTGGCTTGGGAACTCGGATGCCATGTCGTCAAGGTACCTTGGACCGGCACAGCCGACTCATTCCGTTCTGTCACTGAGGCTGTACCAATCCCCGTTCTGATTGCTGGCGGACCATCTGGAATACCGTTTGAAGACACCTTGGGTATTGTAGAGGAGGCAATGTCTGTTGGAGGCGCTGGAGTCTGTATGGGCAGACAGGTATTCGCCTCAGAAGATCCCGCGGCACGTGTTACTGCTCTCAGACAGGTCATTCACGAAGGCGTCAGCGCTGCGGATGCAGCAGCACTACTCGGAGAGTGATACTATGGAACTCTGGCTTGATGCTACTGCCGCCGCCTCACCCTCTCCTCCAGAGGGAACTAGTCGCGTCTGGCGAGGAAATGCTCCAGATGTTGCAGAGGTAGCTTTGGACGACTACCGTGGCCAAGACGAGGCTCGTTCCCTCGTTGGGATGGTGCCATGGATATTGGTCAGGTGCTCTGACTGGACCATGATACCGCTCGAGAACATCGTCGCAGCTACTTCGGGAAGCGGAACCAAGGTGGCGGCTGCAATCTACAATGAGATCGACCTTCCCGGCGCCGCATTCGCACTACAACACGGCGTCGACGCGGTCCTACTGCCGCCTGAGTCTGGTTCAGAGGCCCTCTGGGCAGCAGCTAGGGCGTTCACTTCGGAGACAGTCTCCGGCCATGTCGAACAGACACCCAGCGAAATCTCGACCGCCACAGTCATCGCCGTCGAGTCCGGTGGTGTCGGTGAGAGGCTCTGCGTTGATTTGATCGAAAGACTCTCTTCTGGAGAGGGCATGGCGATAGGCTCCAGTTCCGGATCCCTCTGCCTCGTCCATGGGGAGACTCTCCCTTCAGAGTATGTCCCCTCTCGTCCGTTCAGAGTGAATGCGGGCGCAGTACACGCTTACGCTCTAATGGCGAATGGATCAACCAAGTATCTCAGCGAACTCAATTCAGGCGACGAGGTGGCCGTGGTATCTCCAGACGGGAACCAGCGCTCAGCCGTCATCGGGCGTCTCAAGATTGAGCGCCGACCGTTCCTCGTAGTGAGATTCGAATGCGACTCTGTCGAGGGGCAGATCATGGCCCAACAGGCAGAGACTGTCCGACTTATCTCTCCCACCGGAGATGCCCTTTCGGTGACCGACCTGCGTGTCGGCGATGAAATTCTAATTCGTGTTGATAGCAGCATGAGGCATATCGGACAGGCTCTTCATGGCGAGGTGATTGAAAGATGACCGTCCTTGGGAAAGGCAACGCCAACGGAGGAGTTTCCGTGCTCCACGCAGCCGGCCTCGGCAAGGGATGCTCTATCGGTATCGAACTCTCTACAGAAGTAAGCCTAGTGACCGGTGAGGCCAGAGTATCTCCTGATGAACACGGGATTCTGGATTCAGTCATGGCTGTGTGGGTTGAATCAGGCTACCCCAGACCCGATGATACTGGGTGGAGGGTGAGCAGCGAAGTCCCCATAGGACAGGGTCTGAAATCCAGCGCTGCCCTAGCCTGCGCTGCCGCACTGGCGCTGAACGAGGCCTCATGGACTGCTCTCAGTGATTTCGACATCGTAGACATCGCCGTTGCGGCCCAACGAAGGGCTGGGTGCACAATCACCGGCAGCATGGATGACGCTTGGGCCGCCATCTCTCCGGGGTGGAAACTGGTCGATCCCATTCAGAGCTCGCGCGACTCAGTCTTGCTGGAAGGAGACATCGACGAAGGACCCACCGTCCTCATTGCTCTGAGAGGTCCGAGGCGGGCCAAGGTACAATCCGACTCATTCACAGATCAGAAGAAGCTCTTCGAGCGAGCAATGGCGTCACTATCCAACGGCTCCATTCTTGGTGCCATGTCGGCAAATGGGATGGCCGTGGCTGCTGCGACTGGCGACGACGAAGCTCTGAGGATTTGTAACTCAGTAATCGCGAGAGGAGCAATCGCAGCAGGGGTAAGTGGCTCGGGCCCTGCTATTGCCATTGTCTGCTACGACCAAGACTCTGAGCAACTGACTGAGTTACTGACTGAGTCCGGCATGCAGGTAATTCATTCCAGATTCATCGAATCAGAACCAATCGGCGAGGAGGCCTCGTCATGGGGATGAGACTCGGCGACAATCTCAGAGTGACTCTATTTGGTGAGAGTCACGGAACATGCGTGGGGGCGCTGGTCGAGGGAATGCCTGCAGGCACTGAGATCGATGAGACGGAGCTATCCGAGACCATCCTGAGACGGCGACCAGGACGAAAGGGACTCTCGACACGTTCCGAGAGTGATGATTGTGAAATCCTGTCCGGCGTATACGAGGGCAGGGCAACGGGTTGGCCAATACTGCTGCTCACGCGAAATTCAGATGTCAGATCATCGGACTACTCTTTCCTGCCTGACCACCCTCGTCCAGGTCATGCCGATATGGTTGAGGACGCCCGTTCTGATGGGGCCAATGACCCCCGAGGAGGTGGTTCACAATCCGCCAGACTCACCTTCGGCCTAGTCGCCGCTGGAAGCCAGGTGAAAGCCCTACTGGACGAAGCTGACTGGTCTTGCTCAGCGCATCTGCACAGCGTCGGAGAAGTCCGCGCGAGACCTCTGTTCGAGCTTGACCGAGATAGTCGACTGGACCCATCAACAGATATGGGGAGGCTGAATTGCCGTGATCCAGAAGCCGCGGAGAGGATGTCTGAGCACCTTGACTTCGTCAGAAAAGATCTGGACACCATCGGCTCCGTGGTCGAACTGCTCATCGAAGGTCTCCCTATGGGTGTCGGAGAGCCGTGGTTCGACGGCATTGAACCGGCTCTGGCGCGAGGCCTGATGGCAATTCCCGGCGCCCGCGCGGTCGAATTTTCTAGTGGAGTCCGTGCATCGGTCATGCGGGGCTCCGAGCATAACGACGCTTGGCTCCCAGGTGACTTAGACCCGGTTCCTGAAGGGGCGGACGCAGCTCAGGCAGATGGAGCGCTTGGTGGGCGTTCCACCAGCGCCCCGATAAGCGTGAGAATTCACTTCAAGCCGCCAAGCAGCCTGCCTCGTGAACAGTTCACGCTCCATCTCCCCAGCGACGAGGTACGGCCCCTCAAGGTGAGCGGCAGGCACGACCCTGTCATCGGACCTAGGGCAGCACCGGTGGTTGAAGCTGTGGCGATGCTAGTGCTCGCTGACCTAGGTATGCTAGGCGGCTACATTGAATCCGATTGATTCAAGCATCTCTCTCGCGCATCTGCTGGATACGCAGGGGCAGGTTGACTGCGAACATAGCAGCAATCACCGTGAACACCATGACGGTACCGAGAGCGACACCGTAGACACTCGTCAGTTCGACACTCTCCCGTAGCCGCATAGCCGAGACGTCGTCAAATATTCCTACAAAGGCAGGGATGATGAGATTGATTAGCAGAGTCAGTCCAGCAACTGATGCGGCTATCACAGGAGTGATGAGCAAGGATTTGTGATAGCGCGAGGTGATTTTAGTCACCTGCATGACATAGACCTCGCCAGTTCGAATCGAGGTGTCCAACATAGAGAACCGGATGATGCCACTTGTCAGTTCCATGTACATTACTAGAAATACAGCGTAGAGCAGCAGCAGCATCTTCTGGTAGATCTCTCCTTCAGGTAAGAAGTCGATACCGAAGTCGACCTTGCTTCCCGCGAACCTCAGGGTCACCAGGATAAGTAGGGTGTAAGAGGCCAACAGGGCTCGCTGGTCCCGCTGGAAGATACCGTACAGTCCGCCTATCAGGCCACCCAGGATGATTATCAGATGCAGAACTCCTCCCAGAGTCTTCATTCCCAACATGTTGCTGAGTGCGAACCAAGCGGTCCCGCTCACAGGGGTGACCATGAATGTCAGTAGGCACAGAATCAGCAGTGCGCCGGCAGAGCCCATCTGCAGCGATGCGACCATCCTATCAGGAGGTAGGAATTTTGTTGTGTTGACAACCGGCCCTCCGAAGATGGACTCGACGATAGTAGGCACGTGGACCTCGGGAATCGCATCCTTCGGTATTTCACTGTTGGACTTCAGACGGCCAGCCGCTTTCCTACGACTTGGAGGAGCAGAACTGACCGTCTTTCCCTCATACAGGTGTGCGGTGTCGCTAACCCCATCTTCTGCAGCATTGTCGTCAGCCATTCAAAATCCCCCTAGAAACCTCTCGCTCCCGTCAGAGCCGTGTTGAGCAACATGTCGGGCTCCCAATCCATCACGTTCGCACCAAGGCCACGCAGCTCACTGAGCAGGATGTCCCGCTCGGTCTTGAGAACCTCATATCCAGTGCGATCGAGACGGCGCGCATCGAACTCAAACTCGAGACTACTCGGAGAGAGTATAGTCACGTCGAAGTTCCGCGACCTCAAGTCGCGGACTGCATTGACTACCGTCGGATCATCTTCGAGAGGACTCATGATAATCACCGGACTACCTCGGTTGATGTGAGGCATGATACGATCAGTCACCACCTTCAGAGGGGTGTTTCCCTTTGCCATGGCGCCTGCTAGTTTGGTGAGAAGCACATACAGCTGTTTCTTGCCAGTGTCTCGATCGACTGATACGATCTCGTCACCATAGGTTACCAGCCCGACTGAGTCACGTCGAGACAGGAAGTACTGAGAGAGGCTGGCGGCGGCCCTAGTGCTGTAGACGAGAGAGTTGCGGCTCACCGGACCAGTCTCGGCAATGCTCCTGCTGTCGACAATCAGTATGATGTCGCTGACCGCATCGCGTTCAAACTCGTTGACCATCATCTTGCCGGCGCTGCGAGCGGTCGCATTCCAGTTGACCTTCTTCATCGGGTCTCCCGGGACGTACTCCCTCAGGTTGTAGAAGTTTGAGCCCTCGCCAGGGTTTCGTATGTTCACAGCGCCGGTGAAAATCTTCGGCACCCTGCTCTTGATCATAGCGTCCTTGATGTCCTCCATCTTGGGGAAGACTAGGAAGTCGTCATACAGGTGAATCTCGCGTTCGTTATGGAACAACCCGAAGGCGTCCTGGACCCTGATACATACGGGTCCAATTGTATAGAATCCCCTGAGAGGGGTCTCAATCGTGTATGAGATTTCGGTCTCGCGTTGAGGCCCGAGTTCCATAAGTACGTAGTTCGCACCCTTCTTGATGCGCATCACCTCTGGCACTCGATCCCTGACCTCCAGAACCTTGGAGAGATTAGAGCGATTCTGGATTCGCAAGGTGACATCGATTTCACCATCCTCGAAAATCCTCACAGAGGATACCCGACGAAGCGCCGAAATTGTGTGCAACTGAATTCCCTCGTCTGAATCGGCATCATCCACTCGCCTGCCAGATGCAGCCACATCGGCATGTGAGGTGCGGAATGCCGCCCACGTCAGGAATGATAGCAGCACCACAGCCACTGTCACCAACTGTGTGTTACGCAGGACGAGGCCAAGCAGATACAGAGCGATGGCCAGCGCTGCGAACATCGCTGACTTCCTGCTCCATGCCACGACCACTCACCTCCTGCTCAGGATACCTGTACGTCTTACTCAGACAGTCGGGACCTGGACCTGGCGGAGAATGTCTTGGATGACCTCTCCACTCTCCAAGCCCTTGATTTGATGCTCAGGCTTCAGAATCAGCCTGTGAGCGATAGCCAGCTCTGCAACCGATTTCACGTCATCAGGCGTAACGAAATCGCGTCCGCGCATCGCTGCAGCGGATCGGCCTGTCTTGAGCAGTGCCTGAGAACCTCTCGGCGAGGAACCAACTAGGACCCGTGGGTCCTCGCGAGTCCGGGCTACAATCTCGACCATGTACAGTCTGACTGCAGGGTCGACGTAGACTTCCTCGATAGCCTGCTGCATTGCGACAACTCGGGCTGGGTCGGTGATGACCTCCACTTCCACCGCGTCCTTCTTCCGGAGGATACGTCGGTTGAGGATTTCGACCTCATCAGCGCGGTCGGGATAACCGACACTCATCTTCATCATGAAACGGTCGAGCTGAGCCTCAGGCAGTGGGTATGTACCCTCTTGCTCGACAGGGTTCTGGGTCGCCATAGTCAGGAATGGTGCGGGTAACTTGTGAGTAACCACACCGACCGTGACTTGCAACTCCTGCATCGCCTCCAGAAGGGCCGCTTGGGTCTTCGGGGGCGCTCTGTTAATCTCGTCAGAGAGCAGCAGGTTACAGAAGATCGGTCCCGGCTTGAACGTGAACTCGCCCTTCTTGGCGTCGTAGATGTTAGTTCCAGTGATGTCTGCAGGGAGCAGGTCAGGCGTGAATTGAACACGCTTGAAGTCGCATCCTAGGGCGTCAGCGAAGGTATTCGTCATCAGGGTCTTGGCAAGTCCAGGGTAATCTTCGAACAGCAGGTTGCCGTTCGAGAGGATGTTTACTAGGACATTGTCGATAACGTGCGCCTTCCCAATGATTACCTTCTGTATCTCAGTGCTAATGGCTCCTCCGATTGCGCCGACAGCAGTCAGCTTGGCACTCATCTTCTTTTTGCCGCGAGCTTTCTCGGCTTTCTCCGCGTAACCCTTCTCGACACTGTCTGGAGGCGGGTCTTCCTTTTTCTTCTCGGCTGGTGGTGTTGCATTCATTTTTCATCTCTCCATTTATTTTAATTGCTCTTACCCCACCGTCTGATTGCCTGCATTAGCTTTCGCAGTTCTTGGGGGGAATAGGTCTTACTCTTACTGTATGCCAGTTCGACGAGCCGTGGATCGCCGATCATCGATTGAATCTCCGACGGCGGCTTCGACGCCATCTGATCCCGGGTGAAATCGTGATGCACCCTAATCTTGGTGAATAGGGCTTGCTGGACTCGTAGGCGATAGGTACCGGGGTCGAGTTTCATTGGACGCTGGTTGAATCTGGTCAGATCGAAGACATGTCGCCAGTTCTCCTTCTCGGGCACCACCATCATTGCGACCAGAAGGAGCAAGCCTACGTTCAGGACCACCAGCCACTTCAGGAAGTTGTTAGAAGTAAGTAGGACGACTGTTCCCATGCTCTCCACGAAAGGTGCCGATATGAGTCCGGTGATATGACGACTCTCGTCGAACACGACTTGGAAGTTCGAGACATCATTCCTGATCTCTCCTGAAAGCCCGAGGTTGTCGTGCTCCATCATCGAGTGAATTAGCAATTTGTAGTACACCTCGTTACCCCTCCACTCATTGTTGTCGTGAATTTCCTGCATCCAGCAACTTCCTATAACGCCCTCACAGGTAGGACTTGAACCCTCTTCCACGGCCACTGGAAGAGTCCATAGGCGATTAGAGAAAGCTTCCTCGTCTGATACGAAGACTATGCTCCCAGTGACCTTAATCTCACCTATGTCCCCTCCGACCAGTCCGCCCTGTCCTACGCGTACCTGATCGTAGGCGCTGATATTGGGATAGTCGAAACGAATCATCAGTGAGAGGTCTCCAGGGGCTGGGTTCAGAGGATTGCTCGCATCTCCATCCCCCATCATGTCGATGAACGCTGAAGAGGATGCTCTAGAGAGAATACTAACATCTCGCTCGTCGGGATGTGTGTCGTCCCTGAGGGAAGGCTCAAACTTCATTCCGGTAGGCGAGCGAAACATCACTGGGATCCTACATGAGTCCGGGTTTTGGTTGACTATCTGAAAATCCGAGCAGCCCTTGCTCGCGGCTCCGGCCTGCATCTCATTGACATCCTCTTCGACGGCTGCGACACTCCACACGTTCTGCCAGGAAGGGTAGCAAGGGCTCGGCTCGCAGTCGTATTCAAGCCAGTGCTGATTCTCGTCGTTCAACGGATCACCGAAGAAGGTCACACCGAACTTGGTAGCCAGTCTGTTGGCGTTGGTCCCATCGGCAGCTACGATAACTTTGCCTCCTTTCTCGGTGACGAAATCGTAGATAGAATCAGCCTCGGTCTCGTCTATCGGCTTCTCTGGGGCTATGATTAGGAGCATGGTCCTGTGTGGGTCTTTCCAGTCATTGACAAGCATGGGTGTTGACATGGTGTTGGCGATGAAATAGCCATCACCATCATTATCGAGGCTGCTGCGCATAGCCGAGAGTTGGTAGAGTTCCTCCTCCTCATACGCCGAGTAGGCGGTGGATTTGCCCATGACGAAGAGCATCGGAAGCAGCAGCAACAGCACTACAGTAGTGGCGATTGCGCCGATGATGTAAGTGGCAAATTGAATTTCCCGTTTTTCTTCATCAGCCATCGAGAAACCTCCATTTTATCTATTGAAATACTTAGACAGCACCTACGGTGCTTACGCGAGCATCATTTCACAGTTATATGTTGCTCATCGTAGTTCATGTCGCCGGCCCGATTTCTGTACGTCCAGTGCTTTTTCTGCACTCTCCCTATCTCCTCTTATTGAGTGCAAAGAGGAGAATTATTAGATTCTCCTTGGAGTCGCTAGTGAAGCGATAGCCAAGACACAAATCAGAGTTGCGATTCCGGGTGCCGGGAGGCTGGAATTGACAATTTCTACCGGATCGCTAGTATCTCCTGGATCATTGTTCTCCTCGTCAGCAACAAGAGGAGGTTCCACAGTCACCGTGGTATCGTCATCGGCTATCACAGAGCCTCCGGAGTTCATCGCTCCATTGGAGGAGACAGAGACTTCAATCTTGCAGTTCCTGCGAGGATGACTCTCTGATGCCGTTGCAATCAGATTCGCCTCGGCGGACTGTCCAGCGCCGATGTTGCTGGTCATCAGGGAGTCCAGTCCGTTGTCGGTGGTCAGGAGGGGGCAGTTGTCACTCACCTCGATTTCTCCAACTTTGTCCTGAACGTTCCCCTTGTTGATTACGGTAACCATGAGAATGACGTCAGAACCCGCGTTCATAGCCCCGACAGGATCCGAGATGTCGACTTCGAGCGAGTAGATGGTTGGTATTTTCAGGTCGCCCATTACCTCCTGCCCCTCGCCTGGCAGGCCGATGGGTATTCCTTGCCGGGTCAGCAGTGTGGCTGAGATTGTGAACTCCTCCTTGGAGTCAGCAGCATAGCTCCAGACGTCGATGCCCGAGACCGTGAGTGTGAACGACTTGTTTTCCCCCGCCTCGATAATCTCCGATTCGGGCCCGTCCGCCTCGCCCTCAAATGGGATCTCGTAGTCGAACTCGACGCCAATGTCGAGGAGCTCCTCGTTGTTGACGAAGAACTGTATTGAGACGCCTCCGTCGGTGCTGACGCTGAAGGGCACATCCTCGTTATCTTGTAGGTAGTCTATTCCGAGCTCCCAGGATCCTAGTTGTCCCTGAACCGGTGCAGCACAGGTCAGAATCAGTAGGGCGACTCCTGCGCTCAGAACCCATTTCATGCTAGACTTCCAATAGGCCGCTGCTCGCTCGCTTTGTTAAGACCTTGACCATCTTGCGCCTGTATGACGGAGGGTACCATGTGTTCAATACCGGTTTGACCGCCTTTCTGACCGCCTCAGCCAGCTCGTCAACACTAGGTCCTCCGCTCCATCCCGATAGTGCCGCGATTGCCTCGGTGGAGTGGAAGCCCGGAATCGATTCCAGTCCTGTAGTCGCGACTCTGAGGTCACTCGGAGAGCCATCTGACCCCGACTTCCAGAGCACAGCGACCCCCGCCTCGGGAAAATCCCAAGATTCCCTCTGCCGCAGTTTTTGATAATCACCTCTCCACTCCGAGACGTCATCGGGCAGGGTGAGGTGAGTCACCAGCTCCCCAGGTGCGAGGGCATTGCGAGTAATCCCGTCCAACTCGAAGAATTCGGTTAGGGGCATCGACCTGCTTTGTGAGGGGCTGGCTAGGTGAATCGTTGCACCAAGGCACATCAGAACTGGAGCCAAATCGGCCTGGTAGGTGGCTACGCACTGAGTGTTCTGGTTTGGAATAACCCTACAGTCGGCACCAGTACCACAGTCGCACTTGTAACACCACTCAACCGACTCTCGCCATTCCTCGGACTGGTTGAACCAGAAGCACCTCGTGTCGAGGCAAATGTTCCCGCCAACCGTGCCCGAACGCCGTATCATCACGCTGGCGACCATGCTGGAAACCTTCGCTACGAGTGGGTGCACTGCTTCTGAATCAGCCAGATCTTGCAGCCTCACCATCGCGCCGATGTGGGTCTCGGACAGTTCAGAGAGTTCCGGGACACCGGCCAGCGAGATGACGTGTGGCTTAGCATTGAGATGCCACTTGTAATTGGGCAACAGATCTGTCCCACCGGCGACCCAGTCGAAATCTTGCTTCGACTGCTGTAATTCTCCGGCCAGCGAGAGCGCCTCATCGAGTGAACTGGGCGTATGGAGCTCGAATGGTGGCATGCGCATCAGGAATCACCTCCATGCCGCCTCTCAGTGTGCTTCCAAGCGCTCCCCGCGAGGCGTGGACTCTCCATGTAGTCACTGCCCGGGGTGACGCTGATGATCCAACGTTCGTCTTGTTCGTCAGCAGGTATCTCTGGGTCGAAACCGAAGAGAGCTCCGTTGTTGTAGTCAGAAGGGGCTGGGTCCGATGCCCGTGCGGCATCGCGCGAGGCGTGCTCAGAGGCGCGAGCCTCGAGGACTCCTTGTAGTTCCGAATGATGCAATTCAGGCGAACTTAGGTCAAGGGGGACGACTCCCTCCTGCTTGCAGCGAGACTCAATCATCCTGTGCACCCTGTCTGGAGTAATTGGTAGCTCGCTGGTGCGGATGCCGACCGCGTCGTATACGGCATTACAAACTGCAGGCAGGATAGGCAGAAGGGGCCCCTCACCCGCCTCCTTCGCACCAAATGGACCCTCAGAGTCGTTCGACTCGACGATGATGGGCACTACCTCGGGCATCTCGTGAATGGTTGGAATCTTGTAATCGAGGAGGTCGGGATTAATCAGGTGGCCGTTTCTGCCATACTTCATTTCCTCGCTGAGGACTTGGCCTAGGCCCATGTGGCATGAACCGATTATCTGACCCTTCACAGCCAGCGGGTTGAGTGCCTTGCCGCAATCGTGCGCAGCCCACACCTTGAGCACCTTGGTCTGCCCAGTCTCGATGTCGACTTTGACCTCGGCTACGTAGGCGGAGAACGAGTAGGCGGGGGCGATTCCGGCACCAGCCCCCTTGTGTACTCGCCCCATCGGAGGCGTCCGGTAGGCACCAGATGACACTAGAGCCCCCTTATCCTCTTGCGCCTTGTGAAGCGCTTCAAGATAGGACACTCCGACTGCGGGATCGTCCTTCCTGTAGATACGACGATCGCCAATCACCAGCCTCTCAACAGGCGCCTCGGTCACTGCTGCTGCTGCTTCCAGAAGTTCCTGCCGTATTCCCATTGCTGCGGTGATGGCTGCGTTGGCGTTCATGAAAGTCACACGAGATGAGTACGAGCCGAGGTCGACCGGGGAGGTGTCAGTCTCTCTGCTCCTAATCCTAATCATGTCGAGAGGGAGGCCCAGAACTTCAGCTACCGACTGGGCGATTACGGTGTCAGAACCTTGACCGATCTCGGCGGCTCCGGTGTGGACTGTGACCCCTCCGTCCATGTCGACCTTGAGGTGGACGGTGGCGTGAGGGAACTTATTTGGCTCCCAGTGAATGGGTAGTCCACTGCCCGAAATAAAGAAGCCGCAACCGATACCGATTCCGTGACCGTCGGGCAGCTTGCGGAATTTGTCGTCCCAACCCGAAGCCTTCCTGACGCGCTCGAGACATTCGCGCATGCCAATACTGGTCACCCTGAATCCAGTGATAGTCGCGGAGTGAGGAGGCAGGAGATTGGCCAGCCTAAGGGTGATTGGGTCGACACTCAACTGTTCGGCGAGGTCATCCATCCCGACCTCAACTGCACATCGCGAGTTGACCGCACCGTGTCCTCGCATCGCGCCGCTCGCAGGCTTGTTGGTCCAGACTCTCGCTCCGGTGTAGTGGAATGCCCCGATTTCATAGGGAGCGGTGTGGAGCACGCCGTTGTAGTAAGTGGTGACGTGTCCGAAGGAGGCGAAAGCCCCACCATCGATTAGGGCATCAGTTTCGATGCCACAGAGCCTGCCCTCGGAATCGGCGTGCAGATTCATCCCGATTCGAGAGGGATGGCGTCCACGATTCACCCAGAAGACCTCTTCGCGGTCGAAGTTAATTCTGACCGGCCTGCCCGTCTTGCGAGACAGTATGGCGGCGCACATTTCGTGTGGAAACGGGTCTGATTTGCCTCCGAAACCACCGCCGACAAAGGTCCGGTGGACGTTGATTTGGTGCATTGGGATGTCAAGGACATCAGCCAGAGCCCTGTGGACATAGTGCGGGACCTGTTGCGGAGTGTACAGCGTCAGTCTCCCAGACGGGTCCCAATTGGCGACTACGGCATGAGGCTCCGTGAATCCGTGGTTGGCACCGGCGAACAACCAGTTGGAGTTGTGGCTGACTACAGCATTGGTGGACATGCCCTCGATGTCACCGAACTCCTGGAACACCCTCTTCTGGACATTTGACGCGCCGATGTGGTACTTGCCCCTGTCATGGATAGGCTCGTCAGAGTCTTCCAGCCCCTGCCTCATGTCGTGGATTGCTTCGAGCTCCTCGTACTCGACCTCGACGAGTCGTACCGCTTCTCTCGCCGTGGCCTCATCAGTCGCGGCAACACAGGCAATCAGGTCCCCGACGTGGCGCACTTTCTCTTGGGCCATCGCGTGCTCGTCCTTGGTCACGGGAAGCACACCGAATCTTCCACTGGCATCCTGTCCGGTGGCCACAGCGACCACTCCAGGCAACTCTATGGCTGCAGAGACGTCGATGGACAGCACTCTGGCATAGTGATGCTTTGAACGAACAATCCTGCCAATCAACTCACCAGGAAGTCGCACATCGTCCCCGTACTGAGCCTGTCCGGTGACCTTCCATCGGCCATCGATTAATGCAGTGGACTTGCCGATGGCCGATCCAGTCACCACATCGTCATGCTTGTGTCCACCTTCCCCTCTGATGCGCGCTATCGTATCCTCGTCGCGCGGCTCGCTCATCTTGCGGCTGCCGCCAGAACCCGGACGAGAGAATGGCAACTTACTGCTCTGCTGACGGTAACCCTCCACTCTGTCTTTGTCCTCGCTCATCGAATCACCTCAATTCCCTCCGTAACCGGGATGGGGATCACTCTTGGCCGCAGTGGAATCTTTGACACCCTCTCCTGATACTAGAATCTCTGAGGCAACCCGGACGGAATCGACAATCTGTTGGTATCCGGTGCATCTACAGAGGTTACCTTCGATGGCGCCCTTGATTTCGGTGTCGCTGGGGGTCGGGTTCTCCTCCAGAAGCGCTGAGATGACCACTAGGAAGCCGGGCGAACAGAAGCCACACTGGCTCCCTCCGCACTCAGTAAAGGTCTTTTGAATCGGGTGGAGATGATGGCCGTCCGCTAGTCCCTCAATCGTGGTAATCCCGCATCCAGATACCTCCTGGGCCAGAGTCAGGCAGGACAGTCTGGGGACTCCATCAATCAGTACGCTACAGCACCCGCAGGTGCCCATGTCACAGCCTCGCTTGGTGCCGAGGCTGCCCGCTTTGTCACGAAGCACATCGAGCAGAATCGCATTGCTCTCTATCCGCACTGAGACCTCGTCACCATTCACCAATGCCAACCAAGGCACCTCGTCTGGCGCGGGCAGCATCGGCAGTCGGAACTGAACCATGCAGTGGGTACACCAGCGCTTCAACCTTTGAGCATTCGGTTTGACCCCTGCGGGGTCAATTCAGATCATCGACGACCATTCTCATGATTTCTTGCTCTGCTCTCTGGAGATGTTCCCCTAGGGTGCTTCGGGCCATCCCAAGCTCTCCAGCCAACTCTCTCAGAGTTATGTCGGAGTCCAGCTTGTAGTAACCTCTTCGTATAGCGTGCGACAGGACCTCACGCTGTCTTTTAGTCAGCGCTTTTGACCACCCATTCTTCTCCTCTCCCCTCAGGGATTGGACGCTGACTTTGTCGGGCGGGAGTATCACTCTAAGAAGGGCTAGGAACCTGCGAATAGACTTGGAGTGACCCGACAGTCTGAGCTCCATCCCGCGCTCTGCATCTATTCCATAGGGCGGTTGCACGTGGATGTTCGACATCTCGATAGCGGAGACCGCCAGAGGGTGTGTGCACAACAGGCTGACGAGGACTCCGTCAGAATCCTCTTCATGCTGCTCGAGGACCTCAAAACTGTCAAAGTTTGAGATCTCATCCACCGAGTGCCCCTCTCTCATCTTAATTTCGACTAACTGGGTGACTCCTTCAGAACTGACGGCCAAGTGCCCTAGGACCTCGACTCTCTCTGCCACTTCAAGGAATTTGGAGAGCTCTTTAGCTCCCCTCAATGAGGGAATCTTCCACCTCAGGACGACCTTTCTCATAACGTATCGAAGGCGCGATGTGTATTGAATTCAACGGATTGACTTAATTCCAGTAAGCCTCGCGAATTTCCTGATTCGCCTCCATGCACATCTCCACATCGCTCGGACGGTTTGACATGATCGATGTCCCGTTCAGATGCTCTATAATCGGCAGGACATTGCTCTCGTTGACGACCCCCCAGCCAACTTGTGTGCAGGGGGCGATTGGTGATATCGGAGTAGTGCCTGAAAGAGGATCCCAGGTGTTGAACGAGGGATACCATCCTGAGAGGTTCAACGCGTCGCGCAGATCGTCGTTTGTGACAGTGAAGTTGGTGCCGTTCACCATCAGTCCGCCGCGAGTGTCGGGATCTGCTCCAGATGACATGTCACCAAACTCTGAACGCAGGCTCATCAGAATCTTTGAGAGCAATCCGGCAGTCCGAGGGGTAGCGAATGAAGTCCCCGAGGTTTCGTGGTAACCATCGATATCGTCGTGGTTAGGCAGGACCTGCGTCCAGTCGGCTGCGACATCAGGATATGAGCCACTCATCGTCTCCTTCTGGTCGTCACCCTCTTCGGCATATCCCGATATACCGATGCTCCAAGGAGGGCCAGCGGTGGAGTCCTGCACCGCTGGTGAGGGCGAATTGTCAGCAGCACCGGTGTGCAATTTCTTGTTCTGCACCACTGCGACCTTGGTAGCATCTTCGATTCCAGGTACAGGGACGGAGAGGATAGGTCCGAAGCTGGTGGTGATGACATCAACGAGTGGCTGGTTTGCAGCGGCTAGCACGGCAGCGTCGCTGAAACCCTCCACGAAGAATATGACAGCATCAGGATTGGCATTCAGGACCGCCCCTGTAACGGCCGTTCCGTGACCATCCTGGGGGTCGTCGAGAATCGGAATGTCCGTGTTGTCATCTGGCGTCGTGCCGATTATCCGAGTACCTCTGAACCAGACCACGTCCTCTGAGGTGATGTTGTCCCAGCAGACCTCCTTGTCAGCCTCATAGCGCTCCTGCCAAGTACCCGTGAGCGTGACATCGCAGATTTTGTTCACGCCGAGTCCGTCGAGTAGCCATTGCGGATAGGACTCGTTCATCAGGAAGTGATTGTGGTAGACGTTGATTCCAGTGTCTATAGGGGCAACCACACTGAAGGCTCCGAACCCCGACTCCTCCTCGGGCTGCACCTCTGGTTCTTCTTCGCCCCCCCATAACAGGCAGCCGCTCAATGGGGCGGCCAAAACAAGGAGTGAGAGCATCAATGCCAGTTTGCGCACGCTCTCCCGCGACGCCCGGAAGATTTCAGTCTTCGGCGTCGTTGCGACTGCAGTTCAGGCATATTCATCTCCTATGCGGCACCGCATCCGGACTGTCAGTAGACGAAAGGTGTCGATTTGAGGCAAGCCATAACATCACTACTATCTTGGCTCGCTAGAGGAGTGTCATCTGTCGTTTCTTTCGTCTTTGGTGCCTTCAGAAAGATGCCTGTCAGAGTGGGTTTGGCAATTGTCGGCTCAATCTGTCTGACCATCGCATTCGCAGTGGGTTTGCTATGGGGGTACATCGCTCCCTCTTTACTCGCCGAAGATTTGCAGCAGACGGCTCAGAATTCTCTATCCGGAGTCCTAGTGATGATTCTGATATGGATTTCAATCGCGACATTCATTCCTAGTGCGGAGAGGCGGACGAATAACCCTCAAACCGCCCCTAAGGCCGAGGAAGAACCCGTTCCTGTAGTCCAAATTCGTGAAACAGAACCAACAGCGGTTGTTTATGACGACGAACCCGAACTAGTCGAGTGAACCGGTTATCTTCTCAAGCGCCATAATCTCGGCACAGACGGCAACGGCGATTTCCTCTGGCGACTCTGCTCCGATATTGAGTCCAATCGGACATCTGACCGAGTCCACTGACTCCTTTGAGACTCCTGCGGCTATGGCAGAATCTCTGAAGGAGTTCCACTTCACAGTTGAGCCTATGGCGCCAATCCTAGGCCGCGAGCCGGACTCGAGCCTATCTAGTAAGCTGAGTAGCATCTCTTGGTCAACCGCCCAGTCGTGCCCGAGTAGGAGGATATCCGAGAATCTGACCATGGAGGCCGAATCCTCCTCCTCTAGGAATCCAGAAACTGAACCACTGTGCAATTCGCTCGCGAATGGGTAGCGGTTCACTTCAGCAAACTCGGCGCGCACATCGAAGACGCTGTGCGACCAACCTAGGGTGTCGCATACGATCGCAACCGCGCGACCCACGTGACCGCCACCCGCGATGAGTATGTGTGGCATTGGATTCATTACTTCCATCGCGACTGTGACGCGGCCCCCACACAGGCTGTCAAGTGGCGTCGCCTCTTCTCCCTTCGCATCCTTGTAGAGGACAAATGTCTCGACCTTGCCGCCTTTATCACGAACCTCCTGACGACCTCCGTTAAGCATCCCCTTCAGTGTGTTCTCGACCTTCTGCTCTAGGCCAGCCCCTCCGATTGTGCCGAATCTGGCCCCGTTTGGCGTCAGTGCCAGCCTAGCTCCCGGCTTCCCGGGCACGCTGCCACTGGCTTCGATTACCGATGCCATTGCCACGCTCTCACCACGCTCCAGCCTTTCGAGAACCCAGGTTAGCACGGCGCGGGTCATGCCCCTGAGAGCGGGTCGTCCGCCTTTGTGATTGCGCTAGGCTAGGCGAAGGCAACATCGAGAACCATCATCACGGCGAAACCAATCATTACTCCCATCGTGGCAATATCTCCATTCCCTCCCCGATGGGCTTCAGGAACCAGTTCCTCAACCACGACGAAGATCATTGCACCGGCGGCGAAGGCCAGTGCATAGGGTAGGATTGGCGTAGCCGCAATCACCAGCGCGGCACCCAGAACAGCTGCCACTGGTTCGACTGTAGCCGATAGTTGACCCCAGAGGAAACTGTCTCTGCGAGATAGGCCCTCACGTCGGAGAGGGAGTGAGACGGCCGCACCTTCCGGGAAGTTCTGGATCCCTATTCCAATAGCCAATGCGATGGCAGCACCCACTGTAGCACCTTCGAATCCCGATGCTGCAGCCCCAAAGGCGACGCCTACAGCCAGCCCCTCAGGGATGTTGTGTAGCGTGATGGCCGAGACCAGCAGCATGCTTCTCCGCCATTCATTTTCTACTCCTTCGGCTTCTTCAGGAGGGGCGCCGGGGTGTAAGTGAGGCAGGAACATGTCAATCAGCCGCATGCACACTCCTCCTAGAAGAAATCCTACTAGGGCAGGGAACCAGACTGGCAGGTCTTTCCCTTCTGACATCTCGAGGGCAGGTGAGAGCAGGGACCAGAAGCTGGCAGCTATCATCACTCCAGCGGCGAATCCGAGCATAGCATCGAGGACTTTCCTGTCGAGCTCTTTGAAGAAAATCACTAGAGCCGCTCCAGCGGCAGTCATGAACCAGGTGAAAAGTCCCGCTATCAGTGCCTGTTGGACCGGACTGTATCCTTCCATGAACCCTATGATGTCCATCAGTCCGTTCGAGACTGAGGGTGTTGATAAGGTATTTCTCACAGCCCCGAGAAGGCATCAGCAAGCCAGTCGAGGTCTTCTTGCCGATCCACATTCAGGTGCAGGTGAGAATCAGCGACTTCGATACGGTCCGGATCTATCAGGTCGCGTAGTGGAGTGGATGGCGGAGATTGAACGACTCTAGCAACATCCTCTGCGGACAGCAGTATTGGGTGGCCCCCCTTGCCTCCCTTGGTAGGGCAACTGGTGGCTACCGAGGAAATCAGCGCTTCTAGGGTCGAGTCTGAGAATCCCGGGCGGTCCACGGGTACGACTAGGATTCTCTGTCCAATGTCCTTTCCTAAGTGACTGATGCCTACTTGCAGAGTCCCTGTCCTGCCGGCCCTCGGCTCGGGGTTTGCAATTACTCTGCAATCTACCGAAACCACCACCTCTTCGATTATGTTCTCATTCGTGACCACCAACGGCTCGAGGCCTCGGGCCTGCAATCTGCTTACCAGCCATCCGATTAGATTCCCCTCTCCAACTCTGACTAGAGCCTTAGGTTGTCCGAGGCGTTCGCTCGACCCGGCTGCTAGGACCACGCAGCCGATGTCACCGGCCATGCGACCACCTTCAAGAATCACTCAGCATCTCTCGGCTGATGATGAGACGCTGAATCTGACTGGAACCCTCAAAGATCTGGACAACCTTTGCTCCGCGCATCCTTCGAGCTACTGGGTACTCCTCTGAGTAACCGTACCCGCCAAAGACCTGCACAGCGTCGGTGGTAACTTCCATCGCCATGTCGGCGGAGAAGCGCTTGGCGTGAGCAGCCTCGAGGGTGTTTCGCTCGCCCAAGTCTGCCTTCTTCGCTGCCCTCCAGGTCAGCAGCCTCGCAGCCTCGATCTTGGTCGCCATATCGGCAATCATGAACGATATCGCTTGGTGACGGTAGATTGGTTTGCCGAAGGTACTTCGTTCGTTGGCGTACTGAAGTGCCTCCTCCATGGCGCCGCGGGCATTGCCTACGGCGTGCGCAGAGATGGTAGGCCTAGACAGATCGAATGCCTTCATTGCGTTCATCCACCCTCCGTTCTCCTCTCCGCCGATGAGGTTCTCCGCAGGCACCCGGACATCGTTGAAGTCAACCGATCTAGTGTCCGAGCAGCGCTGCCCCATGTTCTCCTCCTTCTTTCCGAGAGAAATCCCGGGGCTGTCAGCGTCGATGATGAAGCCACTCATTCCCTTGTATCCTGCTTGCTTGTCAGTGTAGGCCAGTACGAAGAACCAGTCAGCGTGACCGGCACCTGTAATCCACATTTTGCTACCGTTGATAACGTAGTCATCACCATCGAGCACCGCTTGGGTGGAAATCGACTGTACGTCGCTTCCCGCATCCGGCTCGGTGACGCAATATGATGCGATGCAGCCGTCGGCCACTTTGGACAAGTAGCGCTGTTTCTGGTCCTCGGTACCGCCCGTAATCAAGGGGTACGAGGCCAGCATCGTACTGCCCGATGCGGTGGCGAAACCCGGGTCACCCCAACCAATCTCTTCACAGATAAGGGTCTCCTCGAATGAACCCATACCGTAACCGCCGTACTCCTCGGGTATCTTGACTGTGAGTAGACCAAGTTCGTGCGCCTTTCGTATGGCTTCGCGTGGGAAGTTGCTGTCACGATCCCACTTCGCTGCGTTCGGTTGCACCTCTGCTGCAGCGAACTCGTGCGCCATCTCCTGGAGCATAGCTTGCTCCTCTGACAGGCTGAAGTCTACCATGACCCTAGGACCGGGGTCCCGGCCTTAGCGGTTCGCACCCCTGTGTGCCATATACAGTCAGAGGTAAAGCATGGCCATGTAAGCCAGATAGCCACCTATCATCGCGGCCCCGACTCGCTTGCCGATATGGCGCTCGTCTAGCAGCATGGCCACGATGAAGCCCGAGGTCAGAACAACCACCCAGATGTCTCTCGCGGCGAACTCGGGGGCGATTATGAGTCCTCCAGAGTAGGTCGCAGCGACACCTAATATCCCCATGATGTTGATGACATTGGAACCGAGTACATTGCCCACAGCGACACCACCCTGGCCACGGAGGCCAGCGACAAGGGTAACAGCGAGCTCCGGGAGAGAAGTTCCCAGAGCTACGATAGATAGCCCGATGACGGACTCAGAAATGCCGTAACTGCCTGCTAGTCCAGTGGCACCCTCTACTAGCATCTCAGCCCCTGTCCATATCATGTATCCGCCAAATACCGTTACTGGAACGGCGAGCAGGATGTAGTCGGGGAGCCATGTGTCACTGTCCTCGACATCAGTCCCTTCTGCCTTGGAGACGCGGTAAGAATAGGAGTAGTAAGCAGCGAGGCCGAGCAGCATGAGGACGCCTAACTGCCATGCGATTTCACCAATCAGAACTGTAGCAAGCAGTATTGCCGTAGCTGCTGCCACCGCTGTAGCATCACGGCGTATTCCCTGCCCCGGATTCGACGCGGCTCCAAGCAGAGACGCTGTACCTAAAACCAACATCACATTGGCAACGTTTGAGCCCAGCACTCCACCAACGGCGATTTCATGAGTCCCCTCGTTGACAGCTTCGAGGACTACAGCCAGTTCGGGCAGCGAGGTCCCGATGGCGACGATGGTGAAACCTACCAAGAGGGGCGGCACCCGTAGCCTGCCAGCAATCGTGACGGCTCCTTGGACGACAAACTCCCCTCCAAGCATCAGTAGCACGAAACCCAGCAATACTAGGGGGCCATCGGCCATACTCAGAGCAGTCATTTGACTCGCCGGGAGTTACTTCGCTCATGACCATTTGGTAGGGCAGCAGGGGGGACTCACGAGCACATCCTGTCGATGTGCCTAGAGACAAGTTCGGCTGTTGGAACCGTGTGGTCCTCCAGAGGTGGTGAGAACGGCACCGGAGTGTCGAGAGCGCCGATTACCACCGGGGGGCTCTCAAGGCACCAGAACGCCTCTTCCATAATGCGACTGCTGACGGTGTTTCCCAACCCACCTGTCCATTGGGCTTCCTGTAGGACCAGCAGTCGACCGGTCCTCCTGACTGATTCCACGCAGGTCCGTGCATCGAAGGGCGAGATGATTCTCAAATCTACTACCTCAACCTCCACACCGCGTCTGGAGGCCTCCGAGGCGGCCCTCATGGCAACGTGTACCATCGCGCCCCATGTGACAATGGTAAGGTCCCTCCCTCCTCTTACCACACGCGCCTTCCCAAGTGAACTCTCGCCTGCAGCGAGACGTTCGTGAACAGCATCTTTGTCCACCAATTGGCTGATTGATTCTCCCCACCCTGTCAGGCCCCCCCTGAGTCCGTAGAGCCCTATGTGCTCAAGGAAAATCACTGGGTCATCCAGTTCATGCGATTCGATTAGGAGGTCGTAGGCGTCTTGAGGGGTGCTCGGGAATACAATTACCAGTCCCGGGTCGTTGATGAACCATGATTCAATTATGTTAGCGTGGAACGGCCCGCTGCGAGTCTTCCCCCCTAGTGGAATACGCACTGTGACAGGGACTTCCGCACCCCAGCGCCAACGCAGTTGGGCGGCGTTGTTGACCAGTGCGTTCATCGCCAGCGCCGCGAAGCCACCGAATTGAATTTCAGCCACCGGTCGCAACCCCCCAAGAGCGGCGCCAATCGCTGAGTGAACTATCACTGACTCGGACAGGGGCATGTCGAGAAGTTTGTCCGAGTGCCCCCTCGCCTTCAGAGGTAGATTCAGTCCGAAGGCACCGGCGACCTCCATGTCCTCTCCCATGAAGACGACCCGGTCACCGTGCTTGTCGGCTATGGATGCCATGGCATCTTGAATGGCTCTGCTGTAGGTTCTGGCGTTGGACGCGTCAGAGAACTCCAAAGCCTCCTCCCCTAATTCCAGAGGGCACTCGGTGAGTCCGACCTCATGCTCAAATCTCTCGTACTGCTCAGTGTGGCTGGCGGCATCATGCAGACTCGTAATCCCTTTTGTCACTGTGTAACCTTCGGGCCAGGGCATGCCTTCCATCTCCTCACGAGCCGCATCCACCTTGGCCTGCTCTTCGGACTCCATGGCATCCAGTGTCTGCTCGTCGCAGCCCGTTTGGACAAGCAACTCTCTGTGGTTCGGAACTGGGTCCTTCTCAGCCCAGTATGTCAGCAACCCCCTGTCGACGTATCCGGGTGGGTTACCCGAGGCAGCTCCGAGGTACAGGTCGTCATGGTGGTGAGCGTGGCCGCACCCACGCATCGTCTCAACGTGAATCAGGGTGGATCCACAACCGTCCAGAGCGAATTCCCTTGCTACCGCGGTCGATGCGTAGAACAGCCCGGGATCAGAGCCATCAATGGTCCATGCCGGTATCCCCATGGCATGGCCCTTGTCACCAAATGTCTCGACCCCTGACTGGCCGGTGACGAAAGTGTCGAGTGCTATCTGGTTGTTCTGAATCATGAATGATATCGGTAGACCCCTCACTCCGGCGAGGTTCATGGCCTCCCAGAACTCACCACTGCTACTGCATCCCTCACCTACTGGGGCGAGATGAAAACGGTCTATTGAGAGCCTAGATGCAGCCAGAGCCACTCCTGTTGTTGTGGCACTGGAGATTGGCAGTGGAGCGGTTGGAGGAAGAATTCCCTTGTCCCAGTTGCCGATATGAAGATCCCTTCCTCCTGCACCCTCGTGTCCGCCGTTCATGTAGGATCCAGACTTGCCCATTTGGGAGGAGAAGACCTCTATCGCAGTCTGTCCCATGGCAATAGCCAGGCCAACATCGCGAATCATCGGGGCAATCACGTCAGCACGGTGCCGCTCGTCAATGGAGATGTCGACGGCCCTGCGCATTGCGCTGGCGCAGGCGACTATCCCCTCTTGCCATGTCGAACGGAATCCCTTGCCTCCAAAACTCCCTCCATCGGGAGTCTCGATACCATTTGCAAACAAGTCCTTTAGATGCTCGTCAACGGCCCTCGTTCGAGTCATCATCCTCTGCCAATCCATGCGCTGTTCGAGGGTGATAGAGGAGTAGTGAGCAATCCTTCTGAGGCACAGTGCGGTGTCGGTCAATAGTCTAGCAGTGCGGCGTTTAAGATGGATATCTGCAGTTCTCCTTGGAATTATCTCTGCAGAGTGTACGGAACTTAGCTCGGGCGAGAGCAGACGGTCTAGGAGAGATTCTCCAAGCGCCTCGACAAACTCCTTACAGAACTCGTGAAAAGACTCCCCTTCGAACGAATCCGGGGCGCCCATTCCGTCCCAGCAGGTGGCGACTGCAACCAGATGTCCATCGTGTCTCTCCGCGAAGAACCTGAGCAGCTCCGCTCTGGCTGCCCCGGATTGCAGGGGCTTGGAGAACTCGATGGCATGGGCTGGCGCCCATCCTGCCCCCCAGATTACCGGAAGATCACTTTGGGAAGCTTCCTCCGAGGGAGACGAACCGACAGAGCCAATATCTTCGTCCAGCTTATTGATTACGTTGTCTCTGCGTTTGGCCTCAAGCGTCAGTTCTCTAGGGGAGAGCGAAGCTTCTCTTTCCCAGATTTGCACATTGCGCTGCCTTCCCTGGCCGCTGGAAGATCTATTCAGGGTAGCCCTGACTCTGTTACCACAGTGCTGACATCTCCTGTCTAGGCGTGTTGTCTCTCCCCGTGTCTTCCATACTTGATGCCGCTCGCATGACGGGCATTTCCATACCCCTTGGCGAATGATTGCCATAATGCTCCGAGAGGGAACTAATACAACAAATCTTCGCTGTGCTGAACAGTTGAAAACCACAAATGAGTTAATATTACGAAATTCGGTGAATATCAGCAGGATATTTCTAATTAATACCACAAAAAAATGCTAGTTTCAAATAATATTTACCACAATTAGTATTTTATTATACTGGAATCAACCGTATCTGACCACTTGTGGATTCCTCCAGTCAGGTTGTACACATATCCCTCAGGGCTTCCCGAATCTATTAGAAAACGCGCAACAGCAGCCGACCTGCCCCCAGTCCTGCAGTAGATTACCACGTCACGGTCGCGAGGGATCTCTTCGACTCGTTGAGGGACCAAGTTGTGCTGGATGCGTAACGAGGTACCCTCTAGCGAGACGATTCTCTCCTCGTCCATCCTCCTGACGTCTAGTAGGAACGGCGACCATCCCTGTCTGACTCTCTCGATGTAATCGACTGGGTTGATTTCGAGCATCTCGCGCTGCGGCTCTTCGATGGCGTTTGCTGGGTTTGAGCACTCTATTGCATAATCGGAGAGGGCAGACACCGCCGCCCGGGACAGGTCGTGCGAGTACGAGAGCGAACGCATCCTCATGCCGAGGGCGTCTATGACCAGCAGTCTGCCGCTGAGCGGCTCACCAACCCCTAGGATAATCTTGATTGCCTCGGTGGCCTGTATCGAACCGACGATTCCCGGCAGGACCCCTAGTACGCCCGCCTCAGCGCAGTTTGGTGCCAACTCCATTGGAGGGGCCTTGGGAAACAAGTCGCGGTAGTTGGGTCCTCCGTCGAGATTGAAGGTGGTGACTTGACCCTCGAATCTGTGGATACTGCCGAACACCCAGGGCTTGCCCAGTATTTCGCAGGCGTCACTGATGAGGTATCTCGTTGAGAAGTTGTCAGAGCCATCGATGACGAGATCAAAGCCACCAATCAAATCGAGGGCGTTGTCGACTCCGAGCCTCGTCTCATACGCTTCGATTGTGACTTCGGGATTTAGATCACTTAGTCGACGCTCAGCAGAAACCACCTTCGCCTCACCGACCGAGGATGTACTGTGCAGAACCTGCCTTTGCAGGTTCGAGAGGTCGACAGAGTCGTCGTCGATGATCCCTATCCTCCCTATTCCAGCGGCTGCTAAGTACAGCAGAGCCGGAGAGCCCAGCCCTCCAGCTCCTACCACTAGGATTGAGGCTTCAGTCAGGAGCCTCTGCCCCCTGGGACCGACCTCTGGGAGGGTCAGATGCCTCGCGTAGCGCGCACTCAGCCCATCAGACACGGCTCTACGAGGAGGCCGTCCCAACATGGCCTCTTCGGCTGTAAACACTTACTATCATCAGAACACAATCAGGAAGGCAGCCCCAAATCAGCGCCTCAATGCTGGTCTTCTAGCCACTTCTCGACATCCATTGCTGCTTGACATCCCATGCCCGCGGCGGTGATGGCCTGCCGGTAGCGCTTGTCCACCACGTCTCCAGCTGCGAACACACCTGGGGTACTTGTCATCGTGTGTTCGGTGTGCAGTATGTAGCCCGATTCATCCATCTCAACTTCGCCATCTAGGAAACCAGTCATTGGTTTGTGTCCGATGGCGATGAACGCCCCGGTGCAAGCGATTTCTTGCTCGCTTCCATCCCGAGGATCCTTGAGGATCGCCCCGCTGAGACCGTTCTCGTCAGAGAGCCACCTCTTAATCTGTCTATGAGTCATAATGTCGATCTTCGGATGACTCGCAGCCCGCTCGTACATCACCTTCGAGGCTCTGAATCCCTCGCGCCGGTGGATTATGGTGACCTTACTAGCGAATCTAGTCAGGAAAGTAGCTTCCTCCATCGCAGAGTCACCCCCTCCCACTACAATGACCTCTTGGTCTCGGAAGAAGGCACCGTCGCAAGTCGCACAAGTCGAGATGCCCCTGCCCTTCTGCGCTTCCTCCCCTTCTACACCGAGCCAGATGGCCTCCGCGCCGGTGCAGATGATTACAGACTCGGCACGATACTCCTCGCCCTCTACCCATATGCCGAAGGGCCGATTCGAGAAGTCAACTCTCTCGACGTTCTTGTCCTGTATCTTGAGTCCGAAGCGCTCAGCCTGCTCGCGCATGTGAATCATCATTTCGGGCCCGCCGATTCCAGAGGGGTATCCAGGAAAGTTCTCGACGTCCGAGGTCAGCATCAGTTGCCCTCCGGACATATAGCCGGCGAACATTAGTGGGTCCAGCATAGCGCGCGCAGCGTACAGACCGGCTGTATAACCAGCTGGACCTGAACCGATGATTATCACATCGTGTACTTCGTTACCCACGGGCTCGCCAACAGCGGGACCTCCTTCAACCCTGCTCCGGGTATTCCATTAGATTTCCATGCTTCAGTGAAGACTCAACTATTATTTGTCGCCGAGTGTAACTGCCAATCGGACATAGGGGTCCGATGGGGAACTGGGAATTCATGGGGCAAGTATCACATGTTCTCTGGTTTGATGAAGTAGGGCGCGACGATGCGCTTGCAGTCGGGGGCAAAGGAGCTTCTCTGGGGGAAATGTATCGAAACCTCAGGGGCAGTGGTGTTGACATCCCGAACGGATACTGCACAACTTCTGACAGTTACAGAGAGTTCGTGGGAACGGAAGTTCCCCGGGGGACCTGGGAACAGGTTCCCGAAGTTGACGGCTTAGAGGACATCCGGGCTCTCGCAATCATTCAGCGGACTCTGTCCGAGGCTCTGAGGGTATGTATCGAAGGTGCCGACCAGAACGACTCCCTAGCGATGCACGGACGGGCCGAACTGGCTCGCTCCCTAGTCATTGAGACGCCGGTTACTGAGATGATATCGAATTCAATTTGCCTTGCATACCGGCAACTCTGCGAGCAGTATGGCAAGGGAACAGATGTGGCGGTGCGCTCATCTGCTACCACGGAAGACTCCGAGGACGCCTCATTCGCAGGCCAGTACGAGTCATTCCTCAATATCCATGGTGAGAATAGCGTGGTTCTGCACTGGCGCAAGTGTGTCGCCAGCCAATTCACCGAGCGAGCCATCTGCTACCAACTTGACAGAGGCATGGATCCTCTGGCGAGCCCCCTGTGTGTCGTAGTGATGAAAATGGTCCGTTCGGATCAGGCATCCTCGGGGGTGATGTTCACCATCGATCCCGACTCAGGTCATGACGGAGTCGTCCACATCGCAGCATCCTACGGACTCGGAGAATTGATTGTCCAAGGAACGGTCTCCCCGGACACTTACACGGTCTGGAAAGAGGGGCTTCTGAAGGACAAGTTTGCTATCGTCCACAGACATCTGGGTAGCAAGGATCAGAGAATGGTCTACGCGAGCGATGGGGTGCGGGCGACCATTGTCGAGGAAGTTCCGTTCTCCGAGCGGCGCGACTGGGCTCTGGGTACCGAAGAGTGCAAGCGTCTGGCGAACATGGCTCTCCGAATTGAGCATCACTACGGGATGCCGATGGACATTGAGTGGGCCAAGGACGGCGCCGAAGGCCGCCTATTCATAGTACAGGCTCGGCCCGAGACGGTGCATGCCAAGGCCTCGCACGGCCTGATTCGTTACGAGATGGACCGCGCACTGGTTGACCGGCTCAAGAAGGACTCAGTGCTCGCCACTGGTCAGGCCGTCGGCAAGAGAATCGGCTCGGGGCCAATCAGGACTTATGGCTCGTACAAAGAGGTGCTCGAGCGACGACGCGCCCTACAGAAGAGGTTGGCCGGCGGAGAGAGGGTCGAAGAGATACCTTGGGACGAACTGGTCTTTGAGAAAGGGGACGTACTAGTAACCGAGATGACTACTCCTGACTGGGAGCCGATGATGAAACAGGCCTCGCTCATCGTCACTCGCAAAGGAGGTCGAACCAGTCACGCGGCGATCATAGCGAGAGAGTTTGGGATTCCCGCCATCGTCGGTTGTGCCGGGGCACTCAAACTCGATAACCAGAGAATAGTCACTGGCTCCTGCTCTGAGGGCGATACGGGATACGTCTTCGAGGGTGAGCACCCATTCGAGATAGTCGAGCACAAGGTCGACACCTCGACCCCTCTGAAGACCAAGCTCAAGCTCAACGTTGGCTTCCCGACCAAGTCGCTGGTCGACTCACAATTACCCGTCGAGGGCGTCGGGCTGGCCCGTATCGAGTTCGTGCTCTCTGGCGAAATCGGCATCCACCCGCTCGCCTTCATCCACTACCGCTCTCTCAAGAAGTACCTAGACAGCGGGGAAGTTCCACTTGAGATTGAGCCGTTTGCAAGGAACCTCGTCGAGGAGCCTGAAGAGAACATACGTGAAACCATAGATGCGATTGAGAGGAGGTGCTGGAACTATGACCATCCAAGGGGACTGTTCATCGACAAATTGAGAGAAGGCGTCGGACTGATATGTGCAGCATTCTACCCTAGGCCAGTTCTTGTCCGCCTATCCGACTTCAAGTCCAACGAGTACCGAGACCTGCTCGGCGGCAGCATCTTTGAGCCGCTGGAGGAGAATCCGATGATTGCTTGGCGAGGTGCCTCGCGATACCTCGACCCGATTTTCAAGTCCGCCTTCGAAATGGAGTGCGAGGCTATGGCCTCGGTGTTCCACGACTTCGGTCTGAGCAACTTGCAGCTGATGATCCCGTTCTGCCGCTCTCCTGAAGAGGGCGAGGCGGTCAAGGACCTGCTCGAGGAACACGCGATAGGACCTAGCAATGGGGTCCCCCTATTCGTAATGGTCGAACTGCCCTCAAACGTCATCGATGCAGATGCCTTCATCGACAAGATGGAACTGTCCGGTGGCTCAATCGGAACCAACGACCTCGTGCAGACGGTGTACGCGGTCTCTAGGGACGATCTCGAAGGCTACCAACATCAAGTCGATGCCCGCGCTCCTGCAGTGAAGTCGATGATTCGCACGGCTATCGAAGCATTCACCTCGAGGGGCCTCGAGATAGGAATCTGCGGCCAGGCCCCCAGTGATCACCCGAGTGAGTTCCCGCCGTTCCTAGTGGACTGCGGTATCACCTCCATATCCGTCACCCCC
>ENA-OSET01000248-OSET01000248.1-sediment-metagenome-genome-assembly--contig:-NODE-248-length-62055-cov-5.118768_pt1 | contig 62055 bp, 52 predicted proteins | sample MGYA00237882_ERZ534229 | MGnify/ENA primary metagenome ERZ534229 (study PRJEB26408, sample SAMN06266212) | sediment metagenome | isolation source: Hudson Canyon methane seep mesocosm | place: USA:Hudson... | reverse complement strand
GGCTGCGGGAGATTGCCGCGCTTCGCTCGCAATGACATCGTTGAAAACACCCATTTCTGGATGGGCACTAATTAGCCTACTTTTTTGTGAATGTGACCCTGTTACTAGGTGGGTATTGCAAATTAAATCCCTCGTAAACAAAATGTTGAGTGATCTCAAATTGGCGCAACAGTGTTTTCAGTTCCTGGTTTTTAAATCGAAAACTATGCCAGTCTGGAAGAGGGTACAAATTAAAACTGCCTCCGGGTTTCAATACTCGTAAAAATTCCGAGAATATCTTTAGTAATTCAGGCTCCTCGTTAATCCAGATAAGAATCAACCAGCAACTTAATATTGTGTCTATCTCCTCATCGCCGAAGGGTAGGTCATCTGCCATCGCCGACAGTGCTCGCTCAACGCCGGGAGCATTTGCATCGAACTTACCGGCACCGCCTGTAAGTCGTGTGTAGAATTCGTCGGACGGCTTGAACTTCATGGTTTCTTTTATGATTGGGTCGACGCCATAAAACTCAATGTCCTCATCAAAGCAGGCGCGGAACATCGAATCTGGTGCAAAAGGTGTATAGCCACATCCTATGTCGACCAGTTTTTTCCCTTGTAAACTCTGTAAGATCTTTGTTTTACTTTGTTTATTGAAAAAGACTTTTTGATAATAGCGAAACGGTCGCCCGGTGTTAATTACGCCGCCGGACACTCGCGCTAGCCGTCTAACCTGATCCCTGGTTAGCCAATAGCTGGTGGTTGCGATTAAGTTCTTTATGGTTTTTTCCTCAGGGTTTTTAGGTTAATAACTATAGAGTAGAGGGGCCTTTTCGGAAAGTCTACAAAGAGAGATGAAAAATGCAGGTCATAGTTCTCTTTGTGTTCTCTTCTCTATTAACATTAGTTGGCGACTGAACGTTCAGTGTGATTAATGCCGGCACGGACTTGTCGAGGTATGTGTAATTATGCGGTCGATAAATATGTGGCTTTTGTTAAAACAGATAGAACATGCCTTTTTCCACCGTCATGTAGTGTGGGTCGATCGTCTGAATTTAAGGTTCTAAACCGTCCTCTATTTCCGTTCGTCCGGCAGAATCAAATTCCATTTGGTAGGCTTCGATTATTTTTGGCAATGCCCAGCTATATTTTTTGTGGATATAACTGTAAAACTTGACGGTCAGGAAAGGGGTTTTGTCACAGATGTTGTATTTATTCCACTGGTCTTCAGTATGAAGTTGTCGAGTGCGCACGCTAAAGTCTGCTCGGCCGGCGGCCATGGTAAAGGTAATCTGACGGATGTCATTAACGATCATATGCTTCTCGAACTTGGGGTAAATATAGTCGTCAAAGAAACGCAGCCCGCGGGCTCCGACTACGGTCCGTTGAAATCGTTCTTTTGGAGGTAAATTGCAGAGTTCCGGTGTTCTAGCTTCTAGCCAGAAATGCACTGAGTCTACAGCGGGAGTGATTTGAATTAAGTCTTTAAACTCTGTGACAGCACTTGGCTGCCGGTATATACCAATGGCAATGTCTCCAGAGCCTAGGGCTCGAAGCGAACGCTCCGAGGGTAGAGTTACGTATTCTACATTCAAACCGGTGCCGTTGATCACTCGTTCTATTTGTGCGAGTTTTTCCACTAAGGAAAATCCGGAGGCGACGCCGACGATGAGTTTTGCCTGTGGAACATCTTCCTCCTGACCGGCGAACGTTTCGAAGGATAAGGCCGCGCAGACAATGAGTAAGAATTTTAGCATTTAGACCCTCGGTAGGGTGGGATTGAATGACGGGTATGGCTTGGGTATGCACGCACAGATTCTTAAGATAGATTTTAACATACACCGAATTCTCATTTTTACAATTTTTTGAGAAATGAAAAGACGTCGATCGAAGACTAGAAATCCTTGATTCGGAAGCCCGCCTATATTGGCGGCGATCGTCGGCGCAAGTGCGTTCATCGATACTGATTGCGGCGTGGTTGAAACATATTTTCGAGTCTCTAGAACAGTGATCTTTGTGCATGACTGTTCATTTTCTGACTGCCGCAGTTTAAGCGCGAGCCCGTTTATTCACGAAAATAACCGCGACATGTACTAGGGGCACTCCCGACAAAGGGCGGGTTGCATGAGTTCTTAGTCGCTAAACAGGGTTCTCGTTGTTAATTTTTCGGGTTTCTCGGTTTTCAGGTTTGTCTGCAGCTATAGGGTGGAGGGTGATTCCTTGCAACAGGGACTCGTCACTATTCGTTCTTGCATTTAGCGGGTAAACGATTACAATACGCTTTCTTTTTGGTCTGACCAAATCGGTTAGACCAGATTGGTAGGACCATATCGATTAGACCAAGCCGAGTTGGTTAGCGCCGAGTTGCTGTATTAAATACGAATCTACGGAATATCAATGTGACAAGTAAACACGATCAAATAGCGGGCAGTTTGATTCAGGATATATTATCTGGACGCTACCGCGAGACAGAGCGTCTGCCGTCAGAACGTGATCTGGCGATCCGTTTTGACGCTAATCGAGGCGCTGTCCGAGAGGCGATGAAAAAGCTTGAGCAGATCGGTCTGGCAGAAGTTCAGCCCGGTGGTGCCCGCGTCAAAAGTAAAGAAGAAGCAAGCCTCGATGTTCTCGGCCATCTCCTCGCTCAGGGCAGGCTTCCCGACCCGGGTCTTGTTGATCAGATTATGATGGTAGTCAACGTATTAATCAGTGCGGCAGCCGAGCAGGCATTAGAGCGGGCAAGCGACGACGAAATAGTTCATATGCGTGACCTCGTAAGGCCATTGGTGGAAGACGACCTCAATCAGGAACAACATACGCTGGCTCGATTTGAATTGATGCAAGCGATGATGCTCGCCAGCGGCAATTTACCGTTGCGCCTGATCGCACATACTCTTTTTGACCAAATGTCCCCCAGTATGGCCAGTGTTCATCCCCATGTCGTTATTGATGGAGACACATATCGTGATTTTGCTAGTCAACTAGATCGGGCACTTATTCAACGAGATAAAGCTGCCATGCGCGCAGCGTTTGCCGATTTTTCGAACTTACACCGTGAAACCTTGATGCGCGCTTTTAAAGTCGCGTGTGCTGCTTTAGGCCCGGAGGCCAAAACCCAATGATGCGAGTATTTGTCATTCCACTGATTATTGTCGTGGTGTTCATATTTGGGGCCATGACCCTGATGGCGACGGCACCAGTGTTGGAACCATCCAATATAAAACCCATACCGATCACTGTCCGTATTAGAGAGGTTGCGCCTGAATCGGTACAATTGAAGGTCCATTCGCAGGGGACTGTGATGCCCTCTACGGAATCTCAGCTAATTCCAGAAGTCTCTGGTCGGGTATTGTGGATGTCGCCCAACCTTGTGGCAGGTGGATATTTTACCAAAGGACAGGTATTAGCTCGGGTTGATCCGGACGACTATAACAATGCTTCGCAGCGTGCGAAAGCATCGCTGGAGCGTGCAGAAGCCGAAGAACAGCACGCACGATTTGAATACGAACGTCTTGAAAGCCTAGAGGAACGTAAATTGACGTCGCGCTCGCAGCTTGAAAACTCTCTGCGCGCGCAGCGTGTCGCGACGGCTAATTTAGATGATGCACGGGCTAACTTTGAGCAGGCTCAACAAAATCTGGAGCGTACGGAAATTCTGGCACCGTTTACCGGATTGGTGCGGTCAGAAAAAGTTGATATCGGTCAGTTTATTTCTCGAGGAGCCGCTATTGCGACTCTTTACGCTAGCGATTTAGTAGAAGTCCGTTTACCTATCGCCGACCGCCAACTCGCGTTTCTTAACCTGCCAGCCACGCTCCGTGGCGAACTGCCGCTGGAGATGCAGCCGGAGGTCAGTTTAACCACCGAATATGCGGGTCAAAAACTAAAATGGGCCGGAAAAATCGTCCGCACTGAAGCGGAAATTGATATTTCCAGCCGCATGGTTCAGCTGGTAGCGAGGGTTCCAAACTTTGCCGACCAGGCACCGCTCACGGTTGGTTTGTTTGTGGATGCGGAAATTGAAGGCGTGTCCGCAGAGAACGTCGTGGTGTTGCCGCGCTCGGCATTACGGAATAACGGTCAGGTGCTTATTATTGACGCCGAGGATAAGGTTCGTTTCCGGGCAATAGAACAGCTGCGTCTCTATCAAGACAATGTGCTTGTAAAGAGTGGTTTGAATGCGGGTGATCGTGTTTGTCTGTCGCCTTTGCAAACAGCCATCGACGGAATGACCGTCAATCCAATCACCGACGAAACATAGAACGGAATAAACTATGCACACTGCAATACGTTGGTTCGCGAATAATCCAGTTGCTGCAAACCTGCTGATGGTCTTGTTATTAATGGGCGGAGCATTTGGCGCAATTACCACCAATCAGGAGGAGTTTCCTAGCTTCGATATCAAACTGATCAATGTAACGGTTCCGTATTTGGGCGCAGCACCCGTAGAAGTCGAACGATCCGTTTGTATTCGTGTAGAAGAGTCTATTGAAGGTCTCGAGGGCATCGATAAAATCCATAGTACGGCAACAGAAGGGATGTGTAATGTAACCGTTGAGTTGTTGCAAGATGCCGATGAAGTAGCTGTTCTGAATGAAGTAAAAAGCCGCGTCGATGCGATCAATAGTTTTCCAGAAGAAATCGAAAAGCCCATTGTTTCCAAGGTGGCGATGACCCGCCGAGTGGTTCAAATCGCTGTGTCGGGTAAAGCCGATGAGCGCACATTGAAAGAAATTGGTCGCGAATTACGAGACGATATTGCAGCAGTTAAAGGAATCTCACAGGTTGCCGTTGATTACATTCGACCCTATGAGATATCGATAGAAGTGTCGGAGCGCGAGCTTCGGCGTTACGGTATTACCCTTGACCAGATAGGGGCCGCCATTCGGAAAAGTTCGCTAGACATGCCGGGCGGAAGTATTAGAACTCGCAACGGTGAGATTCTCATTCGCACCACGGGTCAGGCTTACTGGGGACAAGAGTTCGCCGATATCATTGTGCTGACACAAAAGAATGGCACCCGCGTCGCTTTGAGCGATATCGGAAAAATACGCGATACCTTTGAAGAGGGCGATCTGCTAGCGCGTTTTAATGGTGATCGGGGTGTGGTTGTTAACGTATCTCAGGTCGGTAGCGAAGATCTTATTCAGATTGCTAAAGAAGTCCGCGAGCTTGTCGATGAGTACCAGTTTGATATGCCAGAAGGCATTACACTTAACACTTGGATCGACACCTCGTTTGAATTGCAGGAACGTATGTCTGTGTTGACTAAGAACGCGGGCGGCGGTTTAGTGTTGGTTCTGGTTATTCTTGCGTTGTTCCTGAAGTTTCGAATAGCAATGTGGGTCGCGGTAGGAATTCCGGTCGCATTGCTAGGAACGCTTGGCGCACTACCTTTCACGGATATCACCATTTCCACGATGACCGTTATGGCGTTCATTCTCGTATTGGGTATTGTAGTTGACGATGCGATCGTGGTTGGCGAGCGCATTTTTGGTCACGAGCAAATGGGTAAGTCGCCGCTCGACGCAGCAATTGATGGAACCTGGGAAGTATCGGTGCCCGTTATCTTTGGCGTGCTAACGACTATTGCTGCATTTTTGCCGCTCATTATGGTCGAGGGACGAATGGCGGGTTTTTTCGCGCCAATCGGTTGGGTCGTTATTTTCGCGCTAGTCTGCAGCTTGATAGAATCCCAACTCATCTTACCGTCGCATTTAGCCCACAGGGATAGAAGTGAACCCACGGAAGGTTTGTCCGCCTCATGGAATAAATTTCAGAGCGGGCTATCGAGTTGGTTGGAGAATCTTTCAGTTCGCCATTATATGCCTTTCGTTCGAAAGGTACTCGAGTGGCGTTACGTGAGCGCTTCTATTTGTCTTGGTGTTTTAATACTAGCGCTTTCGTTGATTGCCAGCGGTCGTGTTGTCTTTGGTTTCTTTCCTGCAATCGAAGGTGATCGTGTTTATGCTGGATTGGAAATGCCTGAAGGTATTGCCGCAGAAACGACAATGACGGCAGCAACTCATATCGAGCAAGCCGCACGCCGATTGAGTGACGACATGACCGAGGAGATGGGATTGTCGAAACCATTGATCAGAAATATATTGTCCAGCGTGGGGCAAAATGTCGATCGCAACGGGCCCGGGGCACCGCAAGGAGCTGGGCGCAGTAATATTGCCGAAATCGTTATCGATCTGGCACCACTGGCGGAACGTAATGAGATTAGCTCAAAAGTTGTGGTGGCACGTTGGCGCGACTACGTCGGGTCAGTCTCAGATGCAGTGAAGCTAACGTTTGACGCAGATACTTATTCGGCTGGCTCGCCCATCGAATATCAGTTAAAGGGTAAAAATGTAGACAAGCTCCGCGAAGCCTCCGAGCAGCTAAAAGCTGAATTGTCACGGTATCAGGGTGTGTTTGATATAAGCGATTCTTTCCGTTCTGGAAAGCAGGAAATTCAGCTCCAGCTGTTGCCGGAGGCACGTAATTTAGGTATCACACTGGCCGACTTGGCAGGACAGGTTCGCGGTGCTTTTTACGGTACGGAAGCCCAACGTATGCAGCGTGGACAGGACGACGTTCGAGTGATGGTGCGTTTTCCTGAATTAGAGCGCAAGTCAATTGGTAATCTGGAAGATATGTATATTCGTACGCCGGATGGTAAGGAAGTCCCATTCTATAGCGTCGCCAAATTTGACATCAGCCGTGGCTATTCGAGCATTAACCGCCTTGACGGCCGTCGTACCATTAGCGTGGTCGCAGATGTTGATCGTAGCATCGTTGCACCAGAAGAAGTCAGTGCCAGTATACGCACCGAGCTCATTCCCGATTTCCAACGGCGCTTTCCCAAAATTGATGTGGAGCTTGGTGGCGAGCAGGAAGAACGCACAACTGCTATGAGTGGATTGGCAATCGGCAGCTTGTTTTCCTTAGTGGTGATTTACGGGTTGCTGGCGATTCCTCTAAAGAGTTATCTGCAACCATTCGTAATAATGAGTGTTATTCCTTTTGGGGCCGTTGGCGCAATCGTTGGGCATTTCGTAATGGATGTCCAGTTAATGTTCTTTTCGGCCCTTGGCATCGTGGCGTTATCCGGTGTTGTGGTAAACGCGTCGTTGGTACTCGTGGACTATGCGAACCGCTTACGCCGTGAAGGAAATGATATTCTGGAAGCCGTTTTGGGCGCTTGTGTAGTCCGCTTTAGGCCTATCATGCTGACGTCGGTAACGACATTTGTGGGACTCATCCCACTTATGTCAACGGCGACGCCGGCAACGGCACCTTTTATCCCCATGGCCGTATCGTTAGCCTGGGGTGTTCTATTTGCCACTTTTATTACCTTGTTATTGGTGCCGTGTTTGTATCTTATGGTTGACGACTGGTTGCAATTGTTGGCGCGTTTTAAAGCCTGGGCCGGTAAGCATCCATCGGGAAAGGTCGGCGAAGCGGCGGAATTGTAAATTAGTGGGTAGTCAGTTAGCCGACTCAATAAACCGGTATTTATAACTAGCCAGATAATTTTCAAGAGTTTGTATAGTAAGTGCATTTGTTTAACACCTAGGGGCTCCATTTTCCTAAATGGTGGGTGGAATGATAGTTGTCAAAATATTGAGAAAAACATAATGGATACATACGATGTGATGAGGACCACGTTTGCCGCTCGTGATTATACGGACGCGCAGATCAGTGACGAAGTACTTTATAGAATCCTGGATAACGCTCGATTTGCGCCGAGCGGTGGTAATCGCCAGGGCTGGAAAGTGCTGGTTATAAAAGACATGAAGATCCGTCGTCAGCTGAAAGAATTGGTGGCGCCAACGATTAGACAATATAAGGCTCAGGTGAAGGCCGGAGAAACACCATTTAATACGATTAATAAATCGACAGTGACGCAAGAAACTATCGATGCCACTCCTTCAAATTTCCCCTTAGTTGACGAGCTTGAAAACATCCCCGTTATGTTAGTTGTTTGCGTCGATCTTGCTGCGGTTAGTTCTATGGATAAAGACCTCTCTAGAGTGGGTGTTATTTCCGGCGCCTCAATTTACCCTTTCGTTTGGAATATTTTACTTGCAGCGCGGAATGAAGGCTTGGGTGGCGTATTGACTACTTTCCTCGCTAACCAGGAATTGCCTGCCAGAGACCTTTTAAAAATACCTGAACAGTATGCCATTGCTTCTTTGGTGGGGATCGGTCAACCGGTTAAACAATTAAGTAAATTACGCCGTAAGTCTGTTGCAGAATTCACTCGATGTGATACATGGGACGGAAAAGTTTTCTCGGGAGAATAAAAAACTCCATAGGTCTATTTTCTCTCCCCAAAACAAACATGACTCTTCCGTCTAGTCGGCATGCCAAGCATGCATCAGCGCGGATTTGAGAATCTGATTCTTTGAGTTTTCCAAAAAGATTACATGCGGTTTATCGTTTCTCTAGCCGTATTTTTTAGTATTTTTAGGCTGTTAGATTTCCGTCTAACAAAAAAATTGTGTTTTATGTTGCTACTATTTATGAAGAGGAGAATTAAGTGCCATTACCCGTAACTGAAGACCGTGAACATATTCATACAAGAACGATTACAATCAATGCCTATCGTCGCAGCGACGGATTAATGGATGTCGAAGGTAGAATTGTCGATGTAAAACCATTTGAGCATCATATGATGGAGGATGTAAGAAAAGCAGGGGAGCCTGTTCACGATTTATCTATTCGTATCACTCTCGACAATAGTTTGACCGTTCAAGATGCCGTTGCGTCTATGGATGCCACCGCACATGATTTGTGTCCCGAGGCTACGCCAAATTTCAAAAATATTATCGGTTTGCAAATTGCAGCTGGCTGGAATAAAAAGGTTAAAGCGGCTATGTCGCCGGGACTTGGGTGTACTCATATTATCGAAATGCTAGCGCAGATGGCCTCTGGAGCGAAACAGGCAATGTGGTCGCGTAAAGTCGGTGAAAGTGTCGATATGCCGTCTAAAGAAAGCCGAGAAATGAAATTCGATTTAGTCAACACTTGTTATCCCTATCGGCAAAATAGCCCGTTTATAAAAGAGTACTTTCCCAGTAGTTATATTGCTACCGACAAAATGTAAGGGTACTCGTATCTACCTGCGAACGGCGTTTGCGACCGACTCGAGATATATCCGGTTCGACGCATCTACAGAATTCTGCATGTACGCTCTCTAATACAATCGAACTATCGTTTCTTAACGATATCGTAAGAATGAAAAGGTTGATCTTCTCTGTGAGAAAAGGCACTCTGTAGAGAACGATAAAAATTAAGCAACAACCATCTAAGGAGACCAGAATGGGTCCGTTACAAGGCATAAAAGTGATTGAATTAGCCGGCATTGGTCCAGGGCCATTTTGCGGTATGTTGCTGTCTGACATGGGTGCAGAAGTCATTCGAATAGAAAGAAAAGGAGCCCGTGGTGGGTCCAAATATGATGTTCTTAGTCGCGGTCGAAAATCGGTTGCGGTGGATTTGAAAAAGCCAGAGGGCGTCGAAATGGTCCTCAAGTTGGTGGAAGGCGCCGATATATTGCAGGAAGGGTATCGACCCGGAGTCACAGAGAGGCTGGGTTTGGGGCCGGACGTATGCCTGCAACGAAATCCAAAGCTTGTATACGGTCGAATGACAGGTTGGGGACAGTATGGGCCGATGGCTCAGGCGGCGGGCCACGATATAAATTACCTCTCTCTAACCGGTGCGCTTCATGCGATCGGCACTACAGACAAACCCGTAGCGCCGCTAAATCTGGCGGGCGATTTCGGTGGTGGAGCACTTTATCTGGCCATGGGTTTGTTGGCCGCAGTCTTGAGCGCTCAGCGCACAGGAAAAGGACAAGTCGTCGATGTGGCAATGACTGACGGCGCAGCATCATTGATGTCGATGATGTACGGGATGACAGCGTCCGGTATGTGGGATGCTGAACACAGACAATCTAATATGCTCGATGGCGGTGCCCATTTTTATGATACTTATGAGACTCTCGACGGTAAGTGGATTTCTATAGGTTCAATTGAACCTCAGTTTTATGCGCTGCTGAGGTCAAAGGCTGGGTTGAGTGACGAAGGTTTTGATGATCAAATGAATCGGGCCAAATGGCCGGATCTTAAAGAAAAAGTCGCCGAAGCATTTAAAACAAAATCCCGTGATGAATGGGATGAAATCATGTCGGGCTCAGACGTGTGTTATGGCCCTGTGTTATCTATGAATGAAGCACATCAACATCCGCATAATGTGGCTAGAGAAACGTTCGTCGAGATTGACGGCGTGGTACAGCCAAATGTAGCGCCGCGGTTTAGCGACACAAAATCAGAAATTCAAAGTCCACCCTGTAATGATATAGGGTGTGATACCGAGTCGGTTCTTGCGGACTACGGGTTTAGCAACGATGAAATATCTCAGCTAAAGTCGGACCAAGCTATCTAGAAGCAACTTGTGAGAGCTAGAATATAATAAAAAGAGGATGCCACATGACCACAACACCTAAGCTGGACTGTATCCATCATATGGCATTTCGGTGCAAAGATGCGGAAGAAACTGCGACGTTCTATCGCGATAAGTTGGGTCTTAAGCTCAAAGTAGCTTTAACTCAAGATGGAACACCTGGCACGGATGATGGCCGCGCCTTTATGCACTTGTTTTTCGAAATGAGCGACGGTAATTTTATAGCCTTCTTCGATGATCCTGCCGGTGCTGAAGACTTCGACTTTAAGCCGATGTACGGTCTCGATTGTCACGTGGCGTTTGGTGCGTCCAGCCAAGACGAACTCAACCGGTGGATGGAGACATTGACGGAGAAGGAGATTCCTTTTGCCGGTCCCATCAATCACGATTTTGTTCATTCGATTTACTTTTGGGATCCGAATGGTGTCGCTCTCGAAATTACCTATAAAGACGAAAAGTACGAGGAAATTCTTCAGCACGAAGAGGATATTTCTGTTCAGCAAATAAAAGATTGGACAGCGGCTAAAGCTAGGGTTTCTCTCTCTAGCTAAAGATTCAATCGCTAAACTACAGATAATAATGGCGGAAAGCCGGGGAACGTATTGTTCTGTATTCGATGCTCGATGCTCGATGCTCGATGCTTAATATTCAATATTTTGATGAAGTAGGTTCCACGAACATTAATATATAGGCTAGGTAGTGAACTCCTTTCTAGACTGCTGAATGCCTTTGTGTCGCAAACGAAAAGCTATAGCTATCACAGCGAGATAACCGATATGTCAAACCCAGATGAAATTCTCAGAGACGCTATTGAATGCGCCAATTTACCAACGCTGTTAGCAGTGATGAGTCACTTAAGCGGCGATGAAAAATGGTTGTCTGCACCGTATTTACCGAACCCGGTGCCCCCTGAATTGTTAGCAGATGATTCCGGCGGTTTTGACGACGCGATTGCTGAAGAAATACGAATATTTGCCTTCGACGTTATTAAACCCTACGTCGACCAATCCGAGGAGTTACCTCCGGTTCCTGATCTGGAAAAAATGAATAGAATTATGTCTGTCAGTGTTGGTGAACCTTTACCGATTGAACAGACCGCGATGTACCTGGAAGAAATGGGAATTACCAATCGCGATGTTACGTGGCGAGACAAACCTGCGGCCTCTACCCTGGATGATTTTCTGGTCACCATCATAGGCGCAGGTATGTCTGGACTGTGTGCGGCGATAAAACTCGAAGAAGCGGGTATCCCGTATAGAATCATTGAAAAGAATTCAGCGGTTGGCGGAACGTGGCACGAGAATAAATACCCCGCCTGTGGAGTTGATACGCCCAATTATTTCTATGCATATTCTTTTGATAAAAATGCAGAGTGGAGTGGTTATTTCTCGAAGCAACCGGAATTATTTGCATACTTTGATAAATGTGCCGATAAATATAGGTTACGAAAAAATATTAGATTCGATACGGAAGTGACGTCAGCTACATACGACGAAGAAAATCATCTATGGAAAATCTCTACAGTCGATGCTAACGGTAAGGAAGAAATTTTTTCTTGTAATGCGCTTATCAGCGCTGTGGGCCAATTGAACAGACCAAAGCGTCCCGAAATACCCGGGCTGGAAGGCTTTAAAGGCCCTATGTTTCATTCATCAAGTTGGCAGTATGAACACGATCTAAAAGGTAAACGTGTGGCGGTGATTGGTACCGGGTGCAGCGCTGTCCAATTTTTGCCTGATACGGCAGAAAAAGCAGAGCAGGTATTTGTCTTTCAGCGTACACCAAACTGGTTGCTGCCGAATCCCGATTATTACCGCGACGTTGCTGAGGGCCATAAATGGTTGCTGAAACATGTACCTTACTACGAAGCGTGGAACCGGTTTAGAGCGGTACGTTTGTTTGGCGATGTAACGTGGCCTGCGGTTGTTCTCGATCCAGAGTGGCACGATAAAGGACGGTCGATGAACGAGGCGAGTGACGCTATGCGTGAAGCTCTGACAGAGCATATTAAGGAAGGGCTGGGTGATCGTCAGGATTTGCTAGAAAAGGTGTTACCCACGTTTCCGGTCTGGGGCAAACGTCTGATCATAGATAACAATTGGTTTCCCACCATAACAAGAAGTAACGTCGAATTAGTTAGCGATACGATAGCGTCTGTAACCGACAGCGGGGTTACCATGGCCGACGGAAAACACTATGACGTAGATGTGATTGTCCTGGCGACTGGATTCGAGTCAAATCGTTTCTTGTGGCCTATGGATATTCGCGGAAAATCTGGTGCATCCCTTGAAGAATTGTGGGGCGACGACCCGCGCGCCTATCTCGGTATCACCGTACCGGATTACCCTAATATGTTTTGTCTCTATGGCCCGAACACCAATATTGTGCATGGAGGCAGTATCATCTATCAGGTTGAATGTCAGGTTCGATATGTGATGAGCTGTATAATGGAATTGGCTCAAACTGATATTAAATCACTGGAATGCAAAGACGATGTTAATGTTGAATATAATAACGAAGTACAGCACTTGAGCGAAAATCTTGCTTGGGGCCACCCGGATGTAGATAGCTGGTACAAAAACAGTAAAGGTCGAGTCGTCAACAATTCACCCTTTTGTTTTCAGGAGTATTGGGAACGCACGCATGACCCTGAATTTGAAAATTTCATCATAGAGCGCTGAAACGAAAACTCTCATAATGGCCTATATTGGTGAACCCCAGTACCGTCGGTCTATGGAGTTCGAGATGTCTACCGGTTTGTGAGGTTTGATAGGGCGCTGGCTACAAAAAAACTAACGGAAGTATTCGAGGGTGTCAGCTTTGAATCGGTGAGGATTTCAACAACCGCTACAACAAACATTATTTTTCGGGCTAGGAATTAGAATGATGGGTGACAATTAGGTATTGGTATTGAGAGCAGCGTCGATTTCACCATCGACGTAGTCCAGAAACTCCTTACCATGGGCCCGTGCCCGAGTTGTCCAAAAGCGTTGAAAGCCTGGGGAGCTGCAATAGAAAGCGATGAGAGATCGAGATTCTTCCCAATCCCCCTGTTCCAGCGACTGAATTCGATATTGAAAGTGCATGGTCGAAAAATACCAGGTTGCTTTTGCCATGATGCGGCTAAAGATTATGGATTCCTCTGGGTTGAGGTCTTCCCCGGCCAAACCGCGATCATGGATGGATGCAAGGTGGGGGTTTAGCACCATAAAGTCGATGAATTCAGCAAATTGACGAGTCATCTCCTGTTTCGCGGCGACCCGTTGATTGGCATTGGTTTGGCGAATCTGGGCGGCGAGATAGAGCAATGTTGCAACAACGGCAGCGGCACCTACAAACTCACTAATTGCTCCAATGGACTCCCAGTTCACTTCTCGCCTTCCAATAATTGTTGCATCTCCCCTGAAGCGATTAAGGCGTTTACTTCGTCGCTTCCTCCGACTAAAACACCCTTAACAAACACCATCGGATAAGTAGGCCAGCCGCTCCACATTTTCAATGCCAGGCGCCGAGACCATTCTTTAAAGTAGCTCCCATATTCAATATATTGGTGGTCAATATTAGCGGCATTTAGTGACTTTCGAACCTTTTTACAAACAGGGTTTTGCGCCATCCCTATGATCAATACGGGGCTGTTTTCCAGTGCTTGCTTAACCTCATTGATGGTATCTTCGTGACCACCACCGATTTGTGGCTGAGCTCCGTCGTGAATTGCATGTTCGTCGAATAGTTGGCGTGCCATTAGAGTTTAATCCTATGTTGATTTGTTAGTTAAGCTGTTAGATAAAGTGGGAAGGTTGATGAGTGGGCGTGATTTAGTCTCGATCGTACAACGGTAGTTCGTTTTAAACAACCTCACACTGGTTGTTCTGTTGTTGCGATAAAGTTGATCCTCGTAATGCTTGTGGTCGGATTCGATGGTTGTGTATCGAATGATTCAAACAGAGAGCCCATCAAGAAGTCGTTCTGTGACATCTAAGGTGCGATAAATGTTAATGACAGCTTGCGAGTTCACAGTCCGAGAATGCAAAAGTTTCGACTAGGGGTGGTATGACCCGGTGGGTTTTGGTTGTTGCATGCAATTTGCAGTGTAATGGAGCGATCACTTTGTTGCCGGCTTTGGTTGCTTGTGCCGTAACTTCGATAAATGCAATTTTCGAAATATGAAGACGTTGCCAACCGGCGAACATTCGGAGGAATTTATAGGTGATTGTTCCGTACAATAGATGGATTTATGGTATGTCTGTATTAATCCCTAATGCGGGCGCCGCCAGGGATTATTTTTGACGTTATGACCTCTAACAACGAGTTCACTTTTAATTAGGTCGATAAGATAGTCATTGTCATCAGCGGGCGTAGATTCAACGCTCCTAATGAGTTCCCACAATTTTCGGCTTGAGTATAACGAAATATCTTTATCGATCCAGTGATACGTATCTCCATTGATTTCGTCTCTCACGATATAAAAATTTTTTGCTTGCTGCTGCATAACTTCGTTGATCGGATTGAGTAGTATTCGTTTTTGACAGTCATTTTCTTTCGTTTTGGTCATCTCTATTTCCATTTTTAATCAATTCACGCGTAGTATCAAAGAGAAGTATTAATTGGATGTTAATGTTTTTTAAAGATTTGAATAATATTTCGGCTGTCACTGAATTCTAGCGCTCACTGCCGGGATATCGGCTCGAAATTTTCTCGGACCGAGCAAATGATTTACGCCGTATGGCGCTGGTGGTACCCTTGTAAAACAAAGCGTGAAGCTGGAATTTTATCAAATTGTGGAAAAATCATGAATGACGAAAAAGTATATAGGCAAACCAAATTTGTAAGACCGTCGGGGTCAACTGAGATATTGTTAGTTCGTCATGGAGAGTCGAGAGCAGCGAGTGTGGCCAACCCGTTTCCGTTAATCGACGGCCAGGGAGATCCGGAATTGGCAGATGTTGGCAAAGAGCAGGCAGAAAAATTGGGAGATCGATTAGCCGACCATGTAATCGATGCAGTTTATGTAACAAATCTTCGAAGAACAGCCGAAACCGCGGCTCCACTTTGTAAAATAAAACAGATAACGCCTGGCATTGTTAAGGATTTACGAGAGGTTCATCTGGGCGACTGGGAAGCCGGTATTTTTCGAATAAAAGTGCATGAAGGCGACCCGAGAATTCAAGAAATGCACGAAAAACAGGAGTGGGGGAGAATCCCTGGCGGAGAAACCAACGCACAGCTGAATGAGCGAGTAACTCGTGGACTAAACAGTATTATCGAGAAACATCCAGATCAAGTGGTCATGGTCGTTGTTCACGGTGGTGTGATCGGCAGTGTTTTGTCAATGGCGACAAGTTCAGAACCGTTTGCATTTATGGGAGCTGATAATGCTTCAATAAGTCATTTAGTTGCGCATCAAGGGAAAATAAGTTTACGCCGATTTAACGATACCAGTCATCTATCACTGGCTATCGGTGCGGGAGTTTCTTTACCGACCTGATTATTTCCTAGCCTTGAGATTTAGTTCTACGGTTTCCAGCCGAATTCTTTCAGTGCTATTTTTGAACCTTGAATGATAACTCCTTCGGCAATGAGTCGTTGTTTTTGCTCTTTAAAACTAGGGGAGGTTACCGGTAGAGATAATTTCCCCTGACTATTAATGACTCTATGCCAAGGCAATTGGGAACCGTCGGGTAACTTTCTCAATACGTTACCCACAAGTCGAGCCGCACCGGGTAAGCCGGCCAGAGAGGCAATCTGACCATAACTGGCGACTTTTCCCTTAGGGATCTGGCCTACGGCTTGCCAAATTCGTTGTGGATTGCTCAAGAGTTCAATGTCCGGCGTATTTTTCGTCATCTTTTTGAGGAAGGCTTCCCAAGTCATGTTTCTCGGATGGTATTGGCGATGAATGCCCGCCATTAGGGTGTTTTCTAGCGTTGCGTTGGCACAGTATTGTTGCTATTTTTGCGGGCAGGCCGTCACAGGTTTGCAACAGTATTACCATATCTATCGACGCGGCGAATCTTGCTGTTGTATCCAGTCATTATAATTTGACTTGAATTAATATGCCTTGAATTGATGTGAATGGCCCCCATTATTGTATCTGGCAATCGAGAAATTTCCATGCGGTTTTTATTATTACTTTTTATCGTTATTCCTATCGCAGAAATGTGGGTGTTAATTGAAGTTGGTTCAGAAATTGGAGCGCTCAATACCATCTTTTTAGTGTTTCTGACGGCGGTTGTTGGCCTCGCTCTGCTGCGCAAGCAAGGCTTGGATACCTTATTGCGGATGAATCAGCGTGTTGAACAAGGCCAATTGCCGGCGGGTGAAATTCTCGAAGGTGTGGCTTTGGCGGTGGGGGGGGCACTACTACTGACACCTGGTTTCATTACCGATAGCATAGGGTTTCTCTGTCTTGTGCCCGTTACACGAAAACTACTGTTGGCGAGTTTCCTTCACAAAGCCGTTGCTGCGATGGGAAAGGTTGAGGTAAACAGCGCTTTTTTTGACCAGGGTAGAGGATTCCAACCGGAAGAGAAAGATCATCAACCCTTTCAGGATCAGCCTCATCATAAAACTAATATTCCGCCTACACATTCCTCGAACACGATTGACGGCGAATTTAGGCGAGAAGATTAAGCGTCGAAGACTACTTTGCACAAAAAACAATCACTTTCGGTCGAGAGTGGGTGAAGAAAGACAAAATTTTCCGTTTTCCCCTTGATATCGTTGTCGTTGACCCCATATACCCTGCATCCCGGGTTATGCCGGAACGATTAAAATACCATAACCATTAACTCATCAATTTTTGGGAGAAGTACCGAAATGAATATTCGTCCGTTATACGATCGCGTTGTCGTTCGTCGCAAGGAAGAAGAAGAAAAATCATCAGGCGGAATAATTCTGTCAGGTTCAGCAAAAGAAAAACCAAACCAGGGCGAAATTCTCGCTGTTGGCGACGGTAAGTTGCTAGACAATGGTGAAGTTCGCCCATTGGCTGTCAAAGTCGGCGATCAAGTGATTTTTGGTCAATACGCTGGAAGCAATACCGTTAAGGTAGATGACGAAGAGCTGATCATCATGAACGAAAGCGAAATATATGGCGTTATTAGTTAATCAAGGATTGAATAACTGATTACCCAAAAAATCTATTTTAAAATTAAGGAAAACAATCATGGCTAAACAAGTAATCTTTGGTGATGAAGCTCGCCAGAAAATGCTGAACGGCGTAAACGTACTGGCGAACGCAGTTAAAACGACTCTTGGTCCTAAAGGCCGCAATGTCGTATTAGACAAATCTTTTGGTGCCCCTACTGTCACAAAAGACGGTGTTTCGGTTGCTAAAGAAATTGAGCTTGAAGACAAGCTTGAAAACATGGGCGCACAAATGCTCAAAGAAGTCGCTTCAAAAGCGTCTGACGACGCTGGTGACGGCACAACGACAGCGACCGTATTGGCCCAAGCTATCGTCAATGAAGGTTTGAAGTCTGTTGCGGCCGGCATGAACCCGATGGATCTTAAGCGCGGTGTTGATAAAGCCGTTGCAGCAGCTGTTCTTGAAATTGAAAAAATGGCTACTCCCTGTGCTGACAACAAAGCAATTGCTCAAGTCGGTAGTATTTCTGCGAATAGCGACGAGCAAATTGGTGACATTATTGCTGACGCAATGGAAAAAGTAGGAAAAGAGGGCGTCATCACGGTTGAAGAAGGTAATGTCTTAGAGAATGAACTTGAAGTCGTTGAAGGTATGCAGTTTGATCGTGGCTATTTGTCTCCCTACTTCATTACTAACACTGAAAACATGTCAGTTGAACAGGAAAATCCGTTCATTCTGTTAGTTGATAAGAAAGTATCTAATATTCGTGAATTGTTACCTCTGTTAGAGCAAGTTGCGAAATCTGGACGTCCTTTGGTGATTATCGCTGAAGATCTTGAAGGCGAAGCATTGGCAACACTGGTTGTTAACAACATGCGCGGTATTGTTAAAGTATCAGCGTGTAAAGCACCTGGCTTTGGCGATCGTCGTAAAGCAATGCTGGAAGATATTGCTGTACTGACTGGTGGTACTGTGATTTCTGAAGAAATCGGTTTAGAGCTTGAAGCGACTACTTTGGAGCATTTAGGTACTGCAAAACGTATCACAATGGATAAAGATAATTCTGTGATTGTTGACGGTGCTGGCGATCATCAAGCAATTCAGGATCGTGTTGCCGCTATTCGTTCTCAGATTGAAAATACGTCTTCTGACTACGATCGTGAGAAGCTTCAGGAGCGTGTTGCTAAACTGGCTGGCGGTGTTGCTGTCATTAAAGTTGGTGCTGCTACCGAAGTTGAGATGAAGGAAAAGAAAGCTCGCGTTGAAGATGCTCTACACGCGACTCGCGCTGCGGTAGAAGAAGGCGTCGTACCTGGCGGTGGCGTTGCTCTAGTTCGTGCCTTACAGGCCATTGATGGTTTAGAAGGTGCTAATTCTGATCAGACAGTCGGTGTTAATTTACTTCGCCGCGCGATGGAAGCTCCACTGCGTCAAATCGTTGAAAATGCGGGTGGTGAGTCTTCAGTTGTTCTGGACAAAATCAAGTCTGGGGAAGGAAACTACGGCTATAACGCTGGTACAGGCGCGTACGGCGATATGATCGAAATGGGTATTCTCGACCCTGCTAAAGTTGCTCGTACGGCTTTACAGGCAGCCGGTTCTATCGCTGGTCTGATGATTACGACAGAAGCAATGGTTGCTGATCTGCCAGCTCCTGCTGGTGCTGCTGGTCCAGCTATGCCTGATATGGGCGGAATGGGCGGAATGGGCGGAATGGGCGGAATGATGTAAGTGAGAGCATTGCTCTGATTTAACGTTAAACCTACGACGACCATAAAAAACCCGGCTAAAGCCGGGTTTTTTATGGAATAAATTCATGAACTAAACACGCTTGTCTAAGGCCACCAGGATCAATATCTCAGGCTTAAAAATATCGAATAAATTTCTATAGATCTGTCCCCAGTCCTTCTATCTTCTCTGCCGAGTTCAGGCCTTTGGCGTAGGTATTTACGGGCGTTTATCGTAACCATCTAAGCTACTTGATACGCGTTCAATAGCCCTTTAATTGTTATGCCCGGTAGGCCCATGGTTCATTGTGAACTGGCTTTTCTACTTAACGCGTACGAGGGGGGGAAATACAACGCAGTTGGGACTTTAAACCGGACCTGACATTCGTGAGTATATTGACCTATGGCCATAGAACTTCAAGATGAAAGAATATTACCTAGTGCTTGAGAGGGGGTTGAGATATCAAAATACCGACAAAATGTCGGTATTTTGACTGGATGACTCATCGCTTGGTGTTAGACGAACTGAAGCAGTACCAAAGTGACAACAGTGAGTGCAACCGAACAATGGATTACGCCCCTTACTGTCGCCATTGGACCCAATTTACCAACAATCGCGTTCGCCTCTAGTGCTAGAATCAATACGATTACGGCGATTAGCCCCATCGTTAATGGTTGTGCAACACCGGCATTTGCGTGATCCACAATACTTCCCGCAGAACCCGCGCCGTGTTGAGATCCCATCATGCCGAGTGCCATAGGTAGAGAGAATAGGGTGTTGGTTCGCGAAGCCAGCAAGGCTTTCGGGCCCGCGCTCGCTGCGTCTCCTTCGACTATTCCGCAGACGATTTTTTGGTTTGGCCAAATGACCAGCCAAACATTTAGAAACATAAATGTACCCATTAACGCGCCCATAATAATGTAGCCGTCAATACCATGTGTTTGTCTTACGCCTACAAGGAGAATGACACCGGTAATAAACGTAAACATTGCACCCCAACGGAACCACCATAAGGCACGCGGCGCTAGTTTCTTCGTGGCGTCGGCTTTAGCGCTCGCTTCTGCTTCCTTGAAATATTCTCCCTGTATGAAATTGAAATAATAAAGGAGGCCTATCCAGGTGATGCCAAATAAAACGTGTAGCCAGCGAAATATCAAATCGAGACTGATAAAGTTATCCATGAATTCTCCAGAAATTGATTAAATTGTTATTACTTTTGGGATTTTCCCACTAAAAGACGTATTTTAGTAAACCTGAGTATTTATATATAGTATTTTTTTGTAAAAAGAAAACACGGAGCCTTATTAGATCGGTGTTTGCACAATTGGCGTCAAAGGCAGCTGGAGGTTTTAAGCAGCCTGCAGGCGTGACATAATGACCTCAAGAAAGTGTTTCGCTAAATGTATATTCACAAAATGTGTAGAATTCTATGTCTTCAAGAGATAACCAGCTGGGTCATGAACCAATAATCACGCCAGCTCATGATGAAATCGCGTCATTTCAACGTGGAAGTTCGAGAGGTTCATTTGCCGCCAGTCTTGGTGAAGTTCCGGATATTAAAGGCGGCCCCTCCGGAGTAATGAAAACCGTGTTGACGGTGGTTGTTCTTGTGTTGTTAGCCACTGCGGCGTTGGCAGCGTTTATGTACCAAAAGCTCATTATTGCTGAAAAATCTATCTTTTTATATGAAGCGAGAATCGGTGATCTTGAAAAGCGCTTGTCGGTGACCGATGAAAGTATGAGCGAATCGAGTGATGCAATAAAAGAAAAAACGCGGGAAATGGATTCTGAAATTCGAAAGTTGTGGGACAATGTCTGGAAAAAGAGTAAAGAACGGTTTGCGCAATATGATGTAAAGCTAAAGAGTCATGACAAGAGTATCGCTAATACCGAAAAATTTATCGCGGCGACAACGCTATTGCAGAGTAAAAATGATCAGGTTTTTGCCGACCTTGGTAAACAGTTAGATAGAGTTAAAAATACTCAGAATACGGTAAGGGCAAATCAACAAAAACTTGAAAACCATGAAAGTAATATCGAGTCAGCGAGTGATAAGTTAAACCGAACAAATTCGACTGTTGCCAACCTTGACCTCCGAGTAAAAGAAACCGAAGAATGGATAGAATCTATCAATGGGTTTCGGCGTCAATTGAATAAAGACATGGTCGAGCTAAAGAAAAATGTCGGGCAGATGCAAGGTTCTCCGTAATAGCTGTAATAACTGACGGATTTCCAGAGCTAATCGTTTTACTAAGCTCTCAACAGCTTATTGGGTTTCCATAATAATTAAAGATCAATTGGTTTTCATTCGTTTTGTTTTCTTTGGTCAGATGGTATTTATAAGTTGTTGCTCGGCAGATAATTATACAGTAAAAAACCCTAGTAAATTCAGTGAAGGAGTTGGCTTAACATGACCGTAATTCGTCAAGATGATTTGATTGAGAGCATAGCCGGTGCGCTACAATTTATTTCCTATTACCATCCAGTTGATTTTATTCAAGCGATGGACAAAGCCTATAAGCGAGAGCAAAACCCGGCAGCGAAGGATGCAATCGCTCAGATATTAATTAACTCCCGCATGTGTGCGGAAGGTCACCGTCCAATTTGCCAGGATACTGGGATTGTCACCATATTTTTAAAGGTAGGCATGAATGTGCAGTGGGACGCGAGTATGTCCGTCACCGATATGTGTAACGAAGGTATTCGCCGCGCTTATCTTGACCCGGGCAATGTTTTGCGTGCGTCAATGCTTGCAGATCCTGACGGTGCTCGCATCAACACCAAAGACAATACGCCGGGAGTGGTTCATTATGAGATCGTTCCGGGAGATACGGTTGAGATACATGTTGCTGCCAAAGGCGGAGGTAGTGAGGCGAAATCCAAGTTTGCGATGTTAAACCCCTCCGACTCAGTGGTCGAATGGGTGTTAAATCGCGTTCCGGAAATGGGCGCAGGTTGGTGCCCGCCGGGCATGTTGGGCATAGGCATTGGAGGCACGGCTGAAAAGGCGATGTTATTGGCAAAGGAAGCTTTATTGGAGCCCGTTGATATTCAAGACTTGCAAGAACGGGGCGCAACTAACCGAGCGGAAGAATTGCGTCTGGAACTCCACGAAAAAGTGAACAAACTGGGTATAGGGGCTCAAGGTTTGGGCGGCTTAACAACGGTTATGGATGTGAAAGTTAAAGATTTTCCTTCTCATGCGGCCAATAAAGCAATAGCGATGATTCCCAATTGTGCTGCAACCCGGCATACACATTTCACCTTAGACGGCTCGGGTGCGGCAAAACTGACCCCACCAAAATTGGAAGACTGGCCTGAAGTTACGCGGGAAACTGGCGGTAATGTGAAACGGGTAAACCTAAATTCAGTCACCAGAGAAGACGTTAAGGATTGGAAGCCTGGGGATACGTTATTGCTCAGTGGGAAAATGCTGACGGGCCGTGACGCTGCCCATAAGAAAATGGTTGATATGATCGAAAATGGCGAAGAGTTACCGGTCTCTATGCAGGGACGATTTATTTATTATGTAGGCCCCGTCGATCCGATTGGTAAAGAAGTCGTTGGACCAGCGGGCCCCACAACGGCGACACGTATGGATAAGTTTACCCGTACCATGCTCGATAAAACGGGTCTGCTCGGTATGATCGGTAAAGCGGAAAGAGGGCCAGTCGCGATAGAAGCTATTCGTGAATTTGAATCAGTCTATCTAATGGCGGTCGGTGGCGCTGCGTATTTAGTGGCGCAAGCAATTAAGTCATCGTCTGTCGTAGGTTTTCCCGAATTAGGCATGGAAGCGATATACGAATTTGATCTGGACGACATGCCGGTCACTGTTGCGGTGGATTATCTGGGTGAATCTATACACAAGACCGGGCCGCAAATATGGAAGGAAAAGATTGAAGAACAGGTGATAAAGGTAAACTAACGTTCTGCGTTCATTTGTTAGACACGCAAATTGTGATTTAGATTTTATGAATTAAGTGTAGATGAAAAAAACCGAGAAAAATTCTCGGTTTTTTTTAAAGCTTGAAATTGTTACCAGCCCGTTTTAGTTCCGCGGCTATTGATGGTGATTTGGCCGTTTACCTCGCCGTTTTCATCTTCAACTTGAGAGTTTTGTGCGGCGGCAGTGAGTAAAACACATTCTGCCAAACCTCCGCCGCATGCCGTTGCTGTAACAAGGTAGGTGCCATCTGCAGAGGGTTGGCTTGCCAGATACCCCAAGTCTGTCAGGTCGTCTGTATAGGCTCCTCGGTCAGCCGCAAATCGTTCCTGTGCTTGCAGGATCTCATTCAGGATAGCAAATGCGTCTGTGCGATTTCCGCGAAGGCTATAGATTTGATAACGTGGTAACGCAATAGAGAACAGTATTCCCACAATCGCCACCACTACGATCAATTCGATTAAACTAAAGCCCTGCATTTTTGTTTTCGTTAACATTAATTTTCTCTCCAGTAAGCCTTCTGTATGGTCTGGTCTAATACATCATCAAGACACTCAGTACCGACGCAGACAACCAAATCGGTTCGTTCTTCTTCTACATCATTAGCATCGTTGCCATCGTCACAATTAGCTATACAAACTTCTTCATTGGTAAAAATAACAGCGGGCTCTGGTGGGATACCACCATGGGCCAGATTTTGAAATGGGACACCACTAGGAAAAGCTGAAGCTCCCGTAAGCGCATCTAATAAATAATAGCGACCCGTTCCCTCTGCACCTTCACAGCTATCAGCGATGGAGGGCAGGAATGTGGTCATCACAATTTTATCGCCGAAGGTGATTGTTCTTGATAGTCCTTTTTCGCCGTTACCATTTAATGGTCTGTACCAGCCATATTTAGTTGGCAGCGAAAGTATATTGGAAACATCAGACATATCGGAAATGCTAATTGTGTCTGTTCCGCCAATGTAGTTATACTCTGGGTCGTCATTTATATCGGTTGGCCTATAAAGGGCATGCTTGTCGTACACCACAAACAAATGGTCGTTAATGTCGGTCTCGTTAGGTGAAGCGCGATATCCCGTAGCGACTGAAATTGTGAGAAAAGGAGCAATGCCACGCTCGGTGAAATAGGCAACGTCTGGGGCATTAAAGAAACGCCGGAAATTATTGCCTGTGCCTCCGAGCTCTGCAATTTTTCCGCCATAGGCAAAGTTTGATGCGTTGGTTGCCGCTTCTTCGAAATCCATTCTCCATACATTACCTTGAATGTCGACCGCAAAAAGGAAGTCAGCATAGCTATCGCCGTTTACGTCGCTCACCGTTACGTTGGCTGGAATACTGTTCTCCATATCGCTGAGATTCAAGTCGTGATGGCCTCCGTTACCAGCGGACCAAAGCAACGCACCGGTGGTGGCATCAACCATATATATTGCATTGCCTTTGTCGCCCGTGGTTGGTACTAACGCATCGTCGTGAACAGTGTCATAGCCCCCGCCAAAAAATAGTACGGTCCGGTCGCAGCTGTCGTCGTCTGGGCCAGTCGGTGTGCAGCCCCAGGTTTTTATGACTGCTTTTTGGGGGACCGACCATGTTTGGGCCAGGTCCCTATAATCGCCGGATGGGACACCAGCGTATGCAGTACCATCAATTTGCCAAAGCAATTTGGGGTTATTTCGTAAGGTCGCGTCAACGGCATAAAGATGAGTACCACCGCGGCGCATGCCTTGATAAATGTAGACATGATCACCCGCATCGACGGACCCAGCAGAAATGATGCTGCCGTTATTGTTAACGTCGTTTCTCCACACAGTCATTGGGGCGTCTAGACCATAGATTTTGTCACTGAAGGAACCGGTATCTTTGTAATAAACCGATAGATTGCCTAACAGTTCCTGAGGGATGAAGGCAAATTCCTCATTACCTGTATCTGTATCGATGGCGTGTAAAAATCCGACATTGGAGGCGGCAAAAACGGTGTCGTCAAAAGATGGAACTGAGTTACCGTCGGCATCGATGGTTGTTGTTGTCGTATACGTTACAACAGAAGGCCTGTTGTGGATGAAATCGCCAACATAATAGTTTAACGGTGGTGCAGCCGGGTCCCCACCTCTTGCCCAGGCAATTAGGTCTGTTCTTTCTAGTTCTGTCATTGCATCGCTAGCACCGAGCCCCAACAAATTGGTAGTGACGTCGGTATTGCTGTCTACGAGCTCGGCACTTGAGAGGGTTTGGGGTGTTGGAGTAATACCTGTATTGGTTAGAGGAGCGCCGATGTAAGTATACAAGTTTCTGGTAGTAGGGTTGGTAAGTTCGTAGGCGATGCCGCCATAGGCGATTTGATTACCATCGGGCTCCGCGTCACTGTCGTTACCGTCTTCATCATGATCCAAACCATCCCAGTTTGTAGGCGTTGTCCAGTAGCTTAAAGAATCTTTATCAAAATAGCCGGTTACAGGATTGACTGCCTCTATAGGCGTCGTGGAAGCGTCCATGATTTTGCCGTTTTGAAGCTTGTATTTTTTGATATTTCCCGACCACCGAGGAGTCGCGGTGGGCTGGAACAACGCAAAATAGAGTTCGTTCCGGTGCTGTAAGCCACTGTAGGCGTTTACCGCAACAGCGGGCGCGACAAAGGTATCTTTTTCAAAAAGTGTTTGGCCTGCCAGTTCTTTAAACGCTTGCAACAGCTCTTCGGCTGTAGAAGCTGACTTGTAATCGCCGCCACCGTTAGCAGCCGCATTCTCAAGCAGTGTCGCGTCGGTGGCCCCGCCAAAGCCTATGGTATGAACTTTAATATCTTGTGTTAAGTCTAGAGTGGAGTGATCTCGAAGATTGGCTCCGTTATTGCGAATCCATCCAGCAAACTCGTCGAGACAATTGCCGCTGCAGTTGCTCCCGTAATAGCTGTTACCCTCGATAGTGCTGTCTTTACCCGTGTCAGAAGTGGGTGCGCCGTCCGTCAGCAAAATAATATGACTTTTCTGGCACTCGTAATCAATCGGCGAGTTGTAAGTGGTGCCGGAACTGTAGGCGCCACTCGCTGTGTCAGTACCGCTGTTATCGCCATAGTCTGCGGTAGAGCCTTTTAGGTAGCGATAGGACTCCCACAAAACTTCCGTTAGTGGTGTACTATCATCAAATTCGAAAATGTCATCGATGGCATTGCGTAAAGAGAGTTGGTTAGCGTCCGTAGGATCGTCTTCGTCTTCCGCGAGAATCGATTCGTGGAACACATAACCCCCGCTTCCACCGTTAAATCGCATAAGAGACATATTGATGTCATAACCTTCATCAATAAGATCTTTCATTACAGTCTGTAACACTGTGTAGCGATAATAAGATTGTAAATAATTGTGGTAGTTGGAACTGACGGCTATAAGGTTGTTGTCTCGACTGTCGCTCGCATAGCGGCTGTTGGGAGTAATGTAATTCTCTTCTGATTTACAATCGACCAGAGGGCCCGTGGGGCCGGGTGTGAAACCACAGGAGGCGTCGTGTTCTGCGCACATTCGGCTTGAACCGGTGCCGGCAGTAAGCCAACTGGTTCCTGTTTCATAAACATACCGGTCGCCTTTGTTGTCGTATACATTCGCATTATCGTAGGGAGTAGAATCATTCAACGTCGACATATTGCAAGTCATTTGATTCTTATGGACTTTGTTGACGTAAATATATTGATCGGCATAGGTATTGGGATTTAAATAAAGGTAGACATAATCGTTATCACCAATGCCACCGCTATTATTGGTAAAACCTTCATAGTTTGTTGCCGAAAGGTATTTGTTTTTTTCCTGTCGCGATGACGTTCCATTAAGACCGGTATCAACTGGCAAACCCATACTACCGGAGGTATCGAGGATAAAAACCACGTTGGGTCTGAGTTGCTCGGGCGGCAGTGCAGCTTGTTTCAGGAAAATCTCAGTATCGTCGGCTATTGCTGGATTGACAGCAAGAAAAGAAAACATGGCCGTAACGATTGACGTCATTAAAACAGTGTTGTTCGTGACTGATCTGTTCATAATTCACTCCTGAATCATCTCGAATTCGTATTTCGTGTGACGACTTCCGCAGATGTCTGGCCTGCATCAACAGCCCATTCACTTTCGGGCCGGCTCATCGTCCATTTTATGCTATGTCTATTAATCACTTGCCGGTGCTGGGTAATTTAGTCCCTGGGTTTGATCGGACTCGGAGCCTGTTCCGGTAACTGATGAAGTTGAGTCTATTTCAAAATTCTTGCCGATAAACAAGCCGAGGCTGTAACCCGATGGCGGAGGCCCATTGCCACTAAAGCTCACGATCACGGATTGAGAGTAGGGGTCGCCTGCATCGTAAGTTTCGACTGCTGTATCGGGAATTGATAAACCAGGGTCATTGTCTTTAGATGGAAGAGGGCTAGCCGTTAGTACATTAGTAAGATATTGAGATCCTTTCATCTTTTCATATTGAGCTTCAATTTCACTCAGCGACTTTTGATACAAGTTCCTGGCATAAAGACTGTTGCGCGTCATCTGTGATTGCAAGGTCGAAGTGTCGATAGCAGATACGCCAATTAATGTCATAACCATCAGTAGAATAAGGCTAACAATAAGCACCGCGCCTTGAGATTTTCGATAACCGCTTGTTTTTCTGGTAATCATAAATTCGCTCCTACAAAGCGCCATAGTTATTGAACTTAACTGTGGTGCTATAAATTTTCCGAGGTTGACGATCCGTAAAAGCGATTTCATCGCTGTCCAATACTCGATATTTTCTTTCACGGTTTTCTGCGAAGGCGGCCGCGTTACCGTTGCTAACGAGCAGGGCAACTCGAATGGCTCGTAGGTTTGGCCAGTCGGCGGGAGTCAAGTTGTCTCCGGAAACATATCGGGTAACACTGAGGGGGTTTGCAACACTGCCAGCAATACCATATAAAATTTGCATATTATCAATGCCGTCTACTAATGGCTGCGGAGCGGCGGTTACCCAGCTTTCTGTACTGGAATCATATCCCTGGCAGTAGAGACTATTGATGCCATCGCCGTCCCGGTCTTCGACTGTATAGACATTGACAACAATACTCGCCGGAGCCAGCGCAGTACCTAGGCAGTCGGTTTCTGAACCATCGTCGGGTGGAGGGTCAAACTGCACCGCTATCCGGTCACTGAGTGCGGCTCCTCCTTCCAGGAGACACGGCGCGTCATCGTCAGCAGCGGTATCGTCATCATCAGCCGTATTGTTACATTGCTGTAGGAAGAAATCGGGGACCATTCCGTTGCCATTGAGTGGCTGACGATAACCGGCCATTTGTAAATCTTTAACCAGTATATCCAGTGCGATTCGGCCATTTTCCTGGACGCGAGAGATGTCATCATTCAGTTCATAGGTTTGCCGAGTGCTGACGATAAATTGTAATGCTGCTGCCATCAAGGTCATACTGAGTGCAATAGCTATCATTAACTCAATCAGCGTAATCCCTCGTTGCTGGTTGTGGCTAGTAGGCTTTCGATTTAGTTTTTTATTCACAATTAAGGCCTCACAGTCATGGTAATGCTTTGACTCTTTTGTGCTGCAATAGCTGAGTCACTGAGTAACGTACTATTGGCGACGGCGAGTGATTCCCAGTTAATAGTGACTGTGAAATCTGACGTATCGGTACACGTGCCAACGCAGCCTGTTGTTACGGACGTTAGATTGAGTGAATCTGTAGAATTCGCCATAATTCCCGCCTCAGCCTGACCACAAAAAACCTCCCACACATCAAAAGCGGCAATCTGATCAGGAGTGCAGGTGATCGACGCATCACCCTGACTGTTGTCTGAACACTGTTGCGCTGGGGGGCTTGGGCAATCGGTTGAATTAATCGTCGTGTTGTAGCCTGTTGCCCGGCCGTCGGGATTGGCTCTAACGCGCTCGATAATTTCCGTGACGAGCCAGGTCACTTGTGATCTTTTGGCATTGTCTAGACCGTCTTTTACCGAGTTGGCTTGCAATCCAGCCAGTCCGAGAAGTCCAACCGTCATGACAAACATGGTGACGAGAACTTCAATTAAGGTAATGCCTTGTTGATATGCCTTGTTCATCTTCGACAAGCCTCTTAAACTTGGGTTAGCTATCACTCTAAAAACGATCACTCGATAAATAGTACAGTACATAAAGTTATGGGATGCACCGTTAAGGAATACAGCGAACAGCCTTATCCGCGGCTGCAATCGCCGATCTTCTTACACGACCAACTAAATTGACTTCCAGAAGGCTGCCTATAACACCGTCGTTTAAATCGTCATTGCATACGGCAATTGCTACGCCGCCGGCCTCGGCAAGTCGTCCTGAAGGTAGAAAACTTATCCAGTTATTACCCTCGTTGTCGGCGAGTAGCGAAAGACCGGAAGTATCCGTGACAATGTCTTTTAACAAAACATCACCGTCGGCCAGGTTAATTCCTTCATTTCCTTCACCACCAACATCCGTATAAATGGTCCAGCCTTCTGTCCAGTCATTTGGATTGAGACTTTTTCTCTCCAAAGTCACTATCTGTTGCTTATTAACCGCTTGCGAGCGTGCAAAATTAATACTTGCCATAAGCCGATTCGCTTCAGCGCTTACGTTTCCTCGGGAAATGGTTGAATTAAGCTGAGGAACACCCACGGCGATAACAATTCCAGTAATGGCTAGCACTGCCATCAGTTCGACGAGGTTGAAGCCCTTTTGTCTATTTGCAGATGGCATGTTAGGCCTATAATGTTGGTAAATTGAGTCATTCTCGAGGCTATATAGATTGTTGCCGTGAATCAAAGGCTTCATGACGAGCGGTTAAATCCCTTTGATCAGCGGTAGAGAGCGAGCTGTTAAGTCCGGCTTTCACCGCTTTTACGCCGCGTGATGATGATTAGATTGGCTAGTGCTGCCTCATTTTAGTAGGTGGTTACTGGCAAGAGTAGCTCCGTCGTGATTATCTCCAGGCGCAGAAACTTTGCATTAGCCATGTCATTGTGTCGCATTAGAGTTTTCTCATCGAGGTCCGTCCATTAAAGCTGATAATGACTTTTTTGTGGATAAGACTATCGCCTTCTTCACAATATCTAAAATGTCCAGCGGTTCCGTTGCTGGCCCCCGACGGTTTAAATTGTACGTATTGACGTTTTTTCAAATTCCATTTTATACAAGGTGCGCTTTCCGGTAGATTAATCAATTTAAATAGAACATCGTCCTCATCGACCGTTTCATTTTTATTACTGTCTTTGAAAATCATAATTTCCTTATTCCAGGAGCCACCGCAACTGATTCTATTTTCAGTCGGACAGAAAGTGAAATAATCGGTCGCTTTAATCGCTTCGGTTCGAGCGTAAACACTCAGGTGAAATAGAGATTTTAGTACACTTTCCTCCGTCTTTTGTTGAATCCATTGATCCATTTTCGGTATGCCCATTGCTACGACAAGAGAAATTATACTGACTGTTGACAGCAGCTCGATGAGAGTTAGTCCCTGGAGATAAACTTTTGCGTGTTTAGATTTTGAGTGATTGCAGGTCGAGAGGTGACCTTGAGATAATATCTTCATTCTGCAGTTCCTTCTGCTAGAGGGTGATTTAGCGTTATCGTCATTCCTATGACACAATCGAGCGTAACATAAGATTCGTTATGTGTTAAATTGAGGGAGGGCAATAGTAAATACCGATGGAGCAGATCTAGCGGAACAAAAGCATCTTCTGCGGTTTTACAGTCTCATTCAAACGATGAGTATTTAAATTTAATTAAAACAAATAAGGCAATTCATGGTGGATTTTTCATTCTATTGGCACGATTATGAAACGTTTGGAATTGATCCTGCACGCGATAGACCATCGCAATTTGCAGGAATACGTACCGATGCGGATTTCAACATTATTGGTGAGCCGTTGGTTGTCTATTGCAAACCCGCATCTGATATGCTGCCGCATCCCGCAGCCTGTTTAATCACGGGAATTACGCCGCAGCACGCGCTTCAGCACGGAGTATCGGAAGCCGAGTTTATTGGCTTGATTCACCAGCAGTTTAGCGAGCCAGGGACTTGCTCAGTCGGCTATAACTCGATTCGGTTTGACGACGAAGTCAGTCGTTATACCCTGTATAGAAATTTTTACGACCCCTATGCTCGCGAGTGGCAAAATGGTAATTCGCGTTGGGATATTATTGATATGGTTAGGGCGTGCAGGGCATTGCGCCCCGAGGGCATTGAATGGCCTTGCCACGAAGATGGCACCCCGAGCTTTAGATTGGAACAATTGACGGTCGCCAACGGCATCAGTCACGAATCTGCGCACGATGCACTCTCGGATGTTTATGCAACGATTGCAATTGCCAAATTAATCAAAGAAAAACAACCCAGATTATTTGACTATCTGTTTCAGCTGCGCAATAAAAATAAAGTACTCGCCCTGTTGAACCCGGTTGAAAAAATCCCGGTGTTACATACTTCAGCAATGTTTCCTGCGAGTCGATTGTGTACCAGCCTGGTGATGCCGTTGACCAGGCACCCGACAAACAAGAATGGGATTATTGCTTACGATTTGAGTGAAGATCCCACTGAATTGATTAATTTGAGTGCCGATGAAATTCGAAAGAGAATATTTACTTCCAGTGCTGATTTACCTGAAGATGTTAGTCGTATTCCGCTTAAAACAATCCATGCCAATCGCTGCCCGGTCGTCGCAACTAGCAAAATGCTGGATGAGACTGTCGCGCAAAAGATTTCTTTAGATTTGCCACTGGCAAGAAGTTATTACAAACAATTGAAAGCGGAACCCAAGCTAGGAGAGAAGCTCTCGGAGGTCTTTTTGAAAGCCGAATTCCCTCCGCAGAATGATCCGGACGTGATGTTATATAGTGGCGGTTTTTTTGGAAAAAACGATAAAGAGGTAATGTCGATAATTCGCAGTAGTACAGCATCTGAGCTTCGCGACCAGCGTTTTCATTTTGAGGACAAACGTTTGGCTGAAATGCTTTTCCGTTACCGGGCAAGAAATTTCCCCGATAGTTTAACGGAAGATGAATTGTTAATGTGGAACGAATTTCGTTTTCAGCGTCTTACGGAACCGGATGGTGGTGGAAGCATCGTGATGGACAAATTACTGGAAGAAGTCGATGTGTATTTATCTCGAGATGATTTGGAAGACAAAGATCGGCAGGTACTGGAACAGCTGTTAGCGTATACCGATATTTTACTGGGTTGATAGACTATGGCAGAGAATGACGGCAGCGCCGATGAAAAATCGATTACACAGATGTCTATAAAGCAAACCCCTGCCAACGAAAAGCTTGTCGATGATCAGCAGCGCTGGATTGTTTATATGGTTCAGACCCAGTCGGGAAAATTCTATACCGGCATAACAACTGATTTAAAAAGACGGTTCCGACAACATGCTGGGGAATTAAAAGGAGGAGCGCGTTTTTTTCGGCTAGATCCTGCGGCAAGTGTTGTTTTTCAGGAACGGCACAGTAATCGCAGCGAAGCAACGCAGCGAGAGATGAAAATAAAAAAATTAACGCGTCGACAGAAGCTGCTATTGATAAAGCATAAGTCTATAGCTTAGGAACCTGTGCAAAGGTCACGGCAAATTTCCCTGGCACTGTCTCAGCTTTGAAAATTTTTGTATTTTTGTAATTTTTTTTAATCATCGCGATAACTTGTTCTCTGTTTGCTGTTGTAATCGCTAGGCCGAGAAAAACGGCCTCTAACTCATGGGTGGGAAATTTAGTATTGTCATACCACAGTTCGTCGTCTTTTCCGGTTTCGTCACTTGCTTTGCTGAAACATCGCCATTCATTTTCTGCAGCAATAGCCTCGTTTTTTATCAATAATTTCTCCATGAAGTTTGCTGTGCTTAGCTTGGGCTCCTTGCCGTAGGCAATGTCAATTTGTTGTTTAATGCTGGTGACTAGTGGTGGTGCAGCGGTATAGCTAACTAATTGAGGGCTTGATAATGTTGTATTCAATCCGCATTTAAATTTAAGCGCTATGCCGCTGTGATTGTCGCCATACCGTTGCCATGTGGCCATGTTGGTTGGGCTCTCGGTAAAACAACATATTCGTATGGCACTGGCAAATGCTTTCCACGCCCGAATATATTGGTCGATGTGTTGTTGGCTGATTACTTTTGTAAGAAGTACTTTTAGTACCGATTCTGCCTCGTCTTCCGAGCTAAAACGTTTCTCTTCGCGCCAGCGATCGATGGTTTCTGTTAGGCGATTTTTTCTCCCTTTGACAGGGGTGGGGTTAAACAATCTGTCTAATGCTTCCATAACCAAGCTTTTCAGCAAAGCATCCTTTGATAGTTCGACCAGGGTCTTGTGGGATAACTCAAAAGGGTCATTGAATAAATGCGGTGCGCTCCAACGCAGTGTTTGGCTATTGATTATTTTAAGAGCTGTATCCATGTCACAGAATTTTGAAAGGGATGTTAATTTCTCTGTTACCACATTAAAGTCCATGAGTTTTATCAGAATTCGTTTAGCGAGTAGGAAGCTCTTACTAATAAATAGACTATTTTTCCTATAATTCAATAGCTTGGCGGTGAAATCAGGAGATGCACACCGTTATTTTCACTTGCGCGGTTTTTTAGCCCGGCAGTTTGCTATGCAAACAATCTGATCCTACTCCCGCAATGTGCTATTGTCTGCGCGCTGAGCCTACGTCATCGCTTCAACGACTAATAAGTGGCTCTGGTTCGCGCGCCTTTATAACCACAGGGATTGTAAGTGGGGAATTGTCTGAGGGGGATTATACGTTGGGTATCGTATGTTGGGTATTGCTCGCGAACGCTTTTCTGTAAAGAGCCTTTTCCCAAGAGGGAATTACGGCGATAATAGCCTTCATAAAATTGATCAACAATAGAGAACCGTTTTGGAAGAAAGTACTGAACAAAGAGCTTCAAGTCGCAATCTTAAAGTAATGGCCTCTTTGATGCGATTCTTGAGGCCTTATCTATGGCACGTGGTGGGTGCTGTTGTTGCACTGACTTTTACCGCCGGTATCACTTTATCCCTCGGTCAGGGTTTGCGTTTGCTTGTCGATCAGGGTTTTGGTCCCGGTGCCGCCGCTAATCTGGATCAGACGATCATGATTTTTATGGTCATGGTTGTATTCCTGGCAATAGGAACCTTTTCTCGCTTTTATCTTGTTTCCTGGGTTGGTGAGAGAGTGAGCGCTGACTTACGTCGTGAAGTCTATTGCCATGTTGTCGAGCTTCACCCAGGTTTCTTCGAAACAAACCTCAGCGGTGAGATTCAATCTAGAATAACGACCGATACGACCTTGCTGCAAACGGTTATCGGCTCGTCAGTATCGATGGCTTTACGTAATGTCCTTATTTTTCTTGGGGGCATTATTCTTATGTTTATTACGAACCCTAAGCTTACGGGTATCGTTCTATTGTGTGTTCCTCTCGTTATTGTTCCTATTATTGTATTCGGCCAGCGAGTGCGGAGTTTGTCTCGAACTACCCAGGATCGAGTCGCTACTTTTGGCGGATTTGTTGGCGAATCCCTGAAAAATATTAAAATTGTTCAGGCTTTTAATCATCAGCAAGCCGATAGCGAGACCTTTTCACAGCAAGTTGAAGATGCGTTTGACGTCGCTCTACTCCGTATTAAGTACCGCGCTTGGTTAACAATGGTAGTGATCGCTTTGGTATTTGGTGCGATCGCCTTTATGCTTTGGGTCGGTGGCCACGATGTTATCGAAGGCGTGATCAGCGCGGGAGAGTTAGCTGCTTTTATCTTCTATGCCATGATGGTTGCTATGTCTGTTGGTGTGATTAGCGAGGTTTATGGCGATTTGCAAAGGGCTGCTGGAGCTACGGAACGCTTGTTGGAACTTTTGTATGCCAAAAATTTGATAACAGCGCCGGAAAACCCGGCGGTATTTTCTGAGCCAGTCACGGGTAAGTTGGAATTAGACTGCGTCAGTTTTTCCTACCCCTCACGTCCGGACGATTGGGCGATTGATGATTTGTCAATTACTTTGCAAGCGGGGAAAAGTATCGCGTTAGTGGGAAGTTCGGGAGCGGGCAAGTCGACATTAGTCGATCTAATATTACGCTTTTTTGATGTGCAAAAGGGAGCGATTCGGTTCGATGGCATTGATATCCGACAATTGGCCCCCGAATCATTACGTGAACATATTGCGCTCGTTCCTCAGCAGCCAGTTTTATTCAGTACCACCGTGTTGGAGAACATTCGCTACGGACGACCAGATGCTAGCAACGAAGCGGTTAGAGAGGCTGCACAGGCAGCTTATGCTGAAGAGTTCATTGAAAAGTTGCCCGATGGGTATGACAGTTTTGTTGGCGAATCGGGGGTCCGCTTGTCGGGTGGTCAGCGTCAACGTATCGCGATTGCCAGAGCAATCCTCAACAACCCTAGATTATTGTTACTGGATGAGGCGACGAGTGCCCTCGATGCGGAAAGTGAATATAAAGTACAACAAGCCCTGGAACGTTTAATGAAAGATCGCACCAGTATTGTTATTGCTCATCGTTTAGCGACTGTTGTGAACATCGACACGATCGCGGTTTTGGATCACGGTCGGCTCGTCGCCACTGGGACCCATCAGGAATTACTAAATAGTTCATCTTTGTACGCGCGCTGGGCCAATTTACAATTCGGCGACACCCCTATTGAAAAGGCCAGTTAGAAAACATATAACCCATTGATTGGAGGTTGGTTTGAATTTTACCGGAAGTCATATTCTTTCGATCGGACAGTTTGAGCGGGAGGATATTGCTCGCATTTTCGCCGTCGCCGACCAAATGTCCCCCTATGCACATCGGGAACGTGTTACAAAGGTATTGGATGGTGCAATATTAGGCAGTATGTTTTTTGAGCCCAGTACTCGAACGCGAGTTAGTTTCGGTGGTGCTTTTAATTTACTGGGCGGCGAGGTTCGTGAAACGATCGGCTTTGCGTCATCGGCCATTGTGAAGGGCGAGTCACTATACGATACCGCTCGGGTTTTGAGTGGATACAGTGATGTCATCGCGATGCGGCACCCTGCCGAAGGATCGGTTGATGAGTTCGCCGATGCCAGTCGAGTTCCGGTTATTAATGGGGGCGATGGGACAAATGAACATCCGAGCCAGGCATTATTGGATCTCTACACAATAAAAAAAGAGCTGAAGGATATTGGCCGAGTCGACATTGATGGTTTACGAATTGCGTTGATTGGTGATTTAAAATATGGCCGTACAGTACATTCACTTTGCAAATTACTGCTTCTATACAAAAATATTACAGTAACATTGATCTCACCCGAAGAGTTACGAATGCCGGGCGAAATTGTGGAGGAGATGCGTTCTGCTGGATTGACCGTTATTGAATCTGCGCTGATGGAAGAAAGCATTTCCAGCGTTGACATTGCTTATTCAACACGCATTCAAGAGGAGCGTTTTGCTAACAAAGAAGAGGCCAATCTGTATCGAGGACGATATCGACTCAACCAAGCGATATATACACGGTTTTGCGACCCTAACACCGTGATTATGCATCCGCTGCCGCGCGATTCCAGAGAGGGCGCAAAAGAATTGGATGACGATTTGAACAATAATCCCAATCTGGCCATTTTCCGGCAGACTGACAATGGTATATTGGTGCGAATGGCTCTTTTCGCATTGGTGTTGGATGTAGTCGATCAGATAGATACTCATTCACGTGCGGTAAATTGGTATACCGGAAGCCGATTTTAGACATTTCTCCTAGCTACTTTATTCGTGTTGAAAATGGGAAGTCTATTCTAATGAGAGTATTGTCGTCGCCATATATAATGTCAATCGAATTCAAACACTTGCTGAGGTTTTGAGGAGAGTTCTCCGTTGACGTCTGATAATAGAACGGGAAAATTTAGCCGAGAAGATGTCGACGTGTTATCCGATGAGGTGGCGTACCAGGGGTTTTATCAACTTAGACATATACAATTACGGCACAAACTATTTAATGGTGGGTGGAGCAAAACGATTTCTCGTGAGTTGTTTAATCGTTACGATGCGGTCGGCGTATTATTATTTGACCCGGTTTTAAACAAGGTTGCACTGATAGAGCAAATTCGGGTCGGCGCAGTTGGCCATGATGGTGCGACTCAGCAGAGTCAATCTCCGTGGATGTTGGAGTTGGTCGCAGGGCTCATTGATAAAGACGAACTTCCGGAAGATGTCGTCGCCCGTGAATCGATCGAGGAAGCGGATCTGCCTATTCAAGAGCTTGAAAAAATAAGCGAGTATTATTCAAGCCCGGGTGGCAGCAACGAATATTTTCATCTATTCGTCGGTAAAGTTGATCTTAGTCAGGCCGGCGGAGTTTTTGGTCTAAAAGATGAAGGTGAAGATATTCTAGTTCATTTGTTCGGTTTGGATCACTGTTGGGCATTGTTAGATCAGGGGCAGTTTCTTAATGCCCACACAATCATTGCAATGCAGTGGCTAAAAATGAACATTGAACGTTTGCAAAACTTGTGGAGCTAAATGTATTTAAGTGACCTATCAACACGCGGAGTAAATTGGCGGTACGAATAAAACGCGATTTATTGATTGATGACAATCGTTGAATTTGGGGAAAAGTGATTCGACGGTTTAGAAAAAACGAATAAAAAACGAATAAAACAGCGAAGTGGAGTGGACATTGATTCGCGCATTTTTTGCCATACCTTTATCGGGAAGTATCGAACGTCAATTGATCACCGGTGTCGACTCCTTGCGAAAAATGACTGAGCAGTTCAACGATATTGAATCCATTCGATGGATTCCTCCGAAGAATTATCATATTACTTTGGCTTTCCTAGGAAATATTCAGTCTCGCGATGTAGAGCGGCTACACGAGCTAGCGCTAGAGGTCATTGAAGAGACGCGTCAATTCAGTCTTGGACGCAATGCATTAAGGTTGAATGGATCGATACGGTTTTCGCCGATTGACTGGTTTCCGAGTGCTCTAAATCCTCGTCTGTTAGCTGTAGTCGCCGAACCTTGTGATGAATTGACGCGTTTGCATATGATTCTCTGTAAAGCGCTTAGCCGAGAAGGGTTCCAGCTACGAAAAAGTGAGTTCAAGCCCCATATCACACTAGCACGGGTCAAAAACGTGGAAAAACCGGTCGACCTATCGTCCCGGTCTCTTTCGACGGATTGTAATATGGAAGAATTGGTTTTATTTTCCAGCCAGCTTAGTCCAAAGGGCTCTCTCTATCGGCCATTGTTTGCGGAAGCGCTTGGCTATAGACTGGCGTAAAATAATACCGGAGACATTTTTTGCCGCAATCGCCAAGTTCGCCGCCAGCCCGACCACAGGGCTTATTAAAATCAAGCCTTGTGGTCAGCTTGATGACGTTATTGTCGAGAGTACTGGGTTTAACTCGCGATATTGTGGTCGCAAATTTCATCGGCGCTACGATAGCTGCAGATGTGTTTTTCCTCGCGTTTAAAATCCCCAATTTCATGCGCCGACTATTTGCCGAGGGGGCTTTCTCGCAAGCGTTTGTTCCCGTTTTATCAGAATATCGGACACAGCGAACACATGAAGCGGTTCAAAATCTAATTAACCGCGTTGCCGGTGTTTTAGGGGGCACGTTGTTGTTGGTTACCGGGTTCGCTGTTATGGGAGCACCAGTCATTGCCGCGATTTTTGCACCGGGATTTTTTCTGGATGAAGATCCCACTCGATTCACATTGGCGAGTGAGATGATTCGCATTACCTTTCCATACTTGCTGCTCATTTCATTAACCGGATTTTGCGGTGCAGTGCTTAATAGTTACGGAAGGTTTGCAGTGCCGGCTTTTACGCCAGTATTATTGAATCTGTCATTAATTACCGCGGCGTTGGTGATTGCGCCCTTATTTGACGTGCCTGCGTTCGCTTTAGCATGGGGTGTTTTAGCCGCGGGTTTTATCCAGTTAACGTTTCAGCTACCGTTTATGGTCGGTATTCAGCTGTCGCCGAAGCCAATATGGGACTTGGGCGATGAAGGTGTACGGCGTGTACTAACTTTGATGGGGCCCGCTATCTTTGGCGTATCGGTTAGCCAGATTAATTTGCTGCTCGATACTGTGTTAGCCTCCTTTTTGCCGATCGGTAGTATTTCCTGGCTCTATTACTCAGATCGTTTGGTAGAGTTACCGTTAGGTGTCTTTGCCATCGCCATAAGTACGGTCATATTACCGAGTTTGTCACGCCAACAAGCGTCCAATTCATCGGAGAATTTTCGGGCTACCTTAGATTGGGCGATTCGCATGGTTCTTTTTATCAGTATTCCCGCGGCTCTCGCCTTAATTATGCTTGCCAAACCTATTTTGATGACTTTGTTTCAGTATGGCGCTTTGACGATTCACGATGTGTCTATGGCGTCAATGAGCCTGCAGGCCTATGCGGTAGGATTAGTCGCGTTTATGTTAATTAAAGTGCTCGCACCGGGCTATTTTTCGCGACAAGACATGAAAACACCGGTGTCGATTGGTATTAAAGCCATGCTTGCAAATATGGTGTTGAATGTTCTTTTTGTGGTGCCATTGCACTACATTTGGCAGTTAGGACATATCGGTTTGGCGTTGGCAACATCCATAGCCGCGTGCTTAAATGCGGGCCTGCTGTACAATGGCCTTAAGAAACAGAATGTCTACTCGGCACTTCCCGGGATGGTTAGTTTCGTGGCTCGTGTACTTGTCGCGGCCGTCTTAATGGCTTTCATATTACGGTTGATGAACCCGATTGATGAGAGTTGGATCAGTTGGGGTTGGTGGCAGCGGGCACTCAATGTAGGCGGCTTGTGCGCCGCTGGTGCCTTTAGCTATTGTGCTGCTTTAGCCCTTTTGGGCATCCGACCGAGTCATTTTCGAGTTAAAATACATAATCGCGAATAAATTCCGATCATTCACCGCACTCACCGGCTGGTGGGTGTTGAGCGGCTAGGCTATAATCTCCCGCTGTTTTACGTATTGGCTTTAACTTCCTAGCTTTACAAATTCGGGTATGGAACGGACCCATAAACTATGGAACTCATCCGCGGCTTACATAATTTGCGTTCAGAGCATCGTGGCTGTGTCACAACGATCGGTGCCTTCGACGGCGTTCATCTTGGACATCGCGCAGTATTGCAACAATTGATCGACAAGGGATTGGAATTGGCATTACCGACAGTTGTTGTTGTGTTTGAGCCCTTGCCGCGAGAATTTTTTGCCCCCTTGAAGGCACCTGCAAGGTTGATGAGTTTTCGCGAAAAATTTCTAGCTTTAAAAAATCTGGGTATTGATAGGGTTTTACGAATTCATTTCACGCCATCCTTTCGTCAATTGGACGCTCAGGAGTTTATTAAAAAGGTTTTTGTTGACGGTTTGGCCAGTCGTCATCTAATCGTGGGCGATGATTTTCGCTTCGGAAAAGAGCGTGCCGGGAATTTCGACGCATTGACAGCGGCAGGTCGAAAACACGGATTCGGCGTCGTAGCAACGTCAACGGTAGAAATCCTTGCTGGACGAGTGAGTAGCACACGTATTAGAAAGGCGTTGGAAGAGTCAAATTTTGAATTGGCTGAGCAATTATTAGGACGGGTCTATAGTATTTCCGGCAAGGTCCTTGTAGGCCAGCAATTAGGTAGAAAGCTGGATGCGCCAACGGCAAATGTTGAATTGCACCGATTGCGTGCTGCCTTGTCCGGGGTATATGCTGCAGAAGTGATTGTCGATGGAAAAAGTTTTTTTGCGGTGGCGAATGTAGGCAATAGACCGACAGTAAACGATAGAGTAAAAGCTATATTAGAAGTGCATTTGTTGGATTTTAACGAAGATATTTACGGGAAAGTCATTGAAGTCATTTTCCGAAAGAAGATTCGCGACGAGAAAAAGTTCGATTCGATTGATGAACTAAAATCACAAATTCACAAAGATTTTGAGGTAGGAAGAGATTATTTCGGAATGCAGTAATTAAACCATTCCAATACGCTATAGAACTTGCACAGTGCGCATTATTCAACATTAAGCTGAATATCCAACTATTATTTTTTGGTGACTAAAATAGCATGACTGATTATAAATCGACTTTGAATTTGCCGACAACGGCGTTCCCCATGAAGGCGAATTTGGCTCATCGAGAGCCAGCTGTCCTAAAACGTTGGCAAAATGAAGATCTCTACGGGAAAATCCGCGAAAACTCTAAGGGTCGTAACACCTTTATTCTTCACGACGGTCCTCCCTATGCCAATGGTGAAATTCATTTAGGTCATGCACTGAACAAAATAGTAAAAGACATTATTATCAAGTCAAAAACAATGAGTGGCTTCGATGCTCCGTATATCCCGGGCTGGGATTGTCACGGATTACCGATTGAGCTGAATGTCGAAAAAAAGATCGGTAAGGCCGGTGTCAAAGTCGATCATTCTGTTTTTCGTCAAAAATGCCGTGAGTATGCGCAGAAACAGGTGGATATTCAACGAGAAAGCTTCAAGCGATTGGGCGTACTCGGCGAATGGGATAATCCTTATCTCACAATGAATTTCCAGAATGAAGCAGATATTATTCGTGCCCTCGGAAAAATAGCCGGAAACGGCTACCTGCAAAAAGGCTTTAAACCTGTCCATTGGTGTACAGACTGTGGGTCCGCGCTAGCTGAAGCTGAAGTTGAGTATAAAGATAAGGTTTCGCCGTCAATCGATGTGGCATTTAAGGTAGTCGATGCTAACGCCTTGTTGCAGGCTTGCGGTACTAACAGTGTTGATGGCGACGTCTCTGTTGCTATTTGGACGACCACTCCCTGGACGATGCCGGCGAATTTGGCGGTCAGTCTGCACCCTGAATTAGACTACGTACTGGTTTCGTTTTTGCAGGATGATTTGAAACGCCATGTGCTTATGGCGGAAGCTCTGCATGAAAGCGTGATGGCCCGCATTGGAGTAGAAGCATTTACCATTTCCGGTCGTTGTAAAGGTGAAGCACTGGATGAACAACTTTTACACCATCCTTTTTATAGTCGTCAGGTTCCGCTTGTAATGGGAGACCACGTGACCACTGAAGCAGGAACTGGCGCGGTACATACAGCCCCAGGCCACGGTGTTGACGATTTTAATGTTGGGCAGCAATACGGGCTTGATGTTTTAAATCCGGTCGGCGCAAATGGCGTGTTTTTGCCCGATACTGAGCTTTTCGCTGGACAGCATGTAATGAAAGCCAATCAGCCCGTTATAGATACCTTAAGGGAGAGTGGTGCTTTACTTCATTACGAACCATTGACTCACAGCTATCCGCACTGCTGGCGCCATAAATCGCCCATTATTTTTCGGGCTACGCCGCAGTGGTTTATCAGTATGGCCCAGAATAATTTCCTGAATAACGCCTTAGCTGAGGTTAAAAGTGTTGAGTGGATGCCGTCGTGGGGTAAGGCTCGAATTGAATCTATGCTTACGGATAGACCGGATTGGTGTATTTCTCGCCAGCGTACCTGGGGTGTCCCAATTGCCTTGTTTATTAGAAAAGATACCGCGGAATTGCATCCCGACACTCAGCGGCTTATAGAAGAAGTCGCTGTTCGGGTCGAAAAAACCGGTGTTGATGCCTGGTTTGATCTCGATATAGAAGAGCTGTTAGGTGCCGATGCGGATCAATATGAAAAAGTAATCGATACTCTCGATGTCTGGTTTGATTCTGGTGTTACCCATGAGAGTGTTCTGGCTCGGCGCGAAGGGCTGTCTGTCCCCGCCGATTTGTATATGGAAGGTTCTGATCAACATCGAGGCTGGTTTCAGTCCTCGTTATTAACCTCTGTTGCAATAAATGGTTTTGCTCCTTATCGAGCGGCATTGACACATGGGTTTACCATCGATACCGAAGGACAAAAAATGTCTAAGTCGATCGGTAATGTCATACCACCTAATCAAGTCATTAATTCGCTAGGCGCGGATGTCTTACGACTTTGGGTGGCGTCTATCGATTTTCGTAATGAAATGACTGTAAGCGATGAAATTTTTAAGCGTACCGCTGATTCCTATCGCCGAATTCGCAACACTGCCCGTTTCTTGTTATCAAATATGAACGGCTTTGATCCTGCTGAACATTTGGTTCCGGTCGATGGTTTATTAGCACTTGATCGTTGGGCGATCGATGTTACAGCGCGATTGCAGGAAGAAATAATCGAGGCGTATGACAGCTATCAATTTCATGTAATTTATCAAAAGCTACATAACTTTTGTGTCGTTGAACTCGGCGGGTTTTATCTTGACGTCATTAAAGATCGTCAATACACCACGCAGGAAAATAGTCTGGCGCGTCGTTCAGCTCAAACGGCTTTGTACCATATTATGCACGCGATGGTGCGTTGGATTGCACCCATATTGAGTTTTACCGCCGATGAGCTCTGGGAGCATATTCCAGGAGAAACAAAAGAGTCGGTATTTCTCGACGTATGGTACGAAGGATTACATACGATGTCCGATGACGAGGCTATGGGTCAAGCCTATTGGCAGCAGATAATGTCTGTAAAGTCTGCGGTGAACAGAGTTATAGAAGCTAAGAGGGGAGAAGGTACAATCCGGGCCGCACTTGAGGCTGAGGTGACTTTGTACTGTAGTAGCGATCTTGCAGAACAGTTACGACGTCTTGGCGGCGAGCTGCGCTTTGCATTGATTACCTCCAGTGCGGAAGTAAAACCGCTGTCAGAATCTAAAGACGCTGTAGCCACGGAAGTAGACGGTTTAGAAATTTCAGTTCGTAAAAGTGAACATAGCAAATGTGCTCGCTGTTGGCACCACCTCGAAGATGTGGGCGCCGATGCAAACCATGAGGAGCTGTGTACACGTTGCGTCACTAATATCGAAGGCAATGGCGAACAGCGCCAGTTCGCATAGGAAATTGCACGATGGGGATTAAGCGAACCGCGTTTTGGTTGTCGGTGACTGTGGTCATTGTGATTTTGGACCAGTGGACGAAGTCTCTGGCCAGTAGCCAGTTGGTCTATGGCCGCGCAGTTGAAATATTGCCGGTATTTGATTTTACCTTACTGCACAATCCGGGTGCTGCCTTTAGTTTTTTGAGCGATGCCGGGGGTTGGCAGCGCTGGCTATTTGTTGGGATATCTTCAGTCGTTAGTCTGGTTATTTTGGTGTGGTTGTGTCGATTACAACGGAGAGACATGATCATGGCGGCGAGTTTGTCTCTAATTTTAGGCGGCGCCATTGGTAACTTGTACGATCGAGTTTTACTCGGTTACGTTATAGATTTTATTTCCGTACATTATGAAAACCATTTTTTCCCAACGTTCAATATCGCCGATTCAGCGATAAGTATCGGTGCCGGGCTTATGATTCTAGATATGATTATTAATCCCGAAAAAAGCGCCGAGACTCAGGATTGATATTGAGGGCACAGTCTTCAGCCTCTTCTGCGAGGTTTTAGTGTTATTTCATTAATCTAGACATCGAATATCTAGACATCGAAAACTTAATGGTTAAGAAGAGTTGTTTATGACAGACCTGTTTATTGGTTCCAGTTCTCGAGTTACTTTGCATTTTGCTCTGAAATTCGAGGATGGCGAGGTTATTGATTCAACTTTTGACAAGGAACCCGCCACGTTTATTTTTGGCGACGGCAGTTTGCCGCTGGCTTTTGAAAAGAAAGTCCTCGGAATGAAGTCTGGACAGCGCGGTACTTTTACCTTATTGCCGGAAGACGGTTTTGGTCAATCCAATTCAAATAATGTTCAACACTTTGGTCGAAAAGATTTCGATAAGGATTTGGAGTTGACCGAAGGGCTGGTTATTTCTTTTGCCGATTCCAAACAGTCGGAATTGCCAGGTGTGATTAAGTCAGTTGATGGCGACAATGTTATTGTTGATTTCAATCATCCATTAGCGGGTCAGATACTTGTTTTCGAAGTGGAGATAATTGCTGTGGACGCGGAAGTATAAGCTATGAGCACAGAAGAAAATAACCTGAACCTCCGGATCAAGCTAGCAAACCCCCGGGGGTTTTGTGCTGGGGTAGATCGGGCGATTGAAATAGTCAATAGAGCACTGGCTGTTTTTGGTGCGCCTATTTATGTACGGCACGAAGTTGTGCATAACAAATTTGTTGTCGAAAACCTTCAGGATTTAGGCGCCATTTTTGTCGACGAGCTGGATGAAATTCCAGATGACTCTATTGTTATATTTAGTGCACATGGCGTCTCGATTGCGGTCCAACAAGAAGCAAAGCGCCGGGCACTAAAAGTGTTTGATGCGACGTGCCCATTAGTGACGAAAGTTCATATGGAAGTTGTTCGCTATTCGCGGGACGGTAACGAATGTATATTGATTGGACACAAGGGGCACCCTGAGGTGGAGGGTACAATGGGTCAATACAATCAATCTCAAGGTGGGCATATTTATTTGGTGGAAGATGTCGAGCAGGTTGGCTTACTTGAAGTTAGGAATCCCGAAGCGCTGTTCTATGTGACTCAAACAACATTGTCTATGGATGATGCGGCTCAAGTTATTACTGCTTTAAAAGAAAAATTCCCTCATATTAATGGGCCTCGTAAGGATGATATCTGTTACGCCACGCAAAATCGGCAGGATGCGGTCAAACAATTGGCGAGCGAATGTGATTTGATGTTGGTCGTCGGTTCTCCAAATAGCTCGAATTCTAACCGTCTGTCAGAACTTGCTTTGAGAATGGGAACAGATTCATATCTTATTGACACAGCAGAAGACATCAATCCAAACTGGCTGCAGGGAAAACGGACCATTGGTATTACGGCAGGCGCTTCTGCGCCCGACGTGCTGGTAAACCAAGTCATTAAAGGATTGTGTGAGTTAGGTGCTTCTCCACCGGAGGAGATGGCAGGGGTGAAAGAGCTAATTACCTTTTCATTGCCTAAAGAGCTGCGAGTCGTTGATCTACATAAACCAGCATTGCCAAGTTAATTACTGTGAAGAGCATATGGGTTTAATCTAGGTCTAATCCCCTTAACTAGTCCTCTTAATTAATCCGCGTCGTCAGCCGTTTCGCCGGTATGCCTTGCAAATGGCGCTTGCGACATTGATACGGTGATTCTCCAGACCATTTTAGAAAAGCGCGCCTGAAGTTGGTCGACTCTGAGAAACCTAGTAGATCGGACACTTCGTGAACGGCCAGATCCGTATTTAGTAAATATTCTGTGGCTAATTCGTGCCTGACATCATCAAGAATTTGTTGATAACTGGTGCCCAGCTGCTGCAGTCTTCGTCGGAGCGTCCGGGTGCCTATATGAAGGCGGCCAGCGATTAAATCGAGACTGGGAAAATTTCCGGGTTGTGATAGTAAAATGTGACATATCTGCGAAACGAGACCTTGTTCGATTTCCATTTGATTCAGTAAATTTCGACAGGAGTCCTCACAGACCCTCGCAATATTCGGATCCGCTTTGCTGAGTTCTTTGTCCAGTAGTTCACCGGAAAACCGGTATTCACAAAAAGGCATGCCAAAATAGACAGGACAAGCAAAAACTTCCTCATAACGGTCTGCGTAGGGTGGGGCGGGGTAATTTAGTCGTATTTCTTTAGGTTGGCTCTCTTCACCGAGCAGTTGAGATATGAGGAGTGGCATGCCTATGAACAGCTCTTCGACAAGGTATTGACCCACCAAACCTCCAGCCATGAGATGATCCAATCGAAGAACCGCATCATCACCTTCAGTCACAAATTGCAGGGAATACATTGCGCCCGCCATGCGATGGTACTTGACCGCTATGTGGACCGCCTGCTCTAAGTTTTCGCAGCTCATCATGGCGTATCCGAGTAAGCCGTAGTCTTTAATTTCGGTTTGCTGCGGACGATCTAACCAAAATCCCGCCGATGATCCAGTATCTAAGATATTTTCAATCAGATTGATTCGTTGGCGGTAAGTGAACCTTTGGTCGTCATCTTTTAGTGCTTCAGGGTGGATAGCCGTATTGTCCAATATCCCGGAAGAGCTATAGCCGAGTGATTCTAGCCAATTAATCGTGTTTCTAATTAGGTTTGCAGGAATTGCTTTTTGGTCAAGACGAAAATTGTGGAACATAAGAAGCGCCGAGCATTTAGGATTTAAAACGGAATTCCGCATACCTTAAAGTAATAGCACGCAGGTGTATTTAAAATACATGTCCATATTTGACTATTTTGTGTCAAGTTTACACCTTTTCATTGGGTGTCGCATGCTTATTTAATGTTCAGGATGGTCCTGTATTAGAGCTGGCTTAATAACGCTACTCAGATAAATCTTTACCTAAATATAGCGGTCTAGACGGCAGTGTTAAGTAGAATAAGTCCCATTAAATTTCAGATCATTTTAATACCTTATTTGCGAAGGTTTGTGTAATTCTGTACTCCCAACCCCCGAGTAAATTAAACTTCGTTTTGTGTAATTTGACTCTCCACACCTATTGTTGAGTTTTCACCCTAAACGACTGTATGGCGCTGGACTACTGTGATGAAGATGCTGATGAGAGAGAGAAATCAGTCTGTGAAAAGAAATGATCAAACGGCAAGTCTGGCCTAAACGTTTTAGGGGTACGGCTTTAAGTCGCTAATAGAATTGACGTATCAATGTTTTTTCAATTTCAAAAATGGTTGGTAACGCAAAAATTGATGTTCGGAGTGTAATTTCTCTGGATTCCATTGCCTTTTTGATTGAACAGCCTATTGATTTAACCGTCTATGGAATTAATAGCCCACGGAAGTATTAGCTATTCATCAATGTTTAACTTTTTTAGTCGATAGCGCAATTGCCGAAACGTCATTCCCAATAATTCTGCCGCTGCAGTTTTATTCCAGCGCGTCTTTTCTAATGCCAATTTGATGGAGCGAGTTTCCATCAATTCCAGGAACTTCTCGAGCGATCCAAATGCTTCTTCTGGAGCACGGGTTTGATAAAGATCTGTAGACTGATCATTGTCCGGCATGGGTTTTTGGGAAGACAATTGCAAATCATCCTGGCTAATTGAATCACCTTCGCAAAGTGTATAAGCACGTTCAAGGGTATTTTCCAGTTCTCTGACGTTACCGGGAAAAGGGTAATTATTGAGTGCTTTGATTGCTCCGTCAGTCAAAACAGGTTTTTTCATTTGCCATTCCGCCGCCAGTTTTTCTAGGGCAAATTCAGCTAGTAGTGGAATGTCTTCCATTCTCTCTCTCAGAGGTGGGACCTTTAGCTCAATAACGTTAATTCGATAAAACAGATCGCTTCGAAATCGCCCGGATTCTACTTCGATGGCCAGCTCCTTATGGGTAGCGCTCAAAATCCGTACATCTATTGCGACTTCGTCGTTCGACCCGACTCTACGGATCGCCTTTTCTTGAATTGCTCTCAGTAATTTGACCTGCATCGGCAATGGTAAATCGGCGACTTCATCGAGAAACAATGTACCACCGTGTGCCGCTTCAAAGAGACCGTGCTTGTTTTCCATAGCGCCTGTAAAACTTCCCTTTACGTGGCCAAAAAATTCACTTTCCATTAATTCCGAAGGGATTGCACCACAATTGACTGGAATAAAAGGTCGGCTCGCCCGTGGCCCGTTTGCATGAATTAAACGAGCAACAACTTCCTTTCCACTGCCAGATTCGCCGCTTATATAAACAGGAGCTTGGCTACGCGACAGTTTTATGACTTTTTTCCGCAGCTCATCGATAACGGCAGTCTGGCCCAAGAGCTGAACCTGTCCACTGTATTCGACTTGGGTTGTGTTTTTTCCCAATTTTAGAGCGGTATCAATGAGCGTTCTCAAACGATCAATTTCGATCGGTTTATTAACAAAATCAAACGCACCCGCCTTTAATGCTGCGATCGCAATATCGGTATTGCCGTAGGCTGTAATCATGCCGACCGGCACGGACGAATAATTCTTCTGTATTTCGTTAATGATTTGCAATCCGTCGCCATCGGGAAGATTCATGTCGGTGAGGCATAGATCGAAATTTTGGTTTTTCAGCAAGGTCAAGGCGTCATTTACGTTTTCAGCGCACTCGGTTTCCATCCCCATTCTACTAATGGTGATGTCGAGAAGTTCCAGAATATCCGGTTCGTCGTCAATAATTAGAATGCGCTTTTTACTCATGGTAAATTGGGACTCCTATTTAGATCGCTAGCGGGGTGCTAATCGCCGATTGGGATGTGGAAAACTAATTCGAAAACAGCTCTTATTGTGCTCGGTTTTTACGTAATCAATGCGAGCATCGTTCGCTTCGCACAATTCTCTGGAAATATATAAGCCCAAACCGGTGCCTTTTAGTTCTGTTGTAAAAAATGGCTCGAATAAGTGCTTCATCGCTTCTTCGTCGATACCAACTCCGTTGTCGATAATGTCCAGCACCGGAAGTTGTGTGACAGGATTTATATGGATATCCATGGTTAAGGTTGCTTTATTGGTATTTTGAAAACTGTACCGCAATCCATTGTGGACGAGGTTGGAAATTACTTGATTCAATTGGCTTGAATCAACTGTAATATTATATTCTTGTTGGTGAGTCAATAATTCGATGTTAAATTCGCTGCCCCCATTATAATCAAATTCGCCAATAAATTTTTGCAGCCACTCGTTAAGACAAATGTTCTCAGGATTTGGGGCGCTGCGACGGGACAACTGAAGGACATTTTCAATGACTTTGTCCATTCTTTTTGAGTGATTGTGAATAATCTCTGACAATCTCTTATCTGCCTTGTCTAGGTCATCTGACTCACTGAGTAATTGGGCTGCGTGACTAATAGCACTTAATGGATTGCGGATTTCATGGGCAATACTGGCTGTTAATCTGCCAAGTGACGCGAGTTTCATTTGCTGTGCGCGTTGTCCCGCCATCCGATTGTCTTCGAGGAAAATGAGAATATCCCCGCTGCTATTGTCGCTTAAGGAAGAGAAGCTCGCTTGTAGTTCAGGTCCGGTCGCGGTAGCCCGAAAGGGTGAAGTGTGAAATTGCGGGAGCTGTTGCCACTGGTGTAATTGTTCCATCAATTTCGGATGTAGAATGTGTGACTCTACTGGCTTTGCAGCATTGTTCAGCGTGTTGTTGCCGAGTAATTCACTGGCGGCTTCATTCGCCATTTGGAGATAACCCTTGCTATTAGTGACGAGAATTCCTGTTCTCATACTTTGAATGATTTGACGATTCAGTTTTTGTAACTTGCTTACGTCAACCGCTCTTTGATTCGCAACCTGCTGAGCGCCCAAGATGCGTTGAGACAGAGACTGTATGAAAAACGAGGTAATGAACAGAATTATTCCGAGTAAGCCAGCTGCTAGAGAACTTGACGGATCGAGTTGGTTTGAGCTTGTTAGTAAAACAGTATCTGTGATGACCAATATACTCGCCATCGCAGCGGTTAACATCGCTACCTGACCTTTAAGCATTATGCTGCTAGCGGCGATGATCACCACCAACAATGAACCCATGCCACTGGATATTCCGCCAGATGAATCGGTTATAAATATGATGACGATAATATCGATGAAAAAATTGGCAAATAGCTGCTGAACATTAAAAGGACGTTTTTTGGGCAGTACGATTGCTAGTCCAGCGATATTAATGATGAGGTATATTGAAGTAACCAGGACAAAGAAATCGGGATTAGTATTGCCAACCAAGTGTTTATCAGGCGTAAGGAAAAACGTTAGTAGTAAGCCCAGCGACAAAACAACTCGGTATAGAGTATAGACTTTTAGCAGCAATAGATTCTGTAGCTGCTCTGTGTCGTCTTCGCGCTCTATTTCATTTACTTGGATGGTAATAGACTTAACCCCGTAGAATCGATATTAGGTATAGAAGGAATTTCTTAAACGGTTCGTGTTCCAATAGACCTGAAAATCGTTAGTATTGTCCCTTGTTTTATTGGATTGTTTTATTGGATTGTTATGTTGGATTGATAAGTCCAATACTCCTACTCTGCACAAATAGGAGTCAATGGCGGCACCTCGATATTTAATTGTGGTATCTAGTCGATAAGGCGTTATTCATAAATCGTCGGGATAGCGAGGCGCTTGTGTTGGGTTTTCAGGTATATTCCAATAATCTTTTCAGATACTTCATCAGTAACCTCTTTTCCTTCCAGGAAATCGTCAAGCTGATCATAGCTAATACCCAGTGCGTTTTCATCGGCTTTTTGCGGCGAATTGTCTTCCAGATCTGCTGTTGGTATTTTTTCTATTAGATGTGCTGGGGCCCCCATGTTTTTTGCCAATAGCCTAACTTGCCTTTTATTTAGACCAAATAGCGGTGCTAAATCGCAAGCGCCATCTCCCCACTTAGTGAAGAAACCGGTTATATTTTCTGCCGAGTGATCCGTGCCAATGACTAATCCTCCCAGTAAACCGGCCACATGATACTGTGCAATCATCCTGGTTCTCGCTTTAACATTACCTTTGGAAAAATCGATTGAGTTGTCGGTGTTTTTTAGCAGCTTTTGGCCTTCTAATGAAGATATCGTTTCCATGTGAATCGCGTCAGCTCCAGGCTGTACATTAATGGTTACCACTTCGCTTGGATCAATAAATTTAATGGAAGTTTGAGCGTCGTCTTCGTCCATTTGCGTACCGTAGGGTAACCGCACCGCGATAAATTGATAAGGGTCGTTGGTTTTGTTGTTCTCGTTCTCTTCGTTCAATTCGTTTGTGGCTTTTTGCGCTAGTTTTCCGCAAGTAGCAGAATCGATACCGCCACTTATTCCTAGGACGAGGCGTTTTGCCCCGGAACTTTTTAGGGTGTTTTTGATAAAGTCAACGCGTCGCCGTATTTCGAATTCGGGGTCGATGGACTGAAGAACCTGCATTTCGTTTAAGATTTGTTGCTTGTCCATAATGGTTTCTCTATATTCTTGAAAGCCTTCGAACGGGTCTCTGCAGTGCTTCTGTCGTTGCGCAGGTTTTCGATATACTCGAAGTTAGTGTTAGTGGTACGAATTTACAGGCTGTTGATGTTGCTTGCAAACATGAGCTCTATAAAGGGATTTCCATTGTTGCGAATAGACCGCGGGCTGGCAAGGCCTATAATCGATAAAGTTCGAAAATTTCGGGTTCTGAGGAAACCGTCAGTGCCAGTATTCACGGGCTAAACGTCTAGACTATAAACCTGCATCAGGTCGTATGCGAAGAAATCTGGCATGGCGTGGAATACCGTTGTCGGTCAGCCCCGAAAAGCTGAAGCTTATCACTGAGCCAACTGAGGGCGGGGAAACACGTTCCTTATCGGTAAGTCCGGAGCCGATGTAAAAGCGGACGCCGGTCGATAGCTCGACGAGAAGTGATCCTGTTTTCCCGCGATATTTACCTTTTCCAGCCCGATAGCCGACGACAGTCGCTTCATCGTCATAGATGGGTTTATATTTTAAGAGGTCGCCATTTCGCCCAGCGTGGTGGTATGAATCGCCGCGACGTAACATCAGGCCTTCGCTGCCTTCGGCTACGAGGGTGTTTAATAGTTGGGTAAGTTGTCGGGTGTTATCCACTCGCTGCTGAGGGATGAGTTTGAGGAATTGGCGATTATTGGCCGATATTCTCGAATAGTGCCCAACAACTTTTTTGAGTTGAGACAGTCGCGAGTCAAAAATATCTTTGCTGGTAGGGAGATCGAATGTCTGATAGCTCACAGCCTTCCATTCTTTATCAATCGGCACATGCTTCATTACGGCAGACACTGTTTGTTGAAAAAGTCCCCGCTGTATCCATAATTCTCCGTCTAATGGTTCGGTTGGAAAGTTTAAGGTGAACCAGCTTGGCGCGTTGAATATAGTTCCGCCTCTTGAAATAAGATTCTTTCCGTCCCAGTATGCCCGTACTCCATCGAGTTTTTCACTGACCCAGTATTGGGTGACGTCTATATCGGAATGATAGTTTTCAGCTAAAGAAATCCGGGGCGCTGCTCGTTGATTCTTTTCTGTGCTGGTAACCGAAGCTAGTGTCTCATTCAAATTATTGAGGCAGCAACTTAGTAATATCAACGTTAAAGAGAAGGCTTTTCTTGCTTTCGTGGCGTAACTTTTATGGTCCTGGTTTTGTGGACTGACCGTTCCTGCTGGCAATGTTTTTGAGTGTGAAATTTCACAAAACATAATTCCCTCCATGGAATTATTGGATGATTGACATGAAATCTAAGTGTTTTCAGTCATTGCTTGTACTTTTCCGTACAGTTCGCAAGTTTTCAGAATTAATAGCTTGTTTGCAGCTCAACTGTTTTAGCGCTGCAGGTATGAAGCACGATTATCAAATTTCGGTGGCTCGCTGTGATCAAATAGGCCAAAGGTCATTTTGTTCATCAAGGTGCGATTGGTTTCTGTGATCGTAAAGCTGTCTATAAATTGACCGCTTTCATCAAGCGACGGGTGCTCTGGGTAGTTTTCGCTGAGAACAGCCAAGGAGTCGATCGCGAGATCCTCAAGTCCGAGAAGGTGATAGGCCTGGATCATAACGGCTAATGCGTCTGCTGAAGCCGGGGTTTGCGGGAAATTTTCTACTACGTGACGGCCGCGATTTGCGGCGGCAAGATAGGATCCGCGTTTGAAGTAATAGTTGGCGACGTTAATTTCATATCGCGCCAGCCGCGCTCGTAAAAATACCATACGAGATTTCGCGTCATTGGCATAGGGGCTATACGGGTAGCGCGTTAACAGTTGCCGAAAGTCTTCAAAAGATTGCAGTGCCGCACCGGGGTCGCGCATCGTTGTATCGGTTGGCATAAATCTGTCGAGAAACCCCTCTCCTTCAGCATAATTGGCCAAGCCTTTAATATAGTATGCGTAATCAACATTTTGGTGCAGCGGATGTAATCGAATAAACCGGTCTGCGGCGGCAATGGCGGCATCGGGTTCAAAACTTCGGTAATGGGCGTAAATTATTTCCAGTTGTGATTGTTCTGCATAGGGGCCGAACGGGTAGCGGGCCTCTAGCAGCTGCAAATTCTTTACCGCTTGTATAAAATTTTCAGTCCGCATGTTTGACTGAGCCGCCTCGTATAACCGCTCTTCAGTGGTTTCTTGCGGAATTTCTTCTTCCGTCGAGCAACTAATAAGAAACATACTGGAAAAAAGTAGTCCCGCGACGTAAAAAATTGATTTAACTTGCATGTTCATTCAAAGGTTTCCAAGCATTCATATATAATAGCAGTAGGTATGACGGAGCCGAATCTCGTCTTCTTTTTTGCTTTTGAAAAGAAATAGACACGGAATTCACCGAAAAGTGCCAGCATTTAACCACAGGCTTAGCCGAGCATAAAGAGGCAAAGTGCTTTCATTCGCCCATACAACAATTTTTGGGCTCTGAAAAGGTCATTGAGCCATTAGCTAGTAAGGGGATGAGAGATAAACTATGGCAGAAACTATTAATTTAACGGCTGAAGTACCTGGAGAATTTGACGGTTTGAGACTTGATCAAATCGCGGCGAAACTTTTTCCCGACTATTCTCGAGCGCGGTTGCAGCTTTGGATAAAAAGCGGCGAACTTACCGTGAATGGATTGCAGCGTAAGATCCGGGAAAAACTGATTTCCGGAGAGATACTCGAACTTCGGGCGCAAGTCGAGAACGAAGACCGTTGGCAAGCAGAAGATTTGCCCATTGACGTGGTTTATGAGGATGACGAAGTATTGGTCGTCAACAAGGCCGCAGGCTTAGTGGTGCATCCTGCCGCCGGGCACGCTTCCGGTACCTTGTTGAATGCCCTGCTGGCGTACTCGCCTGAGTTGGCCAGTGTTCCGCGGGCGGGGATCGTTCATCGGCTCGATAAAGATACCAGTGGTCTTATGGTCGTTGCGAAAACGCTGCTGGCACAAAATCATCTTGTTAATCAGTTGCAGGCACGGACTGTCAGCCGAGAATACGAGGCTGTGGTTTTTGGCACTATGACCGGCGGTGGGAAAATAGAAGCCGATATTGGCCGTCATCCCAGACAGAGGAAGAAAATGGCTGTCGTGAGTCTCGGGGGGAAAGAGGCGATTACCCATTACCGTTTAATTAAGAGGTTTAAGCATCACACTCATATTCGCTGTATGTTGGAAACAGGTCGTACACACCAAATACGCGTTCATATGGCACATATTAAACATCCGCTAATTGGCGATCCTCTCTATGCTGGGCGCCCCCGCATTCCCAAGGCAGCTAGCGAGGATTTAATTAATACCTTGCGAGGTTTTCCCCGGCAAGCTTTACATGCCCGTCGTTTATCCCTGCAGCACCCTTTATCTGAAGAAACAATATCATGGGAGGTGGCGTTGCCAGAGGATTTCACGGCCCTGCTATCAACCCTTGCACTAGAAGATCCGAATGATTGACGAAAATGTCGGGTATGTTCTGAAAGCTGCCTGGCCTGCGCCCGATAATATCGTTGCCCTGTCTACGTGCCGGTTTAATGGATTTAGTCAGCCTCCGTTCGACGAATTTAACCTCGCGCAACATGTCGGTGACTCTGAAGAGGCAGTCAATGCTAATCGCCGACAGCTGATAAAATCGTGCGAGGGCTTAGAGTCCATTCAGTGGCTGTCACAAATTCACGGTAAAACGATTGTCGATTTACCGATTGGCGATAGTACTGCTTCCAATGCAGATGTTTCCAATACATCTACTGCCAATACACGTTATTTCTATAAAGAGGTAAGTGAACAGAACGTCCCTGAGGCTGATGCTGCCTATACCACGGTTCAATCTATTGCCTGTGCAGTGCTGACGGCGGATTGCTTACCACTCGTTTTTTGTGACGAGAGCGGGTCGGAAATAGCCGCTGTTCATGCCGGTTGGCGCGGATTGGCATCGGGCATATTGGAGAGCACTGTCGATCGTTTTTGCGCGGACGAAAGTCAATTATTAGTTTGGATTGGGCCAGCTATCAGTCAAGCAAATTTTGAAGTTGGTTCAGAGGTGAGAGAGGCCTTTATGGACACCGCTACTAAAACGTCTTCTGATCTTATTGATAAATCTTTTAAAAAAAATCCTCTTCGGCCGAATCATTTTTTTGCCGATCTAACCGAGATTGCTCGCATTCGATTGGCGCAAGCAGGAGTAGAGAAAGTGTATTGCGCTAACCTATGTAATTACGCGCTTAGTGAGCAATTTTTCTCTTATCGTCGCGACCCCATAACCGGCCGAATAGCGACTTTGATATATATCAAATAGCATCGTCTGCCAATTAATTCCCGGCACGCAGTGCCCTTTGTAGCATGTTTGGGGGTGTTAACTTCTTTCCCTGTGTCGTGCTTGAGCTTGAAATTTCTCTGAGTGCCCACATTGATAAGAGTAAGCCGTTTTCTCATTGTTCAAAAGTTTATTCGGCAATCGTTTTAGTCGCCTATATTGCCGACAGCACACAATTCAGAACTGACTAAATTCAAAAAAGGGTGAAGCACTATGCGAATTGATCGCTTGACTAATCAGCTGCAACTTGCAATTTCTGATGCACAATCTCTGGCCTTGGGGAAAGATCATAATTTTATCGACCCCTTACATTTAATGTCAGCTTTATTAACTCAAAAGAACGGTTCTGTCCGTCCTTTGCTGACTCAATCAGGGGTAAACGTTCCCGGTTTGATTGAAGCTGTTAATCAAGAGCTGGCGGCGCTAGCGACGGTTGAAGGGACCGCTGGCGATGTTCATATGTCCAATGATCTCGGGCGGGTTCTCAATATCGCCGACAAGCTATCTCAGAAAAATAAAGATACCTATATTTCCTCAGAGCTTGTGTTGGTCGCCTTTATCGACGCAGATATTTCGATTAGTCACATTCTTGTTGATGCCGGTCTTAACAAGGATGTCTTGCTAAAATCCATTGAAAAAGTACGCGGAGGAGATGCAGTAAACGATCCCGCGGCAGAAGAATCAAGGCAGGCGTTAGAGAGATACACTGTAAATTTGACGGAGCTCGCCGAAGCCGGAAAGTTAGATCCTGTGATTGGTCGTGACGATGAAATTCGTCGAACAATTCAAGTTTTACAACGCAGGACCAAAAACAATCCGGTTCTTATTGGTGAGCCGGGTGTCGGTAAAACGGCAATTGTTGAAGGTCTGGCTCAGCGGATTATCAATCGCGAGGTCCCCGAGGGACTTAAAGATAAGCAGTTACTCTCACTCGATTTAGGTTCGCTGTTGGCGGGCGCAAAATATCGGGGTGAATTTGAAGAGCGTTTAAAGTCGGTATTAAATGAACTGACAAAACAAGAAGGTCAGGTTATTTTATTTATCGACGAACTTCATACCATGGTAGGCGCAGGCAAGGGTGAAGGGGCGATGGACGCCGGAAATATGTTGAAGCCGGCGTTGGCCCGTGGCGAATTACACTGTGTCGGAGCAACGACCTTAGACGAGTATCGTCAATACATCGAAAAAGATGGCGCGTTGGAAAGGCGGTTCCAAAAAGTTCAGGTCGATGAACCGAGTGAAGAGGATACGATTGCTATTTTGCGCGGTCTGAAAGAACGTTACGAAGTTCACCACGGTGTCGATATCAGTGATTCGGCGATCATCGCTGCCGCTAAGTTATCGCAAAGGTATATTACCGATAGACAGCTACCGGATAAGGCGATTGATTTAATCGATGAGGCGGGAAGTCGCATTCGAATGGAGATAGATTCTAAACCCGAAGATATGGATAGGTTGGAGCGGCGATTGATCCAACTAAAAATTCAGCGAGAAGCGGTCAAAAAGGATTCCGATAGTTCCGCGAAGAAACAGCTGGCGATTCTGAACGCCGACATAGAAAAAGCAGAGCGTGAATTCTCCGATCTCGAAGAAATATGGAAAACTGAGAAAGCGGCTTTGCATGGGTCGCAAAAAATCAAGAGTGACTTGGAGCAAGCACGGCTTGATTTGGAAGCGGCTAGACGAGCCAGTGATTTAACCAGAATGTCTGAACTTCAGTATGGCGTTATCCCGGAATTAGAGAAAACGCTGGATATGGCCAGTCAGGCCGAAATGATGGAAATGACATTGCTGCGGAACAAAGTGACCGATGAAGAAGTGGCAGAGGTCGTTTCTCGCTGGACCGGTATACCCGTGTCGAAAATGCTGGAGGGGGAGCGCGACAAATTATTGCGAATGGAAGACTCTTTGCACGAACGTGTCATCGGTCAAACTCAGGCTGTAACGTCGGTATCCAATGCTGTTCGGCGATCGCGTGCGGGTTTATCAGACCCCAATCGTCCGAACGGCTCGTTTTTGTTTTTGGGCCCAACCGGTGTCGGCAAAACTGAATTATGTAAAGCGCTGGCAACGTTTTTATTCGATACCGATGAGGCAATGGTGCGGATAGATATGTCAGAATTTATGGAAAAACATTCCGTTGCTCGTTTGATTGGTGCGCCGCCCGGTTACGTCGGTTACGAAGAGGGTGGGTATTTGACCGAAGCCGTTCGTCGCAAACCTTATTCGGTATTACTTTTGGATGAAGTTGAGAAAGCACATCCGGATGTATTCAATATTCTACTTCAGGTAATGGAAGATGGACGGTTAACCGACGGTCAAGGTCGCACCGTTGATTTCCGTAATACGATTATTGTTATGACCTCAAATTTAGGCTCTGGCCTCATTCAGGATCTTTCGTCTGAGTCGAACTATGAAAAAATGAAGTTAGCGGTGATGGATGAAGTTGGAAATCATTTTCGTCCAGAGTTTATAAATCGAATCGATGAAACTGTCGTTTTCCATCCGCTGGGTAAAGATCAGATCCGAGGTATAGCAACGCTCCAGATAGATTTACTTCGTCAGCGTTTGCTGGAGCGAGAATTACAATTGGATATCGATGAGGCGGTCATGGACAAGCTGGCTGATATTGGCTTCGATCCAGTTTATGGTGCCAGGCCGCTAAAAAGGGCAATTCAGCAATATTTTGAAAATCCACTAGCTCAAGATATTTTGAAAGGACTGTTCTCGCCGGGGGATGTGATTAATTGTCGCTGGGACTCGACCGTAGGAAATGTGGCATTTAGCCCTTAATAGGTATTTGCATAGTCGTTCGTTTTTGCCCGAAAGATTTATTAAAAGCCTGCTTGATTCAAGCAGGCTTTTTTATCAGCAGTTGATTTTGATGAATTTCCGAGCATTTTCTCTTTGCCCCTCTTTTTCATCCTCCGTCAGGAAACGTTTGCTGCCGTCTGGTTCTGTAATGCGAATTCGGGCACCTTTGAGCGCCTTTAAGTTGTTTGTGGCCTGCTTACATAAAGCCGGGTCTTTTTCAGCCATTACTTCGAGCTGTTCGCCGGGCTTGAGTTTGTTGGTTTCTTCAGTTGTGGTACTGGAATCGCTACTGGCATCGTTTACCTTAGAGGATTTTCCAGTCGATAATTTGATAAATGTGGACTCAATTCCTTCTGGAGGCCTGTCAGAATACTTTACCTGACCGTTCTCGTCGGTCCAGCGATAAAGTCCCGACGGGGCTGCATTTAGGTTGAAAACGACGCTAAGACACGCCATTACAGTCAGGGTTTTTGCAAGATTAATGAGTATATTCATGTTTCGAGCTCTTAACGTCCTTATGAAGTATGTAGCCTAATTATGGCAAAGATAGAATGATTAGACAGAAATTAATGCATATCTGGATAAAAAACCAAGAATATTTGCCAAAACTGTTCCCGTTTGTCTTTAAACGGTTGACATTGTCGTCATCTAATTCAAAATTAGCACCTTTGAAAGTAGATGGCCAGTATGGGTTGCTTACCGGTAACTGATACTAGCGTCGAGTCTTTACTTACCGGTATTGACTGTGGGACGCTCCCTTCACTCTGCAAACGCACAACCTGTGTTGCGAGAATGCCGCCTTAGCATTATCTATGCGAGGCACAGACAGTATTTTGTCTTGGTGTTGTCGCCTGGTGTGTTCCCAGTAAAGATAAGGGAGACACTCGTTTTGGTTGTGAGTTTTGTATCTTGACTCTGATTTAACTGTGGTAATTATGCCCGTGGGTATGATTTTACCGGTTGATTTTTGATCTTTTACAGCCTCATTTTTGTTAAACACTGAAAGAAGAGGGTTATTCAGTGGAGATGTTATCTGGCGGCGAAATGATCGTGCGCGCACTAGAAGACGAAGGTGTTGAGTTTATTTTTGGTTATCCCGGTGGAGCGGTATTACATATATATGACGCGCTCTTTCGCAGCGGAAAAGTCCCGCATGTGCTCGTTCGTCACGAACAAGCGGCTACTCACGCTGCCGATGGTTATGCGAGAGCGACGGGTAAGCCTGGAGTGGTCTTGGTGACATCTGGCCCAGGGGCTACTAATGCGATTACGGGAATAGCAACCGCTTATATGGATTCGATTCCGATGGTAGTCTTGTCGGGACAAGTACAGAGCCATTTAATCGGAGGGGATGCATTTCAGGAAACTGATATGGTTGGAATTTCTCGTCCCATCGTAAAGCATAGTTTCTTGGTAAAACGCGCGGAAGATATTCCCGTCATAATTAAAAAAGCTTTTTATCTCGCTGCTTCCGGTCGTCCGGGACCTGTCGTGATCGATTTGCCGAAAGACATTACTAATCCAGTCGATAAATTTGAATATGATTATCCAGAAAAAGTTAAGATGCGCTCGTATACGCCAGCGAACCGCGGTCATTCTGGACAGATAAAAAAAGCCGTTCAGCTGTTACTAAACGCCAAAAAGCCCGTTATTTATAGCGGTGGTGGAGTTATTCAAGGCAATGGTAGTCAGCAATTGACGGAGCTTGCTCGCGAACTCAATTTTCCGGTTACTAACACGCTAATGGGCTTGGGAGCTTATCCCGCCACTGATCGACAATTTATCGGTATGTTGGGCATGCACGGCACCTACGAATCCAATACGGCCATGCATCACTCAGACGTCATCCTTGCTGCAGGTGCGCGTTTTGATGATCGGGTTACCAATACCATTAGCAAATTTTGTCCAACGGCGAAAATCATTCATATTGATATTGATCCAGCCTCGATATCGAAGACGGTGTCTGCGGATGTTCCTATTGTCGGTCCAGTAGATTCGGTTCTCCAGGATATTTTGACGCAGGTTTTACACGCTAGATCGGGTGATCAGAGCCTGCCTGATGTTGAGTCTATTGAAAGCTGGTGGAAGCAGATTGACGAATGGCGAAATAATTATGGCTTGTGGACTGCACCACGATACGACACAACGACAGGTTTGATTAAGCCGCAGCAGGTCATCGATTCTTTGTATCGAGCTACTAACGGTGACGCTTATATCACGTCTGATGTGGGACAGCATCAGATGTTCGCGGCTCAATATTACCGCTTCGATCAGCCTAGACGTTGGATTAATTCCGGCGGACTTGGAACGATGGGCTTCGGTTTGCCCGCCGCGATGGGAGTGAAACTGGCATTCCCTGATAGTGATGTGGCCTGTGTTACTGGCGAAGGCAGTATTCAAATGAATATTCAAGAGCTTTCCACCTGCACTCAATACGGCATGCCTGTAAAGATAGTTAATTTGAACAATGGCTATCTGGGTATGGTCAAACAATGGCAGGACATGAATTACGCAGGTCGGTATTCACACAGTGTTTACGAAGACTCACTGCCTGATTTTGTAAAACTGGCTGAATCATATGGCCATGTCGGTATGCGCGTCGATAAGTTAGAAGATCTTGATGCGGCCATGGATGAGGCTTTCAAACTGAAGGATCGGCTGGTATTTATGGATGTTTATGTTGATCGTCATGAGCATGTTTATCCGATGCATATAGCTCCTAACGGCTCGATGCGTGATATGTGGTTAAGTAAATCGGAGCAGACATAATGCGACATATAATTTCAGTATTGATGGAAAATGAGCCGGGGGCGTTAAGTCGGGTAGTGGGGTTGTTTTCGCAAAGAGCATACAACATTGAAAGTCTAAATGTTGCTCCCACCGAAGATGTGACATTGTCCAGGCTGACATTGACAACCGTGGGCGACGATCAAAAAATTGAACAAATCACGAAGCATCT